>Ga0315906_10008905_pt1 | contig 11989 bp, 17 predicted proteins | sample LakEriMetagenome_4_FD_203526 | JGI IMG/M metagenome (GOLD analysis project Ga0315906, IMG submission 203526) | Freshwater fungal communities from buoy surface, Lake Erie, Ohio, United States - Buoy 2 MA122 | ecosystem: Environmental > Aquatic > Freshwater > Lake > Lake biofilm | place: USA... | reverse complement strand
CAGCATTTCGGCGACCCCTTTGAAACGTCGCTCAAACAAATCATTCAACGCAATCATCCCAGACTTGAGCAATTGAGCGGCAGAGCCCTGAATGATATAGTTTGTCAATTTGTATTCCGAGCCGCGTTCGGCATAGTAGCGAACCCCATACGGTGAATCGACGTAGCGGTTCGCCTTGCCCGAGGCTTGTATATGCTCCATGAACTTTCGCACGGCTGGGAACTTTTCAAAGTATAACGCTTTCATCTCCTTTGCTTCTTGTGCGCTGACCCCAATCGCCGCTCCGACTTTATCATCGCCAGCACCGTAGATGATACCGAAGTTGATATTCTTGATGCGCTTTCGCACGGTGGAAGCCTTCTTCTTTTCAGCCGCTTCCTGGGGAGAAAGTTTATCACCGTTCTTTTCTTTTGCCTTTGCTCGCTTTACCAAGACACGGTCGTACGATCCTGGCCATACCATATCAGCGACCGTTTGATGCGCGTCCTCGCCGCCTGCCATACGCTTCAGCATTTCTTTTGCATCGGCCAGCAAGGCAAGAACCCAAACTTCAATCTGAGAATAGTCAGGCGCGAGGAACGCTTTTCCTGGTCTTGGGATAAATACTTCACGGACGCGATAAGGTATATCAGTCTTCTTCTTACCTGATTCATCTGTGGCAACGTTCTGGAGGTTCGGTTGCGAACTGGAAAGACGGGTTGTGACAACCTTCGTTTGATTGAAATTCGGGTGGAGGATAAGTAGGTGCTCGTCCTCGTGCGGAACTGTAACAGCCTTCTCCTTGTACTGATCAACGAACCCGAGCATCGTGCTCGCGGCTGAATTGTGGAGCATAGCAAAGGCCAGCGGATCTTTCGGCTTCAGCCCGTCGCCAGAATGTTCAATCCCAATACTGTCAAGGAAGTCGGCATCACACTTGGGGGATTTGCCAGTGTTCTGACATATCTTGCACCCTTCGCCCTTGCACCATACGCACTGAGAAAAAGTAAGTTTCTTCCCGCGACCGTTGGAAGAATATATCAGGGGCTTGAATCCGCGCCGACCGAAGAATTCTTGCTGCTTCTGTTGCCAGGAATTCGGGTTGAATTCTTTTCCCGCTTCCTTCTTTATGATCTGACCGTGCTTGTGTGTTATATTGCCGTAGAATTCTTTGAGCTCTGTTATAGTTTCCTCGGAGACACGAACGCCTGTCTGTTCCATCTGTGATAGAACTTTCATGACCTTATGTTCACGGTCAATCAGGGCTGTGACATTCTTTGGAAACTTCGTTCCTACGTTATCTTCGTCCCCAAGATAGTCTTCCTGGGCGAGGTGCAGGCTCATAGTACGGAGCGCATCAAGCCGCCCATACTTATCAAGAACTTCTTTATCAGCGAGGCAGTAGTCGCCTTTCACGTCTTCGGCCAGAGCCCACCCTTTGCTCTTGCCTTCGCGCCGCCCTTGTATTGTGGAGGCTGTTAGGGCATCCTCGTCCTCGTCACCCATGTTCAGGAGCCGCTTGGCCAATCCTTTCAGGTCTTTGATGGGAAAGGTAGGGTCAAGACAATACTGCACCAGGAGCACGTCCCTGACGGGCCCTCGCACGTCAACGCCGATGCTTTTCAGCATCATGAAATCGAACTTGTAGTTCGCAAAGATCTTCAGCACTTTTTCCGATGCCATGCACCGCTTGAATCGTGTGAAGTTTTCAGAGTCTGTGATAAAAACTTTTCGTGTGAAAGGGTCAAACGACCATCGGAAGGAGGCAGTATTGCCGTCACTGTCCGACATTGAACTATAGAACGGGCGACACGGTGAATACTTCCTATCCACCCCTCGCTTGCCGTATGGGTCAAGTCCTGTGGTTTCAGTGTCCACCGCTATCTGTGATAGTTTATCAAAGGAGAAAGAATCAAATCCGCGCTCTTCTGGAGGCGGGGATATAACGAACTTCGGCATTGGTGGCTCCAAGCAAGAAGATAAAGAAACGCCGACGGAGGTAGTAAAGGGCCTCCGTCAGCGTCACCCGAACCATCGTGTGGTTCTTTATCCGAGGCGGTCTGGCGAGATCTTGAACTTTTCGTCGCTTTCAAGATCCTGGACAATGATCTTACCTTCTTCGGTAAGAATCTTTGTCACTTTCACAGAACGTTCTTCGCCCTTGATTGTGGCATTGGCGATGAGACCGACTTTCACTTCAACGGTTTCGTCGTCGTCACCGTCCACCGTTTCATCTTCGTCGTCATCTTTTTTGGCCTTGGCTTTTTCTTTGCCCTTTGCCTTTGGCTTTTCTTCAACGGTTTCATCCTCGTCATCGTCGTCGCTGGCCTTTGCCTTGGCTTTCGCCTTGGCCTTTGGTGCTGGCGCATCTTCATCTTCGTCTTCGTCAGCATCAGCCTTGGCCTTTGCTTTGCCTTTGCCCTTCTTCGTTGAGTTTTCTTCCAGACCGATTTCTTCCGGGGTCAAATCTTCCATAACCTTCTTCAGACGGATGTTCGTATAACCATCCTTTTCGGTGGTACGGAATTTCACAACGATGTTTCGACCAGGAAGTTCGTTAGCGATTTCGTCCAGGGTAGCGGCGTCCAGGTCTTCAATCTTGTCTTGATAACCAAGCAAGGCCAAGAACTTGAACAGGAAGACCACACGGTCTTCTTCAAACGAAAACCAAAGTGAAACGGTTCCGCCTTTCACGGAAGGGTCCACGTCTTCGCCGCCGACGGAAATATCACACACGATCTGAGCGCCCTTGGCGGTTTCCACGCCTTTGATGCCCTTGATCAGCCCAAGGTATTCGCCCGGATCCAGTGCGACATTGTCTCCACCGTTGGGATTGTTTTGGAAAGCCTCACGTCCGGCGGACAGGGCATTGCGTGGGATTTTGATACCGAGACCCATTGTGTTCTCCTTTATATGGAGGTGAATCCTGTGACCGGGTTGTATCACAGGAGTTTATCAGAAGTGAAACGTATCACTTCTTGAGAATCATCTTTTTCTTTGGCGCTTCTTCTACTGGTTTCCTGCCGTCAATTGTAGTCTGCTGATTTTCAAATGCACGGATAAAGTTCTTGAAGGATTGCTCGGGCGATGAGCCCATTGGGATTGCCGTTATACGTTCGCCCGAAGTAGTACGGAACCGATGCTCAAGCCTGCATCCTGCCACGATTGTTTCATCCCCACAGATTTTCGCCACTCGGCGAGCACCGTCGTACTGATACGAGATGATGATGTCCACCAATGCTTCAACGACGTTGAGCGCCTGCTTGGGCATCGTCGGCTGGATGCGCTCAAAAGTGTTACCTTCACGGTCCTCAAATTCTTTTTCAGTGTCGTGACTGATAAAGATAATTCCTGGGCTTCCTGGGAGGTGAAACAGCCGTAGGATCGCGGAGCGGAACGCGTCCGAAATCTTCTTCCACCCTTTGCCATACTTTTCATCGCTCGGGTGTTCCCACCCTTCCTTCTTGCATACGGACTGGAGGCAGATCTCGTATGCAAGGTCCACCGTGTCCACCACAATGGTGGAGAATTTCTTCTTCGGTGCTGTTTCAAGTGTTTTGATATAACCAAGGAAATCTCCCCAGGATGTTATATCAACGGAGAACACTTCAAGAGCCTTGGTCCCCGGTTCCGTCGCCAGGAAGAGAGCATCAGGGAAGTGAGATGCGACCGAGGTTTTTCCAATCTTCTTTGCACCGTACAAGAGAATGGAGTAGTCCGAAAGCGTGTCGCTTGGTACGTTCCGCTCGGTTGGAAGATCGAAGGTTTTCTGTCCAACCTTCTTTTGTGATAGCTTCATTTTCATGTGATCCCTTTGGGTTGGATGGGAGGGTAAGTATGTTCACGGGGCGGCGAACGCAAGGAATATGAAAGTCGCAGCGGGACTATGGTTTGGGAAAAACCTCAGAACTTTGTACCTTTCTGGATTCCGGATCTACTGTTATATGACCGGACGTATCACCATTGGCGCACAAGGGCAGGAATTCGCAGACTCCGTACTTGTGTTCGCAGTGACCAGGATTCGCAAGGAAATCCAGAACGGTTGGATCTTGCGATCCTTTGTATAACGAGTCCCACCATGCAAGATATTCTTCGCATAGTCTGGTCAGCCGTGCCTTTGCTTTCTTGATATCGTCCACCGTTATATCAGAATCCTCGCGGAAGAAGTAGTCTTTCGGATGCTTGGTCATGTCCTCCAGAATACGGTCACCGAATTCTACCTTTCCTTCGTTCTGCTTTTGACGGAGCTCGGGCTTCCGAACGATGTTATACCTTCGCTTCCCTAGTTCATAACCATACAACGAAGCGGCGACGGTATAGAATGTCAGTTGAAGATCCATGGCCAGAACGTCTGTTATATTATCCGCGTCAATCCTGGAGCGAAACTTACTTTCAAAGACGCAGAACTTTTTCTTCTTCATGAACCCGCCGTCCATTGTGCCAGTGATCTTGACCCCTGGGGCGATATGGCATGCGAACCGCCCTTCAATGGTGCGCCATACTATATCAAAGTCTTTTTGATAGTGCTGGAAATATGCAAGCACCACGGGGCGAAGTTTCGTGAGCGTGTCTTCTGTTACTTCACGACTGGACGCATCGTCCGGCATATTGTCCAGCGTGTCGTTCGCGATACCTGTAAGAGCGGTTGAGACGCCCTTCATGTTCTTTATCTTGCCGTCGCGGATTCCACGGTAGATCTTTTCCAGGGCATCGTGATACATGCTACCTTGAACGAAAGCCGCCTTCTTTGCCATGATAGAACGGAGGCAAAAGTATTGTGATAGTTTCGCCTGTTGTCGGCATTGAAGAAACGTGGACAGATCGCTCTGCCGTATGCCGTGAACCCTTGGATCCAGCGGTTCGAATTTGTCATTCAGTTTCATTCGCAGCTTCGCTTTGATGCTGAATGCTTTGGGGTTGAAGTTATGGTTCATGATTTTCTTTCTTTTCTTGGAAAACGAGCGGCTCGCTCTGGTGATACGTCTAGGATAAGAAACACTTCTCGTCCTTCTTTCCATCCTCCGACATACGCATCTGGCACGGTCTTGTCAAAGCAGGAAAGAATTCTAGATTCAGTTTCTTCGTCAGCCCTCTCCTGGTCTTCGCATAGTACAATTCTCATGATTTTCTTTCTTCACCGTACAGGACGAAAAGCCCCAAGCCAATGGCGTCGGCTTCATGGGTTGTATTGGTGCTCGGCTTCAATCCTAGGCGAGCGAATCTCTTTTGCAATCTTTTTTGATGTACGATTTTTGGTATCTGGCCCTTCCATCTCTGTACTGGAATTGGGAAGATATTGGCGTCAGGAAACCAAGCAAGAAAAGATCCAGCAATCATTCCCGCTGTTATACATAGTTTCACGACGTCCTGTTTCGCAGCGGATATCATTGACCGTTCGGACGATTGGAAATCAATGAACGGCATCTCATATACCAAAACACTGACCGCCCCGTCTGAAAGATCTATCTCATCACCCAAACGAAATACAAGATCTTCTGATTTATCTTTCCAATTCTTTCCTCTCGGGGAAATCGCAAACGATTCTTTCAGCGTACTCCCCTTCCAAACTGCAATTCCTGTACCACCGATACCTGGATCAACACTGATCCAACGCTTTCCTCGCAAGCGTTCGAGCAGAGACGGTTCTTTTGGAGGACAAGATACTACGGACTTCTTCATCGGTGGTTCCTTTCGTGATAAGATCGATGATGAGTAGGTTCTTCTTTCCTGGGAGGAAGATACGGTCTTCGCTCTGCGCTCTTTGCTCCAGGGAATAGGAATTAGAAAAGTATATCGCCGTTGATGATACAGAAAGATTGAGACCGAACTGACCGAGTTTCTTTTGGATAAGTATAACATTCATGGACGGTGACGTATTGAATTCTTTGATCATTGCTCGGCGTTCGTGTGTTGGGGTTGTACCCTGCATTGAACGGCAAGCGATACCTTCTTTGACGAGGCGTTCCTTGGCGTTCTGTATTTCAGCGGAGAACGCGAACCATACAACGACCTTCTCTTTTCCTTTATCAGCGCCAAGGGTACGAAGCAGATCAACGAGCTCGGTATATTTCCAGGACGTAGGCAAGAAGGTAGGGATACGACGGAGCCAAGACAATTGAACAATCGCATGGTCCGCTTCATGGCTCATACCAAGTATGTCTTCAAAGTCCGGGTCGGTTTCACGCACTCGCTTTGATATATTGCTGAACGGCCCTTCCGGGAGTTCCATGTTTTTCACGACGTACTTGTATGCGAACTTTTCTTCCTTGGACATTTCGCCGTGATACTTTTCAAAGACCTTGTCCGGCATCGCAAGACCGTACTGCTTTTCCGCCTGCTTTCGTGTGAGGCAGAACGCCTCCGCTTGGTACTTGGCAATGATGAGCCGTTCTTGTGCTGGCGGGAAGATCCTACCGTGCTCGCCAAAGGATGTCGGGTCTATCTCAGTATGGCGTTTTCTCCACCGATAGAAATTGCTGCATCCCATCCACCGCCCATTGTTCAGGAACGCCATCTGTGACCATATATCCTCAAGGCTCTGCGGAGTGGGCAGACCAGACAGACAAACTTTGAGCGGAACTATATCACAGATCTGCATCAGCGCCTGAGTCGTCTTGGACTTGTGGTTCTTTATCCGTGTGGATTCATCTAGAAGTAGTGCGTCGGGCGGATGTTTATCAAAGGCACGGAGAAATTCTTTTGATAGAAACGCTTCATAGTTCACGAGCATCCATGCGCCTGATTCCTGGGAAAGATAAGTGTGCGCCTTCTGTATTGACGAACCTTCCAACAGGACGGGAACGATATACTCCTTCTGAAGTTCTTCTTCCCAGGAGAGGAGCGTTGTCTTTGGTGCTACTATAACAGAGATCTTCCTGCCGTTGATACGACGCTTGATCCACCGGATGGATGTTATAGTTTTCCCGAGGCGCATGTCCAGGGCAAAGAATGCCGACATCGCGGTATCGAACTTATTCGTCGCGTCCTTCTGATGCTGCCGTAGGGGCCGAAGCCGAAGGTTTCTCGCGTATATCATGTTTCCCCCAATCTACCTTGTGTGGTTTCTTGCATGCAGGGCAGCATTTCCACCACTCCCTTGGTCGCGCTTCGTGTGATATAACCAGACCACAGGACGAGCGCCATGTCCATCTCCAGTGCCCCGCTGTTCCGGGCTCTGGAGGAGTGTATTTCCAGAGACAATACTTCGCGGCTCTGGCGCGAGCACGTTCGCATTCTTCTTGAACTGTGATAGGTGACATGGGATCCCTCTATAAAAAGACCCCGCCCAAGAACCGTGATAACGGGAGGGCGGGGAGAAAAGCCGTGTTCGTGTGGTAGTGCGTCCGCTCTGGACCGATCTACGCTTGGCTCGGCGTTCTGTTATAGTATATCAGCCGTCCTGAACGTCGGAGTCGTCGTCAACGACAGGGGCTTTCTTGCCCTTTGCCTTGATACGGGTGGAACGGGCGACGACCTTATCAACGATGGAAGCCTTCTTCGGAGCCTTGGCCTTTGGGGCCTTGGCGAACTTCGTCAGGTCAAGACCTTTCACGACGATGGGCTTTTCGGCCTTTTCAAAGACCTTGTCGGTCAGAATCTGAACTTTCACGCCCTTGCGGTTGATGCGCTTGAGCAGACGATACGTCAGGCGCTCAATGGCTTCGGCGTTCTTGCGCGGGAAATTCATCTTAGCAACCTTCTGGATTGCGGCGAGTGAATTGCCTTGGGTGATGAGGGACGCGATGAGCGCCTTCAGTGTGAAGCCTGGAAAGGCTTCGGTATCTTTTGCAACGGCTGGCATGTGATGCCTCCTATTCCGATGGGTCAGGTCGGTTCCTGGACGAGAAGGAAGCGCTCGTCTCGCGTGAGTGTTATAGTATCAACGATCAGAAGATATCGTGGGTTGCACTATATCTTCGCATTGACTGGCGACCTCTCGGATAACCTGCCCGATAATAGTCTGGTCATTGAAACCGCCTCGCTGCCCAAGATTGATGCTCGCTTTGTTTCCGCTGGGTGCGTCAATGTGAAGCCAACAATCTCCACAAGGTTTCAGGCTGAGTCTAAGTCTTTGATCTGTCATAGCACGCTCTTGTCTTTGAGGAGAGCAAGTATAACAGGAAAACGCGGAACGCCAGAAGCGGAAACTCCCTGGAACTTTACCTTCGCCCAGGACCAGGGCATTGTGAGCGTGTCTTCGGTTTCCGGTTCTCGCTGTTTCAGATATCGCATCCATGTCTTGAAGTCTTCGCGCTTCTTTTCGTACAGACCAGGGCTCGTCGCCGTGAACGTTTCCTTCTTGTTCTTTGTGAGCATTTCAAAGACAAGGGTGTTCCGATTCTTCCCTTCGCCTTCCTGGGCTGAAACAATCTGAAACTCGTCATCGTCAAAGATCTTGTACTTGAGCAAGCCGGGAGAACGACCGCCGAAGTATGGGCTGGACAGGTTGCGAAGTATCACACCTTCGTATCCAGCCTCCACCATTTCTTCCGCATGAGCGTGGATTGACTTTTTGATTGGGAAGCAATAGGAAGGGAAAACATTGATGCAGGCTAGGGGCGGCAGAATTTCACGGAGGATTTCGTTCCGTTCTTCAAAAGTCATGCTCGGGTGATTGGGCACGACGCAGTCATAGACGATATACTGGAGCGCTCCCTTTTCCGGATGATCCGCACGTTTCACGATTGAAAGTATATCTTCAAACGAGCGACCGTGAATATAGAATTCCCCGTCCGGAATGATGGAAGGATATTTCTTTGGCGTGATCAACCGTGTCAGGTCTATGATTCGCGAACCTATAACAGATAATTGAGATTTCTGTCGGCTCGTGAACATCCTCGTTGACGTGCTGAACATGGCACGGACGCCATCTAATTTCGGCTGGCCGATCCATCCTTTCCAGGAATCGGGATCGTTTCGGACTGCCGCTGCTTGTGGCACCTTATGGCATGTCATGCAGGTAGGGGCATTGAGAACGGCTTTCTTTGCTGTACGGCTCATGATCAGTTCCCTTCTTTCTTTGATGTTGCTTGCCGTGATTCCAAAAGAAGGCCAAGTACCTGTGACATGACTGGCGCTTGCCCTGCGAGCCCTGCACCGCTTGTGATGCCAGAGCAAAAGACGACAAAGTCTTTATCTTGATTCGAAAGATGAGTCATGCCGTGAGCCGTTACTGTTATAGATTTGAAACTTTCCTTGAGGGCATTGGCGATCGCCTGTACCATATGTTCATTCGGTTCAATGCCAGTACATTCGCAGAACGCGCTTCCTGCCGCTAGGGCGATTTCTTCGGCGTTCTGGAGATGCTCATTGGCCTTGGCCTTTGGGGTTTCGTTGAATATCATACTATCCACCTTTCAAAGCGTCTTATCGCTTGAGGGATTGTGAGGGTTCCGGATTCTAGTTCGCGCACGAGCGCTTCGTAGCGGGAATCGTTGATTGTGTCGTCTTCCGCTTCTACTGTTATAGTTCCGAAGCGGAATGATCGCAGACAGGGTTCGCCGAGATCGTGTTCTAAGTGTTGGCACGGGGTGGTCATTTCTTCAACCTCTTTTTCTCTTTCTCCAATATCTGGATCGCCTCGATCAAGGCGATTTGTTTGCAGGTGTGAAACTTCCCAGTCAGTTCCAGGAATCTCACGAAGGTGAGAAACTTACCCTCCTTCGGGAAATAAGTACAGGACGCGCTCGGCTCCGCCTTCTTCATCCTTTTCTCCAGGGCAGCAATACGGTCCGCCTCCCTTTGGAGATCGGAACAGAGCGCCCCGTTATAGCATCGGCGATCGCTGGCATAGTACGGCTCTAGAGGAACGGCGGGAACGGTTGCTTTGGTTGCTGGCATGGTGCCTCCTATGATGGGTGATATATTTCTAACGCAAGAAAAACAGTTCGACGAAAACGTGCAAGATCTTGGCGACGACGAATAAAACGATCGCCCCGAAAAGAACGAAACTTGCTCGGTAAAGAAATTCCGCGATCTTTTCTGATTGGCGTGGGGTCATAACGATTCCTCGGAAAAGCGTTGGATCGCCTTTCGCAGATTCTTCTCAGCCTTCTGGGCTTCGGTATCCTGGGAATGAAACGGGTGGGCGATATGCTGGCCTTCTTCCCCAACGATGAAACGTAGGATATCCTCGGTGCAGGTAGTAAAGCCGCGATTGGAGAATTGCCGTGCTGCCCCTATAAGGTAGTCGGGCGGCGATAACGGGGGAGGCGTGAAACCTTCCGAATTGAAATAGTGCTCCATCAGTTCCACAATTTCCTTCGCTAAGGCTTGGCCCGAAATAACGGGGCGGCGGACCTTGAAAACGGATTCAGGGTACTGTGGGAGGCATTGGTGGCAGATTTTTCGCCACAATCGTTCTGGACGCGCCTGGGACCCTTTGGTGCAGGGTAGCAAGTACGAGTCGCAATGTTCGCGACCGCAGAACAAGCAGGTGGGAGGTGGAGGCATGGTCTGTTCCTTTGGCAATGGTGGGTGATAAAAACAAGAAACCCGTCCAGGAGAAAACCTGGACGGGCGGATGCGGCTTGGGTGGTGCTATGGTTATCCGGGTTCGACTAAGGTTAGCAGGTGATTCCGGCTTGTGGCCTTACCTTGTTTGATGAGCAAGGCGATTGCGATCTGGAATTCTTCCAGGGTACATTGGCCCATGCAGTGTGCGTAGATATGGCCTTCGGGAATTTGTTTCACTTCCAAAAGTATATCGTAGATCGTAACGTATAACGCGGCGATCCTTCGGACCCTGCTTGGGTGGTTCTGGGGCTGGGGTTGCTGGGGTTGGGTTGGCATGGCTTATCCTTCAATTCCGTGAAAGGTAACGTGGATGAAATGAGGCGGGATATCGCGGCGATTGCCGTGTTCGTCCGCAATGGTGCAACCAAGCCGCGCAATGTCCTCGGCGTGGCCGTACGAAAGATGCGTGGCTTCGCGCTCGTTCAGGGTTGTACTGCTTGGGCAGGATGGCCCCTTGCCGTGAATGTAGTAGCGGGAATGCCCCGTGAACGCCTGCCAGTGGAAGGCGATGGTGGCATAGCAGGTTTCGGTCAGGGGCTTGGTACTGCGGGGCGGGTTCCAAGTATTGAATTCTTTCTTGGTCATAAGGCGAAGGCGGGGTTGAAGGCGGGGCATGGGCTGTTCCTTTGTATAAGGTAAGGGAAGGGCGGGTGGTTTTGCGGTTCAGCACCAATACGGCTGAACGATGTTTGGCTTGGCTGGGGCGGCTTGGGGCGCGACTGCGGCTGGTGCTGGGGTTTCCACCAGTTCAACACTTGTGCGCTCGTAGCAGCAAGCCTCCTTCGCGTCATAGGCTCGTTGCAGATTGGTCATGAAAGCCTGTATGTTCTTCGGGTTGCGGTTCACTTTTTTATCGTACGACGCACCGATTTCCAAAGTATAACCGAAATATTCAATAAGTTCCGGAAGGGTTTTGGAAATAATAGTTTCACGACCCTTGCGGGTCTGCTTGATGCTGAACACTTGGGCGGGGTTGCTGATGCGGGGCATGGTTTGTTCCTTTGGTGCTTGGTGCTTGGTATAAGGTGCAGGTTGGATGGTGGTTCAGGGCTGGTCATCCCAATCGGTCGGGGGTTCTTCGCCTTCGGGGCTGGGGCTGGTGGCGTCGTTATACTTTTCAATCGCCGCCTTCAATTCGCGAATTGCTTGCAGGTTGCGGCTTTCGGCGTCTTCGGCATACTGGCCTTGATTGACCAACAGGTGGTCCAGGTCGGCGACCAATGCCTTGGTTTCCGCTAGTTCGGTCTTGAACATACGCACGATGGCGGCGGATTGGACTTGGGCTTGGGTGTGGTTCATGGCTGTGGCCTTTACTTGGTAAGGTAGGGAAAGAGTGGCTGAATTGCCCTTGCTGCCCTTACCTTATGCGACTAGGATATACGAGATTTTTCGGGAGCAAGGAACAGGACTGATCGATTCGTCTCGGAAATCTCCGGAGAATTGCAGGAAATCTCCGAGACTTTTTATCGCTTATCGATTCGGGCGGGTTTGGGTG
>Ga0315906_10008904_pt1 | contig 11989 bp, 8 predicted proteins | sample LakEriMetagenome_4_FD_203526 | JGI IMG/M metagenome (GOLD analysis project Ga0315906, IMG submission 203526) | Freshwater fungal communities from buoy surface, Lake Erie, Ohio, United States - Buoy 2 MA122 | ecosystem: Environmental > Aquatic > Freshwater > Lake > Lake biofilm | place: USA: Lake... | reverse complement strand
AAACAGATGCCCCACTTACATTAAGGAATCCAGTTAAATCTGACCCTCCAGTAACATACAACATACCTGTAGTAATGCCTTCGTGAAGAACAGATGCTCCACTTACATTAAGGAATCCAGTTAAATCTGACCCTCCAGTAACATACAACATACCAGTAGTAACACCTTCGTGTAAAACAGATGCCCCACTTACATTAAGGAATCCAGTTAAATCTGACCCTCCAGTAACATACAACATACCTGTAGTAATGCCTTCGTGAAGAACAGATGCTCCACTTACATTAAGGAATCCAGTTAAATCAGAACCTCCAGTAACATACAGCATACCAGTAGTAATACCTTCGTGAAGAACAGATGCCCCACTTACATTAAGGAATCCAGTTAAATCTGACCCTCCAGTAACATACAACATACCTGTAGTAATGCCTTCGTGAAGAACAGATGCCCCACTTACATTAAGGAATCCAGTTAAATCTGACCCTCCAGTAACATACAACATACCAGTAGTAACACCTGTGTGCAAAACAGATGCTCCACTTACATTAAGGAATCCAGTCAAATCTGAACCACCAGTGACATATAACATACCAGCAGTAACACCTTCATGTAAAACAGATGCCCCACTTACATTAAGGAATCCGGTTAAATCTGACCCTCCAGTAACATACAACATACCTGTAGTAACACCTGTGTGCAAAACAGATGCTCCACTTACGTTAAGGAATCCAGTTAAATCAGAACCACCAGTAACATATAACATACCAGCAGTAATACCTTCGTGTAGAACAGAGGCTCCAGTAACAGTAAGAGAACCTTCTAAGAAAGACCCTCCAGTAACATAAAGAGTACCTATTGTTGCTGATTTTAATTCAGCACTATCCATACTAACACTAGCAACTAATAAATCTGTTACAGCTAAATTTGCTATAGTTGAATCACCACTTACCCATAAATCACCTGTAGAAATACCAGTGTTTGCATACAAACTATTTACACGTAAATCTGCATAGTTGTTAAAATTTTCTAAATCTATTTTAGGATCTTCTGCATCAGCAATATAAGCAAATCTTACTTCATCGGAAGTTTCGTCATAATATTGTGCTAAATAACTTCGATTAAATAATTCGAAATTTAACTCAGTTGGTGCAGTAAATGTATTTCCTGCTGTAAAAAATGAAATGGCACTATTTGACTGTGTATAACTAGAAATTTGAGCAATACCATCAACTGTGCTTATCCACCACCCATTGTAATACCCATCTGATCTACCTGTGGTATAATCATTTCCTAAAGTAGCAGATGTTTGATCAATTGCCACTAATGAACCAGATGTTACAGCTGTTTCTCCTGTTACATCAATACCAGAACGATGAATAAGAATACCAGCATCAGCACTACCCGCAGGTCCAGCATTTAAAACTAAAGTATTATCTTCTACATTAATAGTATTTGTATTTACATAAGTGTATGTACCATTAACATATAAATTACCTGTAATAGTTGCGTCTCCACCAACATTAAGATCTTTAGCGATACCAACACCGCCTGATACTACTAAAGCACCATCTGCTGAACTTGTACTTTCAGTTGTATTAGAAATTGTTTGAATTCCTCCAACATTTAAGTTCTGTTGAATACCTACACCTCCTGCTACAACAAAAGAACCAGAACTTGTAGTAGTACTTCCATAAGTTGAACGAAGATTTACACCACCATAAAGTACGAATGATCCTACTGATGTACCTAAAGCTTGTGTAGTGTCAAAAATGACAATAGGTTGTTCAAAATACATGGGCGAAAAATTAGATGCCATTATTTAATTTTATTTATAAAATAAACTAATATTAAAATAATGAATTTTGAACGAAAAAAATATTAGAACACAAAAATACGTTTATTTTGGTTTTTATATAAAATAAATTGAATTTAAAAAACAAAATATTATATTTTTACAATAGTATATGAATAAATTTCGTGTAGATAATATTAATGATTTAGAACTTTTATATTCAGTTTTACGAGAAACTTATCCCAAAAACGAAATTGAAATAGTATTCAATTGGAATACAAAAACTTACAATGTAAGTGTAACTGATAAAATTTATACAGGAGATCCAGAAGTTCCAGTTGATATTAACATAGAAGTAGTATACGGAGATTCTGTAACAGGTGATACACCAGTTATACTTAGAGATCCTGAAACACACCAAATTTATATTAAAACAATTGACGATATAACTACTGAATGGCAAGAATATCCAGAATTTAAAATGTTTGACCAAACTGTTCGATTAGAAAAACAATATGGTTTAACACATTACGAAGTTTGGTGTGATAAAGGATGGAATCCAATTAAAAAAGTAATTCGTCATAAAACTGATAAAAAGATTTACAGAGTTTTAACACATACTGGTGTAGTTGATGTTACAGAAGATCATTCTCTTATTCGATCAAATTATGAAAAAGTAAAACCAAAAGACTTAAAAGTTGGAGAAGACTTATTACATAGTTTTCCCAATGAATTTGTTGAAAACGAAATTACAATGGTTAAAGTTCCTAAATATATTACTGGTGAAACTAAAGTTTGTAAGACATGTAATCTAGAAAAAGATACTTCAGAATTTTATAAAGCTAGTCGTTTAAAAAGTGGATTATCTTCAAAATGTAAAGAATGCGATTATTATGCAAAATCTACACATCCTTTGACAAATATCATGAAAGATTTTTCTAAACAAGATTATCCTTTAACAGAAGATGAAGCTAAAGTATGGGGATTTTTCTTTGGAGATGGATCCGCTGGATATTATAAATGTAAATCTGGATTAAAATATAGTTTTGCATTAAATAATAATAATATGGAAAGATTAAACAAATATAAAGAAATTTTAGAACGTATTGAACCAGTAAAATTTAAGATTTTAGATACATTAAAATCAAGTGGTGTGTATAAATTAGTTCCTTTTGGTAGTATAAAATATATGGTTGATAAATATAGAACACTTTTTTATAATGTAGTTGATGCAAACTCAGATGAAAATAAATACAAAATTATACCACCGTGTATATTGAACGCATCCATTTCAATTAGAAAGGCTTTTTTTGAAGGTTATTATGATGCGGACGGCGCTAAGACTGGTAGATACAATTATGATAAGAATCCTAGTTTTGCTACAAAAGGTAAAATTTCAGCTCAATGTTTATATTATCTTACAAAAAGTATTGGATTTGATATGTATTTAAATCTTTCAAATGATTGTAAAAAGTTTAATATAATTTGGCTAAGTTTAATTAACAATAAAAAAAGAAGTGTATCTGAAATTAAAAAAATTATTGAATGTCCAAATGTTACAACAGAACAATTTGTATATGATTTAGAGACAGAAAAAGGAACATTTTTAGCAGGAGTTGGAGGAATAGTCTGTCAGAATACCGACAGTTGCTTCATAAAATTCAAATTTAATAGAAAAGACTTCCGTAGGAATAGAAAGGATACATTTACATTAGCAACTTTGTGTGGTGATAAATTAACAAATGATATTTTTAAAAGAAAACCCATCGAGCTAGAGTTTGAGAAAGTGTTTCATCCTTTTATTTTACTGACGAAGAAAAGGTATATTGCAAATAAATATGAAAATCCAAAGGATCCATTTGAGTTAAAATGTGTAGATGCAAAGGGTATTGCATTAACTAGAAGAGATTATTGTCCAATGGTGAAAAAATGTTATCGAGAGATTATTGATACTATAATTAATGATGAATCTATTAATGGAAAGGTATGTAAGGAAGCTCGAGATTGTATAGGATTAAGTATTGATTTATATAAAAGGTATCTTTGTGATATTTTAGAATATAAGATTGATGTTAATGATTTAATAGTATCAGCAATGCTTGCAGCGAGTTATAAAACAAGACCAGTTCATGTTCAACTTGCGGATAAATTGAAACAACGAAAGGAAGAGGTTCAAGTAGGAGATAGAATACCGTATATTTTTATAGAAAGCGATGATCCTAAAAGTGCAAAATCTGAACTTGGTGAAGATCCACAATATGCTATTAAAAATAATTTAAAATATAATAGAAAATGTTATATAGAACAATTAGCTAAACCAATTTTAGGTTTTTATAAAATAGTTTTAAAAGACAAAGAAAAACTTTTAGATGATCTTATTGAATATACTAATAATTGTTTAGTTAAATGTGGTGGTAAAAAATTGAAACCGAGTGATTTTAAGATTGAAGAATGATATAATTTAATTTGTTAGAAATCTAAATTTTTTAGAAAATTTACCAATTTGTTAGAAATGTAAATTTATTAGAAAATTTATCAATTTGTTAGAAATGTAAATTTATTAGAAAATTTACCAATTTGTTAGAAATGTAAATTTATTATATAGCTTATATGTATTCTATGAAAATACAGTACATATCAGATATACATTTAGAACATAGAAAGGATTATTATGTTAATCCAGTCGCTCCGAATTTAGCTTTATGTGGTGATATAGGTAATCCGTTAAAAGAGAATTATAATTATTTTATTAATAGATGTGCAAATGATTTTAAAAATGTTTTTGTTATTTTTGGAAATCATGAATTTTATTCAAAAGTATCTGAGAAATATACAATGGATGAAATTATAAATTTAGTAAAGTTTCCTAAAAATGTGTATTTTTTAAATAATAGTAGTGTATATTTAAATATAGACGATAATTCAGTTGAATTAGAATGTCCAGAAGATATTCAAAATTATATTAAAATAATTGGTTCTACATTGTGGTCAAATATTAATAGAAATATAACAAAATATATTAATGATTATAAGAAAATTTGGATAGAAAGTGATAGGAAAATGAGTTGTATTGATACATTAAATTTATTTAATACAAATGTTAGTTATATTTTAAATGAATTGTCACGTGACCCAAATATAGATGTGGTTTTATTAACACATCATGGCTCGCATCCAATGTGTAATGGAGAATATCAAAATAAAATTAATAAATTTGGAGTTGATGTATCATCCGCATATGTTAGTTATATTGAAAAATTATATACTTTTAAAAATCTTATAGTTTGTATTTCTGGTCACACGCATTCTAGTATTAATAAATATTTATATACAAATAATCATAAAATATTATTTTTATCAAATCAAGTTGGATACAAAGGTGAAGATAAAACGATCTTAAATTATAATCCAAAAGCTGTATGGAATTACTTTTTTGAAAAGTAATAATAATTGAATTTAAAAGTTTATTTACTATTAAATAAACTTTATGAATAAACAAAAAGTATTTTTATATACAAGTGAAATTGCAAGTTATATTGGACAGAATAAATGGGATTATGTTACACCTTTTGAACGTTTATGGAAACGTTGTGATAAAGATAATTATAATTTTATTTTAGAAACGACAAAAAAAAATATAAATGAAAAACATTTACAAATAAAAATTTTAGATAAAGAAGTAGAATTATTAAACAGTGATTTATTAAATAAAAAGATAACTAAAAGACAATGGGAAAGTAAAACTGCTAAATTAAATGATCAAAAGAAGACTATGTTAACGGAAGTTACAAGTTTAAATTCAAGAGTTGATGAAATAGATTTAAATCAAAAACAAAAATTAGAATTGGTATTAGGAAAAGCGAATATTGAATCAATAGAATCTAAAACGATTGAAACAGATAATAAAAGGGAAAATGTTGGTAAAATTATTGAAAAAATGCAAATGACAGATACGGCTAAAAAAAATCTTATTAAAGAAACAGAAAGTTTTATAAATAAGACACATGGAACATTAAAAGAAGAAAGTGCTATTGAAATATATGAAAAAAAATTTAATGTGAAATTAAATACAAGCCAAGAATTTTATAAATGTAGTTTAGATAATTTAGATACAAGTCAATTTGAATGGTATATTGGAGGAAAAGTTGATGGTTTATATATTGACAATAATGATAGATCAAAAAGTTATATAGTAGAAGTTAAAAATAGGACTAAGGGGTTTTTTTCAACATTAAGAGACTATGAAAATACTCAGATACAATTATATATGTATATGTTGGATATATCATTTTCAAAGTTGGTAGAAAAATTCAATGATAAGATTAGAATTACATTAATATACAGAGACAATAATTATATTAATGATATTTTAAGTTACTTAAATACGTTTATACATAAATTTGAAAAGAGTTTTTTAAATAATAATGGAAAACAAACTGAGTTTGTATTGTGTGACAATGATTTAAAAAAGGTTTTTTTAAAAAAATTATATTTAAATGAAATAGCAAATAATATAAATATGAAAATATTAGAAACAACAAATAGTAATTCTACAGATTGTTTGATTGATGATTTAGATTAATTTATTCTTTTATATTATTTTATTTTTTTTGTTTTATAATATTATAAAACAAAATGTCTCAATCATCTAAACTAAAATATGATTTTGGATCCGTAAATGCTAATACTATTACAATTGATAAATCAAGTGTTACTCAAGCTACGAGTAATACAACTGCTGTAGATATTACAACTCAGACTGGAATAATTACTACACAAACAATGACAACTCTATCAAATGCAGCCACGCAATTTACTGTTAATCATCTTGATGTAACTGCTAACAGTGTTATTTTAGCAAATATTATGAATTATGCTGGTACAACTGGATTGCCTAATTTATACATTGATAATCCTACTACTGGATCTTTTGTTGCTACAGTTCAAAATCATCATACTTCAGGATCATTAAATGGTGCTATTAAAATTGCGTACTTTATTTTATAAATACTAACTTATTTTATAAATACTAACTTATTTTATAAATAATTATTTTATAAATAATTACTTTTTAAATAAAAATAATTTATTTAGAAATATTAGAGTATGTTAGTTGATAATAACAGAATAAATGGAAGAGATCTTGATACATTAAGTATTGTAAATATTGTTTTTGTAAAAGAGCCTTTGCCACCATATACATATAGTGTTTTATTATCAGAACATACATATAATGTTACTTTATTTCAATTATTAATGAATATTTTAATTTGTGGTGCAAAAAAGATATACGGAGAAGATATAACTGCTGATAATATAACTAAGGCTCAACTTGAAACATTACAACGGTATATGATGAGTATTGGATACATTATTAAATATAATTATACATATAATGAAGAAAATATACCAATAAAAGTTAATATATGGTTTGAACCATATATGTTCCAAAGTAAATGTAACGGAATCATTACTTTTTAAAAAAGTAGCGTAGCTTCAAAACAGGCTCCCAGCAAATAAATTAATGTAATGTAATGTAACTAAAAAATGAATTTATATTAAGTAAGTGATATTTATTTAATATGAATAAGATATGTCAGGATGTTTTTAATAATATAGGTGAATATTTATCTATAATTGATATAGCTAAACTTAAAAAGACAAATAAATTATTAAGATTTTTTGTAATTAATTTGGAAGAAATATATTTAACAAAACAATTAAAAAATATCAATAATGATTTTAATATGCAAGTAAAAAAAAAATATTTTTATACATCAATGAAATTTATTATATACGATCTTTATAATAATAAAGATGTTTTTAAAAATACAATTTTAAAAAATACAATTTTAAATAATAGAATTTTAAATAATATAATTTTAAATATATATAAATCAAACTTTTATTTAAATATTTTAGATATGTTTATTTTAAATTGTTTTATAAATATAGTGTATTTTCCGGATAAGATTGATATTAATAGCGCTCTTCATTTTTTAAAAAATTTTAATAAACAGGATTATTTTTCAAAGTTTCATGATATAATAATATATTATTACATATATGTATTATATTATATTCATGATGATAAGGTTGTATACAATAAATTTAAAATAATGTATGATATATCACCTTATGTTACAAATATATATTGTTTGAGTAAAATAATTTCATATCGTGTATTAGATTTATCAAAAACTGATTTTATATGTTGTTGTAATTTAGAAAGATGTGTTGTTGATAATATATATAATATATGTGATACAAAATATTCTTATTATAATGATGATTTAATATCTCATAATTATATTGAAATAAAAACTTTGTTATATAATTATTCTATAGAATATTATAATATTTTAATAAATAGAGAAAATGATTTATTGAATAAAAAAATATTTGTTAAAAATCCTATAACAAATAGAAGAATGCGTGTTAATGGGAAACAATGGGATCATGTTATTTGTAATTTAAAAAAGAAGAATAAATATATATACAATAATATGGTTGAAGATATTGTACAACAACAAAATATATTGCGTAATAAAATATTTGGACGATTTGCAATAAATAATTAAAAATATAATAAGTAAAGTACACAAAGTACACAAAATACACAAAATACATTATTCCATTAATCGAAATCAAACTAATCAAACGCAAAATAAATATATTGATTTTTATATTTCGATTAATGGAATAATGTATTTTGTGTTTATACTTATTAATTTTTTATTAAGTTGTAAACTAAATAATCTATCTATGTAATTAGGTCCTCTAGATAATATTTTATTTAAAAGTTTGTGTTTTCTTTTTGGTAAAATGTTAATAATATGGTTTGTATATAAATTATAAATAAACATAAAATCATTTATATATATTGATTTATCAATTTTATTTAAGCGTTTTGAAGAAACATAATCATGAAATAAATATTGATGTATATTAATTTCTTGCAAGTACAAAATATTTAAATATGTAAAAAATTCATTATGTAAAATTTTAAATTTATGTATATATGTTTTGTTATATCTAGTCATATAATTTTTATTAAAATATTTTGAAATAATCCAAAATTTATTAATAGTAGAATAATCATTTACATAAAAATAAATGTTATATATAATATCATATGATAATGATGACATTACTTAATTTAAAAAATTAATTTATAATTATTCATTTTTTAAATAATTATTGAATTTGTTTAAAAAAATGAATAAATATTAAGTAACTACTATAGTATTATGGAAAAGTATTATAAAACAAATTTAATAAACATAAATGGTGATTTTTATAAAAATGATATTGATTTTCAAATAATTGAATGGTGGGCACAAGATGAAGAAAATGAAAATGAAGATGAAAATGAAACAGAAGAAATTTCTGAAGAAACAGATAATAAAATAAATAGTAGTTATGTTATAAGATGTTTTGGTGTAACAAAAACAGGAATTTCTATTACGTGTAAAATAACTAATTTCAAACCATTTTATTATATTAAAGTTCCTGACAGTTTTAATCGTGTTCATTTACATCATTTTTTGAAATACATTGAATCGGGTTATATGTTACGAAATTTTAAAAATCCTTTAGCTAAAGATAATGGTAAATATCTATCTAGTATAGTTGAACGAAAAGATTTATTTGGATTTAGAAATGGAAAGCGATACAAATATGTTAAATTAGTTTTTAATAATTACACGTCACTTATGAAAAGCAGATATTTATTTAAAAAGGCAATAACAATTGAAAATGTAACTAAAAAACCGACAAAATTTAAATTATATGAAAGTAATTTTGAACCATTTATGCGTTATTGTCATATTAAAGATATTTTAATGGCTGGATGGGTTCGATTACCAAAGGGTAAATTCAAGTCAACGCAAGATACATCTACAACACAAGTCGAAGTAGAAATTGATAAAAGAGACATAGTGTCATTGCGAGAATATCAAGATATGGCAAATTTTTTACAGGCATCTTGGGATATTGAAGTTTATAGTCATGATAGAACATTTCCTGATCCTAAATTAAAAATAAAACGTGACGGTGAAATAGTTTATCCAAATGAAATATTTCAAATAGCTACAACATATAAATATACAAATAGTTCTGACGTTTTAGTAAAACATTTATTAACTTTGAAACGGTGCGAGCCGATAAATGAACCAAATGTTGTTGTTGAGGAATGTAAAAGTGAACGAGAATTGATTAAAAGATGGTCTGAAATTATATCTAAAATGGATCCTGATATTTTTTATACATATAACGGTGATAGTTTTGATTGTATATATTTAATTGAAAGAGCAGTATTATGTGGTTTGGCATCTATGAAACAAAGTGGATCTAAAAAAGTGTATTCTGGACATATTTTATCAAATTTAAGTAGATTATCAATTAAACAAGCAGAAATTAAAGAAGAATATTTTAGTTCAAGTGCATATGGTGATAGTAAATTTAATAGAATTTATATTCCTGGTAGACTTAATTATGATTTATTAATTCATTACAAAAGAGGTATGAAAAAATATTCAAGTTACAAGCTTGATAATATTGCATCGGAAATATTAAAACAAAATAAACATGATGTATCGGCTAAAGATATGTTTAATTTATATGAAAGAGGATTACCAGAAGATATTAAGAAGATAGGATTATATTGTTTGCAAGATACCCTTTTACTTCAGAATTTAGTTGATAAACAATTAATTTTAACAAATATTATGCAATTAGCAAATGTTACGTTTGTTCCAATTGGATTTTTAACAACAAGAGGACAAACAATAAAGGTATTTTCTCAAATTTTAAGAAAAGCTAGACAGATGGATTTTCTTGTTCCTCATACAAATTTCAATGAAGATAGTTTTTCAATTACTCTTAAAATGAAAGAACCAGATGTATTTACTGACGAAGATATTGGACAATATATAGAAATTGATTTAGGACTTGTAAAAAATGCAGAAGGATCTAAAACTACAAGAAAGTCTATAAATGCAAAAGTCTCGGAAGTAATAGATGAAACAACAGTTGTAATTTTAAGTGATACAGAAATTTTTGAAGAATATTATAATCGTAAATTGAAATACCGAAGACAAGAACACATGGTATCTAGATTATTTACAAATGATGATGAAATAGATAGTAGTTTTACAGGTGCAACTGTTTTAGAACCTGTGCCTGGTATGTATTTAGATGACAACATTGCAGTATTAGATTTTGCAAGTTTGTATCCTACAATTATGATTAGTCGTAATTTATGTTATAGTACGTTTGTTTTAGATGACAAATACCTTAATGAACCAGATGTAAATTATGAAAAGATTGCTTGGAATGATAATATTGAATATAAATTAAAACATACATGTGAAGCTATTGGTAAAAGTGGTAAAACAAAAGGTGAAATATGTGGTAAACAAGCTTATTTTGAAATAGATAACAAGTATTATTGTAGAATTCATGATTTAAACAAAAAAACAAGAAGTTCAGATGAAAAATTTCAAAAAAGAAATGTAGATTATAAATATACTATAGTTCAACCACATACTGATTCCGAAGGCAATGTGCTAAATAAAGGTGTATTACCAGCATTATTAGAAGAATTATATGCAGAAAGAAAGCGTGTAAAACGAGAAATGGTTAAAGCAGCAGCTGATGGTAATAAATTATTAGAAAGTATTCTTGATTCCACTCAACTTGCTATAAAAGTGTCCCTTAAGAATTAGGGGAAAACAGCAAACCTTAAAAGGGTGTTATTTGCTAGTAAATTAATTTTATTAATTAATTTGCGACATCATCAAATTGCGGGAAACTCCTTAGAGCTCAGACTACCACTTTTATTTTTAAAGATTTAAAAGGAACTCGGTTAATAGCCGAACCCAATGGTAATAACGTCTGTGATTGGACAATCCGCAGCCAAGCTTCTAAAATTATATATAAATAGAAGAAGGTTCAACGACTAAACGGTGATGGGTAAAATTATAAAATTTTGCTTAAGATATAGTCTAGTCCTTATAGAAATATAAGGTAGTAACGAAATTCTACATATGGATTCTTAGGAAGAGGTCAAGGTAATTTAATCTTAAAAGAATTAGGAAGTATAGTAACAAGTGTAGGTAGATTATTAATTGAACAAACAAAAGAATATGCAGAAGGACCTTTTTTAGAATACATTAAAGAAAGTGGTGTATCATCACA
>Ga0315906_10008902_pt1 | contig 11989 bp, 9 predicted proteins | sample LakEriMetagenome_4_FD_203526 | JGI IMG/M metagenome (GOLD analysis project Ga0315906, IMG submission 203526) | Freshwater fungal communities from buoy surface, Lake Erie, Ohio, United States - Buoy 2 MA122 | ecosystem: Environmental > Aquatic > Freshwater > Lake > Lake biofilm | place: USA: Lake... | reverse complement strand
TCGTGGTCAACGGCGGCATGGTTGCCGGCTTCCTGCCGGTGGTCGGCGTGCCGATGCCCCTGATCAGTTACGGCGGTACCTCCGCCGTCTCGCTGTTGGCCGGTTTCGGATTGATCATGTCCGCCTATTCCCACCGCAAATACATCGGCGACTGAACCTTGCCGATCCGTACCGAACGACCAAGCCCCTTAACCGCCCTGACTGGATGAACTCCGATGCTGCCACCGCGCGATGATCTGAATTTTCTTCTGTTCGACTGGCTGAATGCCCAGAACCTGACTGACATTCCACAGTTCGCGCATGCCGACGCCGACACCATGCAGGCCATGCTGGATGCCGGGCTGGCCCTTGCCGAGGCCGAGTTCCTGCCGCACGCGGCTAAGTCGGATGCCAATCCGCCGCAGATCAAAGACGGCCGTGTCGTGTTGATGCCTGAAATCACGCAGGCGCTTTCGGCCTACCGCGATGCCGGATTCTTCGGCATGGGTACGCCACTCGATGAAGGCGGGCTCGGACTTCCCTACACCCTGGTGGCGACTCTGGGCGGCATCTTTTCCTGCGCAAATGTGGCGACCAACGGCTATGCGTTCCTCACCAAGGCTGCTGCCAATCTGATCCGTGAGGTCGGCAGCGAAGACCAGAAGCGTCGTTATCTCCCGCCGATGGTCGAGGGCCGCTGGTACGGCACCATGTGCCTTTCGGAACCCCAGGCCGGCTCCAGTCTGGCCGACATCCGCACCATCGCCGAACCGCTTCCGGACGGGCGCTATGCCTTGCGCGGCAACAAAATGTGGATCAGCAGCGGCGACCATGAAATTTCCGAGAACATCGTGCATCTGGTGTTGGCCAAAATTCCGGGCGGTCCGGCGGGTAGCAAGGGTATTTCGCTGTTCATCGTGCCGCGGCGGCAGGTCGATGCAGACGGCAATGCGGGCGCGCGTAACGGCGTCACCCTGATTGGCTTGAACCACAAGCTCGGGACGCATGGCCAGGTCAACTGCCTGCTTGGCTTCGGTGAACCCGAGGAATGCATCGGGGAGCTGGTCGGTGCGCCGCACGACGGTCTGCGCGGCATGTTCGTGATGATGAATGAGGCCCGCATCGGCGTCGGCATCGGGGCCACCATGGGCGGTTATGCCGGTTACCGAGCGGCGCTGGCTTATGCCAAGGAGCGCCGCCAAGGCAGGGCCGTGGGCGAGCGCGATGCGTCTTCGCCGATGATTCCGATCATCGGGCATGCCGATGTGCGCCGCATGCTTCTGCGTGCCAAGAGTTATGTGGAAGGCGGGCTGGCGTTATGTCTCTATGCCGCGCGTCTTGTCGATGAAGCGAAGTCCGGTGGCGCGGTAGCGGCCGAATCCCAGGCACTGGTCGATCTGCTGACGCCAATCGTCAAGGCCTGGCCGTCGGATTATGCGCAGGAAGCGAACTCCATCGCGATACAGGTGCACGGCGGCGCCGGGTATACGCGGGATTTTCCGGTCGAGCGCCTCTGGCGCGAGAACCGCATCAATGCCATTCATGAAGGTACCAACGGCATCCAGGCCATGGACCTGCTTGGCCGCAAACTTCTGGGCGATGGCGGCCGTGCATTCGCCATGCTGTCCGCGCGTGTCGAAACCACGCTTGCCGCCGCCCGCAGCGATGACGCACTCGCGCCGTTGGCTGATTTTCTGGCAATGCGATGGGCGAATTTCGCCCCCGCCGTGCAGGCCGCCGGTGCGGCGGCGCGCACCGACATGGACATGGCGCTGGCCAATGCCTATCTTCTGCTGGATGCGATGGGGCATGCCATCGTCGCCTGGTTGTGGTTGGATCAGGCATTGACCGCATCGCGGTTGCTGGCCGATGCCCGTGGTCCGCGCCTATCCTTGCTGCAGGGAAAAATCGCTGCTGCGCATTATTTCATCACCTGGGAGCTTCCGGCCAAGGACGCTCAACTTGTCCGCTTTGCCGCGCTCGATCCGCTCTGCCGGGATCTCGATCCGGATTTACTTTGAGTTCACGCCAGACGCATTACGGTGGCAAATGAACTGTGGTAATTTGGAATCGTGCACTGAGTGAACAAGGAAACAGGACATGAAGAAAATCTCTCTGCTGGTGATGACTCTCGCACTGGCCAGCTGTAACGGTTCGCCGGTCAAGCAGGCTCCGGCACCGACAGCGCCGCTTCCGGTTCCCGCACCAGCGCCAATTCCGCCGCTGGTCGAAAGCGAGCCGTTGAGTGCGGATCTGCAGACGCGCAAGCAGCAGTTCATCGCCGATACCGCGAAGAAATACGGCATTCCCGAAGCTGAAATCCGCGCTATCCTGACCAAAGCGATTTACCGGCAGTCCATCGTCAATGCCATGTCCCGTCCGGCGGAATCGACCCGGACCTGGGCGCAATACCGCCCCATCTTCCTGACCGAGAGCCGTATCCGGCAGGGTCGTGCCTATTTTGCCGATAACCGCGTCAGCGTCGAAGAGGTTGCCACAAAGAGCGGCGTGCCTTCTGAAATCATACTGGCCATCATGGGGGTAGAAACCGGATGGGGCGGCAATATGGGCAGCCATAATGTCCTTGATGCCTTGTATACCCTGGCGTTTCATTACCCAATCATCAACGGTAAACCTAATCCGGCACGTTCCGCATTCTTCACCGATGAACTGGGCCAGCTGTTCGCGCTGACGCGCGAGGAAGGATTCGACATCCATGCCTTGAAAGGCAGTTACGCCGGCGCCATGGGCCTGGGTCAGTTCATGCCATCGAGCTACCGGAAATATGCGGTGGATGGCGATGGTGATGGACGCCGTGACCTTTTCGGTTCGAAGAAAGATACTTTTGCGTCCATCGCCAATTACTTCAACGGCTTCGGCTGGCAGACCGGCAAGCCGGTGTTCGTACGAGCAGCTGCAGCTCCGGGTGCTGCACCGTATAAACCGGAAAACTGGGAAGCGAAGTTCACCTTGTCCGAACTTGCATCCCGTGGATATGCCCCGGTCCGTCCTGTGCAGAACCTGCCATCAACGCTGCTGACGCTTGAAGGCGTGCAAGGCACCGAGCATTGGATCGGTTTCAAGAACTTCTGGGTGATTACGCGCTACAACCGCTCGCCGATGTATGCCATGGCGGTCTGGCAGCTGTCGCAGGAAATCGCGCAGCGGTCCTACGGTGCGCCTGAAGATTCTTCCGTCACCCCACAAGCACCGGCCGGACGATGACGGCATCGAAATACGCACCGTTACTGGCGCTGATGCTCGCGGCCTGCAGCAGCGCGCCGCCACGTCCTGAAGTGCCGGCGCCGTCTGCATCAAAACCGCCACAGGCACAGGTACCGGCGGTGACTCCACCCCTGCCGGACACCGCGGACGAAGCCGAACGCAACAATGCGCGCGTCTGCCGTCAGGTGATGCAGCATGATGAACGCAATTACACTAAAGGTGGTCTCTACGCGCCCGGTGTTGCCGACGCCCATCCGGATGGTGAACTCGATGTCAGTTTGCTGAAAGAACCGGTGCCGCGTATTGAGCCGAAATCAAGAGGGGGTAACCGATCGCCCTACAAGGTCTTGGGCCGCAGTTATTACGTGCGTGATTCGGCGGAAGGGTACAAGGAACGCGGCGTCGCCTCCTGGTACGGCACGAAATTCCACGGGCGCACCACCTCCAACGGCGAAATCTATGACATGTGCCAATTCAGCGCCGCACACAAGTCCTTGCCACTGCCGAGCTTCGTCCGGGTGACGCGGCTGGATACCGGGCAGTCGGTGATCGTGCGCGTCAACGATCGCGGTCCCTTCCATGAAGGCCGGATCATCGATCTGAGTTTTGCGGCGGCCAGCAAGCTCGGCATCAACCGCCTCGGAACGGCAAAGGTGGAGGTCGAAGCCGTCAGCAATCTTGAGGATTTGGCTCCCGTCGCGGTCGTGGAAGCGCCGGAAAGTGAAAAGCGCTATCTGCAGATCGGTTCCTTTGCCAGCGAGGATAATGCCAAGGTCCTGAAGGAGCGCTTGCGCGATCTATCCATCGATGCCGCCTTCATCCAGAAAGCACGGACTGAGCAGGGGCTGGTCTGGCGGGTCCGCATCGGTCCCTTGAATAGTCTGGAAATCTCGCGGATTCAGCAGTTATTGCAGGAAATCGGTCTACAGGGAGTCCGTGTCGGGTCCGAATAGGCTTAAAATGGCGGGGCATCAACCCCCATTTGGAGCTTCCATGCGATTCCCCCGTTTTCTTGCGGCCAGCGCTACTCTGTGTGCCGTGGCTTTCGCCGCCGCGCAATCCGTTCCGGTGCCGAATGCGGCCCCGTCAAATTCCGTGCAGATTCCAGCTGCACCGGCACCGGCCGGCGCTTCGGCTTGGCTGCTGATGGACTTCAGCAATGGCCAGATTTTGGCTGGCGCCAATCCGGATGCCCGCGTGGAACCGGCCAGCATTACCAAAGTGATGACATCCTATGTGGTCGCCGCCGAAATGAAAGCCGGCAAGATCAAGCGCACCGATCAGGTGCTGATCAGCGAAAACGCCTGGAGCGGCGGAGGCGGCGGTACCGATGGATCCACCAGCTTCCTGCCGCTGGGCAGCATGGTCAGCCTCGATGAACTCGAACGCGGCATGGTCATCCAGTCCGGCAATGATGCCGCCATCGCTTTGGCCGAACATATTGCCGGCTCGGAAACGGCCTTTGTGGAACTGATGAACACCTATGCCAAGAAAATCGGCATGAATAATACGAACTTTGCCAATCCGCACGGTCTTTCCGATCCGAATCATTATTCGACCGCCCGTGATCTGGCGCTGATGGGCCGCGCGATGATCCGTGATTTTCCGGAAGCCTATGCTTACAACAAGATCAAGGAATACACGGTCAACGGCATCCGCCAGCACAACCGCAACGGCCTGTTGTGGAAGGATACTTCGGTCGACGGCATCAAGACCGGACACACCTCGGCCGCCGGTTACTGCCTGCTGGCTTCGGCCAAGCGCGGCGAACAGCGCCTGGTGTCGGTTGTCCTCGGCATCCAGACCGATTCCCAGAAACAGGGCTTCGATCTTCGCGAGAACGGCAATCTGGCATTGCTGAACTGGGGTTTCCGCTTCTATGAAACACGTACGCTGTATACGCCGGATAAAGTCATCGCCTCGCCGCGTGTCTGGAAAGGCAAAGATAATACCGTGGCCCTGGCCGTGGCCATGCCGTTCAGCGTCTCGTTGCCGCGCGGCAAGTTCGATGCACTGAAAGCTAACATCGATCTGCCCAAGCACGTCATCGCGCCGCTGGCCGCCGGCCAGAAAGTCGGCACGCTGAAAATCAGTCTCGACGGTAAAGTGGTTGCGGAAGCGCCGCTGGTTGCCAAAGTTGCCGTGGCTGAAGCCGGCTTCTTCGGACGGCTGTGGGACGGTTTCCTGATGTGGTGGGATAACCTGTAACCGTGAGACACAGTGAAATAAAAAAAGGCCGGATTGCTCCGGCCTTTTTCTTTGCCCGAATGGCTTACTTGCCCGGAGTCGGAGATGCAGTCAGGCCGCGGCGTTTCAGCAGTGGCTGGATGTCCGGAGCGCGGCCGCGGAAATCCTCGAACAGCTTCATCGCATCTTCGCTGCCGCCACGTGACAGCAGGGTCTTGCGGAAGTGATCGCCGTTCTCGCGTTTCAGCCCGCCGTTTTCCTTGAACCACTCTACCGAGTCGGCATCCAGCACTTCGCTCCACAGATAGGAGTAATAACCGGCCGAATAGCCACCGATGATGTGGCTGAAATACGTGGTGCGGTAGCGCGGCGGAACTAGGGCCAGATTGATGCCGGCTTCATCCAGGGCTTTGCTTTCAAACGCCAGGACGCCATCGACACCGGGAAGTTGGTCGGCAGTTTTCTGATGCCAGGCCTGGTCGATGATGGAAGCGGCCAGGTATTCGGTGGTGCGGAAGCCTTCGTTGAACTGGGCGGCGGCCTGGACCTTGTCCAGCAGCGCCTGCGGAATCTGCACGCCGGTCTGGTAATGCTTGGCGTAGTTGCTCAGGATGGCCGGATCGGTGGCCCACATTTCGTTGACCTGCGAAGGGTACTCCACGAAATCGCGCGGTACCGATGTGCCGGAGAAGCGCGGGTATTTCACGTCCGAGAACATGCCATGCAGCGCGTGGCCGAATTCATGGAACATGGTGGTGACTTCATCGAAGGTCAGCAGGGTCGGCTCGCCTTTCGGCGGCTTGGGCACGTTCAGGTGGTTGGCCACCACCGGCGTATTGCCGGTCAGTCGGTTCTGCGACACATAAGCGTTCATCCAGGCACCGCCGCGTTTGTTATCGCGCGCATACATGTCGGCGATGAACAGGGCGAGATGCTTGCCGTCGGCATCGAACACTTCGTAGACCGTAGTGTCTTCGTGGTATTTCGGAAGATCATCGCGGCGCTTGAAGGTCAAGCCGTATAGTTTCTCGGCGGCATAGAATACGCCGTTCTCAAGAACACTGGTCATTTCAAAATACGGACGCAGCTGCGATTCATCGAATGCATAGCGGTCTTTACGGACCTTTTCGGCATAGTACGACCAGTCCCAGGCGGCCAGCTGGAACTTGCCCTTTTCGGCATCGACCACTTTCTGCATGTCGGTCGCTTCTTTCTTGGCGTTTGCCACGGCAGCAGGTGCCAGACCGAACAGCATCTTGTTGACGGCGTCTGTGGTCTTTGCGGTGGCATCCTCCAACACGTATTCGGCATGGTTGCCATAGCCGAGTAGTTTGGCACGCTGGGCACGCAGCTTCACGATTTCGGCGAACACGGCACGGTTGTCGAACTGACCGCCCTGGCTGCCACGGGCAATCGAGGCTTTCTGGATGCGCTCGCGCAATGCACGGTTGTCGAGGGAGTCCAGCGCCGGCTGGCCAGAGGTGTTGAGCAGCGCAATGACGTACTTGCCTTCCATGCCGCGGGCCTTGGATACGGCGGCGGCGGCCGCGATGTCGGAATCGGACATGCCGGCGAGATCTTCCTTGCGGTCGACCACGATGGCGGCGGCGTTGACTTCCTTCTGCACATTCTGGCTGAAGGTGGTCTGCAGGCCGGCCAATTTGGCGTTGATGTCTTTCAGTATGGCTTTGTCTGTATCATTCAATTGCGCACCTTCGCGCACGAAATCGGTATGGTAGCGCTCAAGTAGACGCTTGGATTCAGCATCCAGTCCCAGACTGTCGCGCTGATCATGCAGCGCCTTGACGCGGGCATACAGTTTACCGTTCAAGGTGATGGCATCGGAGTAGGCCGAGAGTTTCGGGGCCAGTTCCGCCTGCAGCTTGAGCATATCCGGATTGTTGTTGGTGCCGATCAGGCTGAAGAATACGGTGGATACGCGGTCGAGCACCTGTCCGGATTTCTCCATCGCCACGATGGTGTTTTCGAAACTCGGTTTGGCCGGATTGTTGGCGATTTTCTCGATATCAGCCGCGCCCTCTTTCATGCCGGCTTCAAAGGCAGGACCGTAAACGGCATTGTTGATTTTGTCGAACTGCGGGTATTGGTAGGGCAGCGGGCTTTTCTGGAAGAACGGATTCATGGCTTGCGCGGATTCCTTGGTGGCAGCGGCCTGTGCCGATTCGGCGGGCAGGCCGATGCTGGCGGTAGCCAAGGCGAGGGCGATGGCGAGGGTGACGGGATTTTTCGACATGGGAAAGGACCTTTGGTGGATAATTTCCCGATTTTACGTGAAAGCGCGTTAATAAAATGTGCCGAAAGGCATATCCGGCCCGGTCCGGCCTTGGGTTTTGCCCGGATTGCCCCGATAATGACGGCATGACTACCGAAAAAACCCCTGAAAAGGGCTTCACCTTCCCGGGCGTGTTTGAAATCACGGCCTTGGGCAGCGCCGCCGCCCATCTGGAAACGGCCGTTCCGCATGAGCTCGAGCAGGCCGGCTTGACGGTACTGCATGAAACCGTATCCAGCCGCGCTTCCAGTGCCGGCCGCTTCGTTTCAATCAGCCTAAAGTTCAAAGCCGAAAGCCGGGCCGATTACGAGGCGGCGCACAACGCCCTGCGGGCCCACCCCGAGATCAAGTGGACGCTGTAAATCCGTCCTGGCAGATCCGCCGGCTTGGCATCCAGCCCTATCCGCCGGTCTGGGCGGCCCAGGAGCGGCATACCGCCGAACGCGGCGATGCCGACGGCCATGACGAACTCTGGCTGCTCCAGCACGAGCCGGTCTATACCTTGGGTCAGGCCGGCAAGCCCGAACATGTGCTTCTGCCGGGCGATATCCCGGTCATCCGCTGTAACCGCGGCGGTCAGGTGACTTACCACGGTCCGGGCCAGATCGTGGCCTATCCTTTGGTCAATCTTCGGCGTCTCGGCCTTGGCGTACGCGAGTTGGTGACCCACATCGAGCAGGCGCTGATTAATACCCTTGCGCACTGGGACATCGTAGCCGAACGCCGCGCCGGTGCGCCCGGGGTGTATGTCGGCACCGCCAAGATCGCCGCGCTCGGCCTGCGTATCAAGCACGGCTGCAGTCTGCACGGTCTGGCCTTCAATATCGCCATGGATCTGGCGCCGTTCCACGGCATCAACCCCTGCGGCTATGCCGGTCTGGAAGTGACGCAGATGCTAGAATTGAACCCTGCCGTGGGTCTTGATCAGGTCGAGCCCGTTTTGGTGGCGCAGCTCTCGCAGCAGCTGGGATTGTCCCCGGTCTGGATCGATGCGTTGCCGTCGGCATTCCTTTCCGAAATGTGAGTGGGTCATGTCCAAAGATAAAACCATCACCGCGCAGACTGTCACCAGCCTCGAGGCCGGGGTCAAGCAGTTAGGCGAAAGCAAAATCGCCCGCAGTCCGGTCAATTTTGCCGAGGCGCCGGTATTGCGCAAACCGAGCTGGATCCGCGTGCGCATTCCTTCCGGAAACGCCGTCGCCAAATTGAAATCGCAGCTGCGCGAGAACCATCTGATCACCGTCTGCGAAGAAGCCAGCTGCCCGAACATCCATGAATGTTTCAGCCACGGTACCGCAACCTTTATGATTCTGGGCGAGGTTTGCACGCGCCGTTGCAGTTTCTGCGATGTCGCGCATGGTCGCCCGAAGCCGCCGGACGCGTCCGAACCGCTGAATCTGGCTAAAACCATCGCCGACATGAAGCTGCGTTATGTGGTCATCACATCGGTAGACCGCGACGATCTGCGTGATGGCGGTGCCGAACACTTCACCCGCTGCATCGAAGAGGTCCGCCGTTTCAGTCCGGACATAAAGATCGAAATCCTGACTCCGGACTTCCGCGGCAAGGGCCGTATGGAACGCGCGCTGGAGCTGCTGAATCAATCGCCGCCGGATGTGTTCAACCACAATCTGGAAACCGTGCCCGATCTGTACCCAAATGTACGTCCCGGAGCCGACTACCAGTGGTCGCTGACCCTGCTCAAGCAGTTCAAGGCCGACAATCCGGGGTTGCCGACCAAATCCGGCATCATGCTCGGGCTGGGCGAAACCATGGAACAGGTGCAGCAGACGCTCCGCGATCTGCGTGCCCATGACGTCGACATGATCACCGTCGGCCAGTACCTGCAACCGACCCCGCACCACCATCCGGTGATGCGCTATTGGACCCCGGAAGAATTCGCCGAAATCGAAGCTTACGGGAACCAATTGGGTTTCACCCATGTCGCATCAGGACCGATGGTGCGTTCCAGCTACCACGCCGACCGTATGGCCATGGATGCCGGCTTCGTCGAAGCCTGACCCAACCAATGGCCCATGCTTTTCCCGCGCGATGTGCGCACAATCGCGGTAACTTACGAGGCAACCCATGAAAAAACGGATCGTTCTGGCAATCGCGGCACTGCTGCCTCTGGCTATCGCCTATGCGGCAACCCAGGGCGACACGCCTGTCGCGAAGGCGGAGCTTGCTCCGACCCAGGCCCAGGCCCAGGCCGGAACGCTCATGTACCTGCATCTGTCGGGCAGTGATTTCAGTTACCGTCCGCTGCCGCTGGACGATGATCTGTCGCGCACGATGCATGATAAATACCTCAAATCCCTCGATGGCAACCGGATGTTCTTCCTGGCCAACGACATCGCCGGATTCAAGGCTTTCGAAACCAGGCATGACGATGCGGTCAAGGCCAAGGATTTCTCGACACCGTTCACCATGTTCAAGGTCTATCTTGCGCGCGTCGATGAACGCATCGCCTATGCCCGCAATCTGCTGAAAAAGGATTTCGACTTCACCGTGAAGGAGTCCTATCACTACGACCGCGAGGAGGCCCCTTGGGCGGCAGACAACAAGGCGCTTGATGAAATCTGGCGCCAATCGGTCAAGAACGATGTGCTGCGCCTGAAGCTGGCTGGCCGCAGCATGCCCGAAATCCGTACCACGCTCGATAAGCGCTACAGCGATCTTTCGCGTCGCATCCACCAGCTCGATGGTGATGATGTATTCGAGAACTACATGAATGCCTATGGCAATGCGATTGATCCGCACACGGCGTATTTCTCGCCGCGCAGTGCGGAGAACTTCGAAATGACCATGAAACTGTCGCTGGAAGGCGTCGGTGCGGTGCTGCAGCAGCAGGATGGCTACGTGCTGTTCCGCACCATCATGCCGGGTAGCCCGGCCGAGAAAACCGGAAAGATCAAGGCCGGTGACCGCATTCTGGCGGTCGGCCAGGGCGAAAGCGGCCCCATGGTGGACGTGGTCGACTGGTCCATCGACGATGTCGTGGCCAAAGTCCGCGGCGCCAAAGGCACCGTAGTGCGTCTGGAAGTGCAGTCCGGCGACGAGGGCGCCGACGGCACCCGTCAGATCGTGCGCGTGGTGCGGGACAAAATCAAACTCGAAGAACAGGCGGCCAGCAAGAAGATTATTGAGAGCGGCGGCAAGCGCATCGGCGTCATCGAGTTACCGGCGTTCTACCTCGATTTCGAGGCGGCACGTCGCGGTGACCCCGATGTCCGTTCGGCGACCTCCGACGTGCGCAAACTGCTGACCGAGCTCAAGACCGAAAAAGTCGACGGCGTGGTCGTGGATCTGCGCAGCAACGGCGGCGGTGCCTTGCCGGAAGCCATCGAGCTGACCGGCCTGTTCATCGACACCGGACCGGTTGTACAGGTTCGCAGCAGCAACGGCGAAATCGAAGTTGGCGGCGATACCGAACCCGGTGTGACCTGGTCCGGCCCGCTGGCGGTTCTGGTCAACCGTTCTTCTGCATCGGCTTCGGAAATCTTCGCCGCCGCCATCCAGGATTACGGCCGCGGCCTGATCATCGGCGAACCGACCTTCGGCAAAGGCACTGTGCAGAGCGTCATTCCTTTCGACCGCTACAAACGTACCAAGGATTTCAAACTCGGCGATCTGCACATGACCACGGCCCAGTTTTTCCGCATCAACGGCGGAACCACCCAGAATGCGGCGGTGAGTCCGGATGTCCCGTTCCCGGTGACCGTCGATGCCGGTGAATACGGCGAAAGCACTTTCGACAATGCCCTGCCATATACCGAAATTCCGGCAGCCAGCTACAGCCGTCTCGGCATGTTCAAGGCCATCAATCCGCAGCTGATTAGCCGTCACGAGACCCGCATCACCGGCGACAAGGAGTTCAGCTGGTGGATGCAGGATGTGGCCAGTTTCAAGGCCGACCGCGCCAAGAAAACGGTTTCCCTGAATGAACAGGAGCGTCTGGACGAGCGGGCGGCATTCAAAGCCAAGCGTGAAGCACGCGAAACCGAGCGTAAGGTCCTGGGTCTGAAGTCGGCCGGTCCGGACGATAATGATGATGGCCTGCAGGCCAATGAGCGCAAAGTCAGCGAGCAGATCGCCCAGGAAAATGCCGATAAGGAGCGTCCGGATCCGTTGCTGAATGAGTCCGCAGCCATTCTTGCCGATGCCATCGTTCTGCTGGAAGGCAGCAAGCCGCTGCTGACACAGGTGTTTCCGAAGTCCAATGCCGCCAAGACCTGGGCGCAGTAGTGCAGGATGCGGATAACGCCCCGGCCGTCACTAAGGCCTAGGTCGACAGCGGTTATG
>Ga0315906_10008901_pt1 | contig 11990 bp, 12 predicted proteins | sample LakEriMetagenome_4_FD_203526 | JGI IMG/M metagenome (GOLD analysis project Ga0315906, IMG submission 203526) | Freshwater fungal communities from buoy surface, Lake Erie, Ohio, United States - Buoy 2 MA122 | ecosystem: Environmental > Aquatic > Freshwater > Lake > Lake biofilm | place: USA... | reverse complement strand
CCGCCAACTTGGCCCGCAGAGCACCGGGCCGCGACTCCATAAGACTGAAACTCAAAACCGCCGCATGGGACGACGCCTATCTCGCCAACCTGATCACCACATGACCCCTTCACCCGATTCCCCTGGCCCCGTCCTGCTTGTCGTGGGCGTTGCACTCCTCTTCTTCGGCTGGCGGGCGTCGAATGCCCCGGTCGATCAGATGTCGGAGGCGCTGACCGGGCGCTTCACCGGAAATACCATGTGGTACCTTCTAGCCGGGTTGGTCGGCGTTGTTGCCGGCATCGCGGTGCTGATCCGCGGGGGCAGCCGGGGCTGAGGCCAGAGGACGGGTCCGGGGGGTGCGGTCAGTCCCCGATATCCGGCACCTGTCGGCTCAGAGTGCCTCGATCACCGACGACAATATCTCACGCACCCCGGCGGCAACTGCCAGAAGGTCCGCGTTTTCGATTGCCTGCATCGAGGCGACCGGATCGACCGCGCTGACTTCGATGCCGCCCTCGGTTTCGCGCAGGATCACGTTGCAGGGCAGCATGGCGCCGACCCTGGGTTCCATCCCGATCGCCTGCCAAGCCATCTTCGGGTTGCACGCGCCAAGAATCCGGTAACCCGGCATGTTCAAGGCCGAGCTTCGCCTTCATCGTCGCCCGCACGTCGATTTCAGTCAGAACACCGAACCCCTGCGCCGCCAGCGCGGCCCGGGTCCGTGCCTCTGCGGTAGCCAGATCGGCATCGGGGATCAATCGGGTGATGGTGTAGGTCATGGTGTCTCCTGAGGGATCCGCCGACGCAGGATGATCGCCGCGCGGTCCCGCCCGTCACGCGACGGGTGTCTGTTGATGGAACAGCCGACGCCAGGTGCCGCCATCGTTCAGCCAGGTCGAGGCGCAGAGCGCCTCGTACATGGCAACGTCGGGTTTCATGGCCCGCACCCGATAGGCCAAGACCGCGACATCTTCATGCCGGGCGACGGTGCGATCATTCATCTCGACCATGCGCCAGCCCGTATTGACGGCCGGGTGCGACCAGAGACCGTCCCCCTGAAGAATTCCGTCGGGATAGGGCAGGACCACGATCGCCCCTGAGGCCATCAAGCTCCGGGCGCTGTCGCGCCCGCTGGTCCACAGACGCTCCTCAAGCAGCCACAGCGCATCATCTCGGTTCATTGCAGGCCTCCCCCCCGAGCGGCACGATCTTTCGAGCGCGGCGAACGGCAGCAATACCGCTCGCGTGCCCCCCCGTGGGTCTACGATGCACAGCATCGGGCGACACCACATTGATGCAGATCAGCGAGTCGCCCCGGTCGGCGACCTGTCATTGCCTGAAATCTCGGCCGCGACTGACATCGATCAGTCACGTTGCTGCAGCGACGCGCTAGGATTGGAGAGTTGTAAGGCGTTGGTCCAGAGAAATGCCCGGCTCCACAAGGACCGGCGCGTTGTCCTTCTGGCATCCGTGAGCGGGCGGGCCAGTTCCGTCTTGCAAAGCAGCGCATGCAAAGGGAGAGCAAATGTCCACGACAGAGACGCAGGCACTGGAAGCGCCGCCGCAGGCCACTGATCTGGAACGGCGGGTACTGGCCCATGAGCGCATCCTGCAATCCCTGATTGCCTATATGGCTCGGGCCGAGCCGCGCTTTCTGGACCATCTGCGCAGGGCCTTCGTTGAACCGATGGAGATGGCCCACCGGGAGCAGGACTTCACCGATACCGACGACTACGCCGAAGAGTTCGTGCACGCGGTCGCGGCTCTGGGCGAGGTGCAAAGGGTTCGCGACCAGGCATCTCGGGATCGACAAGCGCCAGGAACTGTCACCGGCTCAGCGACTGGCCCGCTGCACCAGCATCCTGCCGAACGGGTCCGGGTGCAGGAACGCAACGGAATCCGGACCGTCTCGGTTGATGGCAACTTCCGAGGCGACTATCTGCGCCGTGAACATGCCGAAGCAGCCGCCGCGCTGGCCAGACTCGGATCCGGCTGAGCGCGTGAACGTCCTACTCGGTCACCGCGCAGGCCAAGCCGGCCAAATCCAACGCTCCAAAGGATCCCGATGGAACACCAGAGCAAAAGGACTTCCGCAGATCCGACATCGCCCGGCGATCCGCCAGAGTCCGACCTGTTGGATCGGAGCGATGACCAGTCCGCGCGCAGGCTAAGGACCTGCAACGCTCCGGTTCATCCCGGGCTTTCACAGCAACATGTCGACGGCTCGGCACAACGCCTCTGCTTGCGCTGCCGCACCGTGTTTGCCAGCGAAGGCTTTGGAGAACGGATCTGCAGGCGCTGCAAAGGGCGCGAGGCATGGAAAACCCCCGCAGCATTGCCCCGTGGCGTCAGTCGCCACTGATCTGGAAGGCCCAAGGATCGCCCACCAATGCCGGTTGTGCACGTTTCACATGTCACGGAATACCGCTGTGCGGCGGCCGTTTTCCTGGGGCCGCACCGGCTGATGCTGCGGCCGCGCGAGACCCGCGCGCTGCGGCTGCTCGCGTTTGATCTGTCCATAGTGCCCGAGGCGGCTGTCACATGGGCACATGACGTGGCCGGAAATTCCGTCGGCACGGCCAGATTCTTAGGCACGACCGACATGCTGCGGATCGAAAGCCGCATGTCGGTGGATCTCGACGCACCCGCCTGGCCGGTATTCGACATCACCGCATGGGCGCAGACCTATCCCTTCCGCTATTCAGACGAGGACTGGACCGATCTCGGCGCATTGGCACGCCCTCAGTATCAGGATTTCGCGGGCCGGCTGTCGGACTGGGTGGAAGGTTTCGTCATGCAAAGGCCGACCGACACGCTTTCGCTCCTGCGCGACGTTGCCAACGGTGTCTCGGACACGATCAACTATCAGAGCCGTGAGGTGCCCGGCACGCAGGGCCCGCTCGAGACGCTGGATCGTGGCTGGGGATCCTGCCGCGATTTCGCCGTGCTCTTCACCGAGGCTGTGCGCACTCTCGGCATCGGCGCCAGGATCGTCTCTGGCTATCTGTTCGATCCGAAGGGCGACAGGCTCGGTGCATCGGGTTGGGGGTCCACGCACGCCTGGGCCGAGGTCTACGTGCCGGGAGCCGGCTGGATCAGCTTTGATCCGACCAACCGGGCGATGGGTTCGATCAATCTGATCCCTGTCGGCGTGGCGCGGCACATTGCCCAGGTGGCACCGGTCACGGGCAGCTTCGTCGGCGCAGACGCCCAGCCTGTCCGGATGACAGTTCATGTAGACGTGTCGCCGGTGGCCGGGAAAGAACCATAGGTCCCGAAAAAGCGTACCCGTATCGTCTTAAACTAGAACCACACCGAAAAGGAACATCTCCCATTCCGTTCCCTGCCGTTGCAAAACAGGTCCGGCGCCTTGGTTGGACGACTACAGTTCCGGTGGAGAAGGTCCGACGTCAGGCCCATCCCCTCCGCCACTTGCCCTTGCGAAAGCGTTCTCCCCATTCGGCTGCGGCCGGTTTTTTTCGTTGTTTTCGGGGGTTATGCGGGAGGGGCTGTTAACCGGCACATTCGCCAGAAGGTCAGGAAGCGTTCTCTCCGGGCCGATATTCTCCGGACCTGTTGCCTTCGCTGTTTTGGTGAATTTTCCGCAACTCCCTGAATAAGTGAGGTTAAAGTCCGGTTTGGAGGTGAGTTCGACCGCAGTCCCGCCTGCGGCTGTTGTGACTGGGGTCGGAATTTGTCAGGCCATTATGCGCTCCAGGCGCTGCTTGCGGTGCTGCCAATCGGGGAGCACACGATCCAAGAGTTCGCAGAAGGCGGCCCCGTGGTTTGGCTCGGCGATGTGGCGCAGCTCGTGGGTAATGACGTCGTCAATGGCATCGACTGGTGCCTCGATCAGGCGACGATTCCCGCGGCTGATCGACAAGCTCGCCCGCGTCCAGCTCCTCGTCCTCGACGACTGGGGCACCCACAGCCTGACCGACCAGCAGCGCCTCGATCTGCTGGAGCTTTTCGAGGAACGCTATCAGCGCAGGTCCACCATCATCACTGCCCAGTTGCCCGTCTCGGGCTGGCATCAGATGATCGGCGAGCCCACCATCGCCGATGCCATCCCCGACCGCATCATCCACAACGCCCACCGCATCGAACTGAAAGGAGACAGCATACGCAGAAGAAGTGCCAAGCCCGCATTGACCCCGCCCGAAAACCCCGAAATCATCACCGACGACAAATGACAGCAGCGCAAGCACCAGCCGAAACCCCAATGTCCGGGACTTACTGAAACGGCTGTCAGCGACTTAGTGAAATTGCTGTCCGGTTCTTCCGAAATCCGCAACGCTTCCTCAAGGCCGGCCTGACCGCCGAGCGCTTCTCCTGGTCGGTGGATGAAGACGCCGTGGCAGAGGCGCAGGTCTTCGACGGCACGCTTGCGCTGATCACCAACACCGCCGATATCGGCCCCGCTGAGGCCGTCCAGCGCTACAAGGCGCTCGCCGACATCGGGCGCGGCTTCCGCGCCCTCAAATCCGACATCGGGATCGCCCCGGTTCACCATCGCCTGCCGGACCGCATCCGCGCCCATGCGCTGATCTGCTTTCTGGCCCTGACCCTCTACCGCGTCATGCGCATGCGCCTGAAAGCCAAAGGGCACAGCGCAAGCCCGAAGACTGCCCTGGAGAGCCTTGCAAAGGTCCAACGATTCACCGCCTGTATCGGCGGGAAGCCGTTCACCGGAACCACCCGGACCAAGCTGGAGCAACTGTCCCTCTTCGAAGCCCTGAACGTCTCAAAGCCTGTATGAACCGCCAGATGTTGTGGCAATTCCGGAAATGTACACAAATAAAATCAGTTACTTAGCCGATTTGCTGTCGAACCTGGGGGGCCGGATGGCATGGCAAAGCCACCGGCCGCAGCCTTCAGGGACGGCGGGCAAAGGCAAGGCGGCGGGCAGTATCCTGACAGGCCAGACCCGCAGGACACCGGGCACCCCGCCGGCCGGAAAATGGGGCGGCGGTCCGGGTCTTCGGGCGCTGCCGGGCGGCGGGGCCGCTGCGGCGGATGCCGGGTGCCTTTGCCGGCGGCGGCCGTGTTGTGCTGACCGCGTGCAGGATCAGAACATCCCTGTCCCGCCCCCTGAACAGGCTTTGCGCCCCCGTACAGCGCGCCGCGTGGCGTGCAGACACATCAGGCCGTCTTGCCGATCCCCCCTTTGCCCCGGTAAGGGTGGACGGGAATGATGGGGGCGCAGATGGCGGCAGATGATCCCGGAACGCTTGTTTCGACGCAGTGGCTCGAGACACATCTGAAGGACCCGGATCTGCGGGTTCTCGATGCGTCCTGGTATCTGCCGGATGCCGGGCGCGACCCGAGGAACGAATATCTTGCGGCCCATATTCCCGGCGCGCGCTTTTTCGACATCGACGGGATCGCCGACCATCGGTCTTCCCTGCCCCATATGGCCCCGCCGCCCGAAAAGTTCATCAGCCGGATGCGGGCGATGGGCGTGGGCGACGGGCATCAGGTGGTGGTCTACGATTCTGCCGGACTGTTTTCTGCGGCACGCGTCTGGTGGACCTTCCGCCTGATGGGCAAGACGGATGTGGCCATTCTCGACGGCGGCTTGCGCAAATGGCAATCCGAAGGACGGCCTGTTGAAGATGTGCTTCCCGTCATCCGGGACCGCCACATGACGGTGCAGCGGCAGGCCTCCCTGTCCAAGGACGTAACCCAGGTGGCCCATGCCAGCAAACTGGGCGATACCGAAATCATTGATGCGCGGCCAGCCGCCCGCTTCCGGGGCGAGGTGCCGGAACCGCGGCCGGGCCTTCGGTCCGGCCATATTCCCGGATCAAAGAACGTGCCCTATCCGCTGCTTCTGAATGAGGATGGAACGATGAAGGATCTTGCCGGGCTGCGCGCTGCCTTTGCCGGGGCCGGGGTCGATCTGACGCGCCCTGCCATCACCACCTGCGGCTCGGGTGTGACGGCTGCAATCCTGTCTCTGGCGCTGGAACGGCTGGGCCACCGCAACCACGCGCTTTATGACGGAAGCTGGGCCGAATGGGGCATGTATCACGACCTGAAGGTCGCAAAGGGGCAGGCCAGTGTTTGATGCGCTGAAACCACAGCCGCAGGACAGGATTCTGCAGCTGATCCAGATGTTCCGGGACGATCCACGCCCCGGCAAGATCGACCTTGGCGTCGGCGTCTACAAGGATGCAACCGGCCTGACCCCGGTGATGCGCGCGGTCAGGACGGCCGGGAAACGGCTTTGGGAAAGCGAGACGTCCAAGACCTATACCGGGCTGGCCGGTGACCCCGCGTTTCACGCGGCGCTGTCGGGTGTGATCCTGGGGGGCAGCGTGGCGCAGGACCGGATTGCGGCGGTGGCGACACCGGGCGGGACCGGCGCGATCCGCCAGGCGCTGGAACTGATCCGTCTGGCAAGCCCTGCGGCACGGGTCTGGCTGTCTGACCCGACCTGGCCCAACCACCCGTCGATCATCCGCTATCTTGGCATCCCGATGGCATGGTACCGCTATTTCGATGCCCAGACGCGCGGGGTCGATGCGGAAGGGATGCTGGCGGATCTGGGGCAGGTGGCGGCGGGGGATGTCGTGCTGTTGCACGGCTGTTGCCACAACCCGACCGGGGCGAACCCGACCCTTGCGGAATGGGCTGCCGTTGCCGACCTTCTGGTGGCCAGGGGCGCTGTGCCGCTGATCGACCTGGCCTATCAGGGCTTCGGCGACGGGCTGGAGGCGGATGCCGCCCCGACGCGGGTCCTTGCCGCGCGCTGCCCCGAGGTGCTGATCGCGGCCTCCTGTTCCAAGACCTTCGGCATCTACCGCGAACGGACCGGCCTTCTGATCGGGCTTGGGACTTCGGCGCAGCGCGGGCTGATCCAGGAAAACCTCGCGTTTCTGAACCGGCAGAACTACTCCTTCCCGCCCGACCATGGGGCGCGGCTGGTGACCCTGATCCTTGAGGACCCCGCCCTGACCGCGATCTGGGCCCAGGAACTGGAAGAAATCCGCCTGAACATGCTGGGTCTGCGCCAATCGCTGGCCGAGGAGCTGCGCCGCCTGACCGGAACAGACCGCTGGGGCTTCATCGCCGGGCATCGCGGCATGTTTTCGGTGCTGGGCGCGACCGGGGCCGAGGTCGCGCGGCTGCGGGACGAGCGCGGCATCTACATGGTCAGCGACAGCCGGATCAACATTGCCGGGCTCAACGCAGCCACCGTTCCGGTCCTGGCCAGGGCCATCGCCGACATTGTCGCCTGACGGGCGGGCCCGGGCGATCCGGTCCGGCGGCCTGACTGACCCGCCCCCTTGCCGCTGCCCCAACAGAAAACGGCCCGGGCAAAGCCCGGGCCGACGTGCCGCGCGGGGACGAGCCGCGCATGGGTGCGGGCCGGTTTGATCCGGCCCGCCCTGTCGGTTCGGTCACATGTTGTAGGCCCGTTCGCCATGTTGGGCCACATCTAGGCCTTCGCGTTCCTCTTCTTCCGAAACGCGCAGGCCGATCACCAGATCAACCAGCTTGAACAGGATGTAAGACCCGATACCCGAGAACAGCACGGTGAACACCACCGCCTTGACCTGCGCCATGAAGGCCGTGCCAAAGACATAGTCCGCCACCACAAGCGTCCCCGGCTGCGACAGGTAATCGGGTATGCCCGCCCCGCCAAGGGCCGGGTTCACCAGGATGCCCGTCGCCAGCGCGCCGATGATGCCGCCGACACCATGGATGCCGAAGACGTCAAGCGAATCGTCGATCTTGAAGGCATTGCGGATGAAGGACACCGCACCGAAGCAGCCCGCACCGGCGATCAGGCCCAGCACGACCGCCCCCATCGGCCCGGCAAAGCCCGCAGCCGGCGTGACGGCGACAAGGCCGGCAATCGCGCCGGACACAAGGCCCAGAAGCGACGGCTTGCCCTTTACCGCCCATTCCGTGAACATCCAGGACGCACCCGCAGCGGCCGAGGCGACGAAGGTGTTGACCACGGCCAGCGCGGTGACGGCGTTCGATTCAAGGTTGGAACCGGCGTTGAAACCGAACCAGCCAACCCACAGCAGCGAAGCGCCGATCATCGTCATGGTCAGCGAATGCGGCGTCATCGAATCCTTCATGAAGCCAACGCGCTTGCCGATCACGATGGCACCGACCAGACCGGCCACCCCGGCGTTGATGTGAACCACGGTTCCCCCGGCAAAGTCGAGCGCGCCCCAGTTCCACAAGAGCCCGTTCGCGGCAAGGTTCGCGGCGGCAGCTTCGGCGGCAGCGGTGTCGCCCGCCGCTTCGGCCATCAGCAGCAGCGTCTGCTGTTCCGCCAGATAGTCGGGGCCACCCCACCACCAGACCATATGGGCCATCGGAAAGTAGATGAACGTGACCCACAGCACCACGAAGACCAGCAGGGCCGAAAACTTCACACGTTCGGCAAAGGCCCCCACGATCAGCGCCGGCGTGATGCAGGCAAAGGTCATCTGGAACGCGATGAAGGAATACTCGGGCAGCCAGACCCCGTTGGAGAAGGTCGGAACCAGCGTTGTCGGGTCGACACCGGCAAGGAAGACCTTCGAGAAGCCGCCGACAAACGAATCCATCGATCCGCCATAGGTGAAAGCCAGCGAATAGCCGTAGGTGATCCAGATGATCGCAACGACGCAGGTGATGGCAAAGACCTGGGTCAGCACCGAAAGCATGTTCTTGCTGCGCACAAGGCCGCCGTAGAACAGCGCCAGTCCGGGCACCGTCATCAGCAGCACAAGGACGGTTGAAACGGTCATCCAGGCGACATCGCCCTTGTCGACTGCTTTTTCATAGACATACGGCACCAGCGTCGCAGCATCTGCCGCCGCTTCCTGTGCCCGGACCGGAAGGGCTGTCAGCAGCGCGGGAAGCGCGGCAAGCCCGATGGATTTCATCAGTTTTGACATGTCAGATTTCACTTTCCCCACTGCGCCCGTCAAAGAGCATCGTCGTTGAGTTCGCCGGTCCGCACCCGCACGGCCTGCTCAACATCAAGCACAAAGATCTTTCCGTCGCCGATCTTGCCGGTCTTGGCTGTTGCGCGGATCGTTTCAACGACCGCGTCCGACAGGTTGTCGCTGACAACGATTTCAAGCCGCATCTTCGGCACGAAGTTCACGGCATATTCCGCACCGCGATAGATTTCCGTATGCCCGGACTGAGAGCCGAAGCCCTTGATCTCGGTCACCATCATGCCGCGCACACCGATGGAGGTCAGAGCTTCGCGGACCTCCTCCAGTTTGAACGGCTTGATTGCTGCTATGATTAGTTTCACGTCGCTTCCCTTCCGTGATGCAGGCGGCCGGGGTGGCCCACGCCCGAGAAAGGTTACGGAATTGCCGCAGGCACAAGAAATGTGGCCGAGGCAGGGGCAGGAGTTTGGGATTTCTGCCTGTTTTTTGTACTTTTTGGGCATCATGCATATTTTTTGATCATGACACTGATGCGAATCGCGTTCTCAGACCCTCCACATTTGTCACACGGCGCGCTAAAGTGCCTTCCAAGAGCAAGCGCACGCAACGGACGGGCGGAACAGGCATGAGCGTGACGGACAACAGGCGGCCGGTTCTGGTCGCGGACAGGCGCTATGTCGCCGCGCGCAAGGCCGCGGCTGGGTCCGGCGGGGGCAACCGCAAGATGCCCGCCGCCAAAGCGAAATCCGCGCCCCGCCGCCCTGCGCCAAGGCGCAATCCTGTGACGGGCTTTTTCGGGGGCATCCTGCGCTGGATGCTGCGGATGATCTGGGCAATCGGCTGGCGCGTGGCCTTCCTGCTGGCCATCATCATCGGCTCTGCCACGCTGTATTTCTATCAGAAGCTTCCCGAGGTCACGGCCCTGCTGGATGCGCGGGCCCGCGGATCGGTGACACTTCTGGACCGCAACGGGCAGGTGTTTGCCTGGCGGGGCGAGACGTTCGGCGGCCAGATCGATGCCGCATCGGTGTCGCCCAATCTGGTGAACGCCATCGTCGCCACCGAGGACCGCCGGTTCTACTGGCACGCAGGGGTCAGTCCGCGTGGGATTCTCAGCGCGATAAGGATCAACCTCAGCGAGGGACGCGGCCCGCTGGAGGGCAACGGCGGATCCACCATCACCCAGCAGGTGTCCAAGCTGCTGTGCCTGGGCGTGCCCTATGACCCGACCCAGTGGAAGTCCGAGGCCGAATACGAAAGCGACTGCCGCAAGGGCGGCATCGTGCGAAAGCTCAAGGAAATGCCCTTCGCCTTCGCGCTGGAGGCGAAGTACACCAAGAATGAAATCCTGACGATCTATCTGAACCGGGCCTATCTTGGCGCCGGTGCGCGCGGCTTCGAGGCGGCAGCGCAGCGCTATTTCGGCAAATCCGCAAACCAGGTGACACCGGGCGAGGCCGCGATGCTGGCCGGGTTGCTGAAGGCGCCGTCCTATTACGCCCCCACCAACAACCTGGACCGCGCCCGCGCCCGCGCCGGGGTGATCGTGGGGCTGATGGAAGATCAGGGCTACCTGACTGCCGAAGAGGCCGCCGAGGCCCGCGCCAACCCGGCGCACCTGTCTGACGCTGCGGCAACCCGCTCGGGCGGGTTCTTTGCAGACTGGGTCATGGAATCGGGGCCCGCTTTCCTGACCAGCGAGACGACCGAAGATGTGATCATCCGCACCACGCTGGACCAGACCCTGCAGCGCGCGGCAGAAACGGCGCTTGCCGATGTCTTCGCGACAAAGCTGAAGGACGGATCAAGGGCGCAGGCGGCGGTTGTCGTCATGTCGTCGGACGGCGCGGTGCGCGCGATGGTCGGCGGCCGCAAGATCGAAGAGGCAGGTTCTTTCAACCGGGCCACGCAGGCGCTGCGCCAGACCGGATCTGCCTTCAAGCCCTTTGTCTATGCCGCCGCGCTGGACCTGGGCTATTCCCCGGCCGATTTTGTCGACGATTCTCCGCTGACCATCGACATTCCCGGCTCCGGCCCGTGGACGCCGGCGAACTATGACCGGGAGTTCCGGGGTGTTGTCACCCTGACCGAGGCCCTGCAGGATTCGCTGAACATTCCCGCCGTCCGGGTGTCCGAAGCGGTGGGGCGCGATCTGGTGCGGCGCGTCGCCAGCGATTTCGGCATCAAAAGCGATCTGGCGGCCGGCCCGGCGCTGGCGCTTGGCGTGTCTGAATCGACGCTGATCGACATGACCGGTGCCTATGCCGGCATTCTCAACGGTGGCTCGGCCGTAAAACCCTACGGCCTTGTCGACCTGCGCCTGCAAGGCGACGATGCCCCCCTGATGGGGCAAGACGGCGGCATGGGCGAACGCGTCATCTCGGACCAGGCCGCGCGGGAACTGACCTATATGCTGTCGCAGGTCGTGGAACGGGGCACCGGGCGCCGCGCCGCCCTGCCCGACCGTCAGGTTGCCGGCAAGACCGGCACCACCCAGGCCGCGCGGGATGCCTGGTTCATCGGCTATTCCGCCGACTACGTCGCGGGCGTCTGGATGGGCTATGACGACAATACCCCGCTGACCGGCGTCACCGGCGGGGGCTTGCCTGCGGAAATCTGGCACGAGGTGATGGTGCGGGTGCATGAAGGGCTGCCGCCCGCGCCGCTTCCGATGATCGTCCCGGCACCAAGGCTGCCGCCGCAGGCCGCAGCCCCGCCGCAGGCCCAGACTTCGGCACAGCCCCCGCAAGCCGCGCCCGTCGCCGCAAGGGCCGGCAACAGGAACGAAGGCCTGTTGCGCAATGTGCTGGGCGTTCTGTCGGGCAACAACTGACAGGGTGCGGAGGATGTGGCCACCGCAGGGTCGGGCCAAGCGCAAAGCGGGAAACACGTGCGCCTGCGCGCGCCCGGTCACCCTGGCAAAGGCCATAGCCCCAGTTCCAGCACCACGCTGATCCTCGTCCCGCCGGGGGCCAAAGCCCCCGGCCAGTATCCGTGTTCGTCAAGGGTTTTGTACTGGCCTTGTTTCCTGCCATTCCCGTCCTTCGCGCAGGAGTGTGTTGGCGAGGATGAGGAGTTTGCGCATTGCCGCGACAA
>Ga0315906_10008896_pt1 | contig 11993 bp, 10 predicted proteins | sample LakEriMetagenome_4_FD_203526 | JGI IMG/M metagenome (GOLD analysis project Ga0315906, IMG submission 203526) | Freshwater fungal communities from buoy surface, Lake Erie, Ohio, United States - Buoy 2 MA122 | ecosystem: Environmental > Aquatic > Freshwater > Lake > Lake biofilm | place: USA... | reverse complement strand
CCGGCGGCTCCACCCAGATGATCGGCAGCATCATCGCCACCAATATCAATCTCAATCCACCCGTCGCCGCCGCATATTCCATGATTCCAATTACCTTCGTCGTCATCTATCTCATGGTTGCTAGACGCACCGGATCGCTCGAGCGGATGTAGCCATGTTGAGATTATCTGCGACCACTAAAGCGATTCTCTTCGCCATCGTCGGCTTCATTCTCCTTTTCATGTACACCCCGTTATTTGTTCTCATTCTCAATTCATTTAACGAATCCCAAATTTCCGGTTGGCCCATCGAAAGTTTCTCGACCAAGTGGTGGGAGTTCGCCAAGGATTACCAACCCATCCGTTCAGCACTTCTCAATTCATTGCTTGTAGCAACGGGCGCAATGATTATCGCCTCGATCCTTGGAACACTCGTTGCTTTCGCCATCAAAGGTTTTGATTTCTTCGGCAAAGGCACCGTCAACATCCTCGTAGTCCTACCGATTGCTCTACCCGGAGTCGTCACCGGCGTTGCATTCAGCAACACCTACAGCAACTTCTTATCTCCAGCTGGATTTAATATCGGCTACTTCGGAATGATCGTTGCGCACGCAACTTTCTGTATCGTCATGGTTTTCAATAATGTCTACGCCAGATTGCGCCGCATGAATCCCAGCCTGCAAGAAGCCTCCGCCGATCTCGGCGCTGGTCTATGGCAAACCTTCAGACTCGTCACTTTCCCGCAATTCCGCACCTCATTTGCTGCTGGCGCACTTCTTGCCTTCGCCCTGAGCTTCGATGAAGTCGTTGTCACCATCTTCACCGCTCCGCCCGGCGTCGACACTCTTCCATTATGGATTCTTAAAGAGATGGCCCGCCCCAATCAAGCCAGCGTCGTCAACGTGGTCGCAACCGTTGTCATTCTTCTTTCTCTCATCCCGGTCTATATCTCGCAACGCCTGGCACGAGCTCAAGAAGAAGAGCGCTAATTACCTACGGCTTAGGCGAGTAACCAACAACCTTTATCTCACCTTTGGAATTAGCCCGCACCAATACACCTTCACCTGATTCCAAACTCAATCCATGTCCCAACCCTCCTGTAGGTTCCCATCATGATCCTCACCTCCGGCGAGATTTATTTCATCGGCGTCTCCAGTCGCCAGAAAACATCAGGCCTTCGCTTCTCACCCTCCGACGCCCAATTCTTCTCCCGCATCTTCGCCATGGCGCTGTACGCCTACGAAAATGGAATCCCCGCAACGATCAAAACAATAAAGAATGAGATTCAACAACTGGCCGTGGAGAAACCTATGCTGGTGATTGAATCAACAAGTTCCAAGCTAGTCGAACGATAATCTTTAGGTCTTGTTTTGAGAAGCTAGTTCCAAGATTAATTCTATGATGTTGCTATAAAGAAGTTCCTAGTTTTTTTGAAATCTTTTCCCAACATTGAACAGAGGTCATGGGAAATTTGATGTAATTCAACTTTCCGAATCCATCATGAAAAATTGATTCTAATGTGTCTTTATTGATTTCCATTTGTTTTGCTAAACGTAGAACGTTCTCCAATTGCGTATCATGGATTTTGCCCTCTTCAGGCTTGAATTGTCTTATGTCCAGGAGTTTGCGCATTTCAGCATCAAAATCTGTAACACCGCTAATGTCCTGTATCCCAACTAAATCAAGAATCATTACTTCAAAGTATCTTTCGAGTGCTGCCCTAAGTTTTCCTCTTTCCTCCAAGGCATGAGCCATTTGACTACGATTAATCCCATAAGAAACCCAATCACCCTCTCGAGCGTACTTAATGGAATCTTCATTCAAGATTCTCCATTCAACATCTTTATCACTAGGCTCAACGCCATTAAATGATTTTCTTAAATCTTTACGGATCTTTTCTTTGCGATTTTTCTCCGCAACCTTTAGTTCGTAAGTACCGTTCAAACGGGCAATTTCATCATCTATGGCACTCGCCTGGTCTTCGGTAACAACTTTTCGAATACGTGTGTGCGGGTCGGTCCTGACTAACATGTATTTTCCGCACTCAGGACATTTTGTTCTCGCCCCTGGAACCTTCTTAAGTTTAAAGTTGCAGTTAGGACAAATGGCCTGACGTTCATCTTTAGGCGGTATGTATTGATAATCACTATTTGTGAGCTCTCCTTGGGAAAAACTTACAGAAACGTCTGGGATGCCATCATTAGACAGTTTCTGAAACTTGGGACTTGGTGTGCGCAAGGCAAGAAATATGGCAAGCGGTCCAAAAAAGATTAAGACTAAAATGAAAAGTGTGTTGAGATTACCTCTCTTTTTTGCAACAACTGGAAGGAAAATCCACGAGAGCATGAAGATAGTGCCAATTATCATTATCTATCCAATCTGTGCTTTATATTTCAAAATAGGTCTCGAAGTCCTCACTTGCAAAAGATACTGGAATCTGAAATGACCCATTGGTAACTAATAGATGCTTCAATGACTAATCGAGAAGTGTCAAGAATTAATGTGACCGGACATATTTGAACACCTCATGGAAGGGTAGTTTGTTGTTCAAGCTTTAAACCTTTCCCCACACTGGTTACACTGAAAGTAATAGTTTGAAAAGTTCCACTTCTGATCGACATCAGTAGACCTACACATTGGACACTGTCGATTAGCCACATTCCCCACGTTTACCCTCCCAACCACAAGTCACACATCCAACTTCAGGATCATCGCCCGAAATCACACACCCACCAACGATGTACCTTTCAAAATCGAAATCAGAATTAGGCATCCCATAGACAATCTTCTTCAAGCCACCGATGCCACCACATGAAGGGCAGGAGGCAGTCGACAGCCGAACACGCTTCCGCATCTCAGCCATCAACTACCTCCATTCCGCAACAACCAACTACTCGACTATTTCCTGGAGTGACTTAAGTCGATCTTCGACTTTAGTCGCCTCTTCGGTCTTGCCTTGCACGAGATAGAGATTGATGAACTCTTTCTCGATACCGATGATGGTTTCCCAGTCATTACTTCCTGAAGCGATCTGTCTCGCCTCAGCAAAGCGACTTTCTGCATCATCAAACTTCTCACTCAGTACGTGGGCCTTACCCATCGCTAGAGCGGCACTGCATTTAACTCCAAGGTTCTCTCGAAGTTCTGCGACGTTATACGCTCGCTGTCCAATGTCGAGCGCAAAGTCGACGTTTCCGAGCTCTGCGTAAGCATGTGCGATTTGTGAATCACACCAAGCAACTTCATCCACGAGCTTTTCAGCTTTGAAGTTCTCTCTCGCCTTAAAAGCGTGTTCGATAACTTCCGGCCATTTCTTCAGCTTTGAGTAACAGACTGAAATTGCAAAGATATCACGCGCAAAGAATTCTCTTTCGCTCTCTATCTCATTGACTTGAACCACCTCAAGATACGTTGCAATTGCTGCTTCGTAGTCCTTGAGATCAGTTTGCCAACGCGCTTTGGTTCGCAAAGTGTCCACGACGAATGGATAGCTACCTTCACGAAGCAACTCAATCGCACCGTCAATGGCCTTTACGGCCTCATCAACTCTATTTAGTTCTTTGAGCGAGTAACTGATGCCAGTTATCGCATTTGCCATCTCGACTGTCGGAGCTCGTGCCCCCATCGATTTGTATATCTGGTGCGCTTCCTCTGTTAGCGCCAGAGCCTCATTCCCTTGCGACCGGTAGATCGCTTGTTTTGCAAGCTCAATCAAAATTTCGGCCCGCTCTTCGCCTTCCTTTCCAGGAAGTTGTTTCCAGAGATCTTGCTCTTTCTGCTCTTCGTTTTCTATATGAGCCTCCTGTCTAGCTCACTCGTAACTTACTGATGACCACTGACATTTCAGCAACTCATCGATTGCTCCGAAAAACGGCCCAATCGTGAGCATGTATTGCCCTCAAAAGGTCAGCCTCCTCATAGAAGGTGACCCCAGATGTCCAGCCGCAGGTACAAAACGCCTGGTACATCCGCGTATTCGCCCTCAGCACTTCGCAAATGTGGGGATCGCTCATGATTTCTCACGCTGCGTTTGTCGCTCTTCGAAGCCCCTTACTTCGGCCCAGTACCAGAACTTCGCTTCGACGAGTTTGTACTCAGCCCAACGTATTTCCCATTCACTCAAGTCAATTCTCTTGAGTGTCCTTTCGAACTCGCGAAGCTTCGCTGCGAGTCCACGTAGCACCGCCGTACTCACGGTAAATCAATTTGTGGCATAAAAAAATCCCTTCTTTTTTTAGCCAAGCTCTCGTGTTCTTTCAGTTCCACCGTGTCCCGGGAGGGGCTCGGTTGGCTCGAAACCGGCTGAAAGTCCGTTGGTTTCGACTTCTTGAAGTCAGTTCCCGAAGGAAGTGCCTCACGAATCGCAGAATTTCTGCGACGGATAAAGAATGCCAAAAGATTATGAAGAAGACAAATCAATCTGCATCATTCATAGGGAAAAACAACTGAAATGTTTTCATTCTGCCAGGCAATTTCAGTCACATAGTAAACGTCCTCGTCCGATTCAGACGGAGCATGAAATCCAGGAGCGAGAACGGGTCTCTCTTCATAGAAATCCCAAAGGACGCTCCAAATGTATTCATCTTCGTAACTCTCCAGCAAAGCAATTTCTTGCCCAGCAGGTCCAAAACTGTCTCTTGTCGAGTCAAGAGGATTTCTTATTGGCCTATAGTTCTGTTCCCATTGAGCTTTTGTAATAATGGTTTCTGCTTCGGACATATAACCTCCTTCAGGCAACTTTCGTCCTAGAATCGCAAAAAGTCAACGGTTACTTCCCCGCTTTTTCTCTATCCAATGTTCTTTTGCAAACTTCTTTTGCGCCTTAAAGAAGATCCGCACTTTCGATTATGTTTCCTAACAAAATCTTTAGCATCTAAAAGAAGTATCTTTAGCGCAAAAGAAGTACATTCTTGGCAAAAGACGTCCCATAAATAATCTTTGACCTCCCAATCCATCACGAAGTTCACGATTAGTGCAACCGATTCACCTCGACCGCTCGGGAGATTTCGGTGGCCACGAATTCGCTGAATCTCGTCCAGTTTTAGAACCTGGGGAGCTTCGACTACTTCTGCCCTAGTTCCCTCCTCCTTCACGACCAATCCGCAAGTGCAATGGATTGTTCCCGGACCACTCAAGTACAACCAGTGATAGCCCTGTTGTCGCTCGCGATTTAGCTGCGAATAGTGTCGTTTGGCATACCAACGCCCAATTTTCTTTTCATTCGGAGCCTCATCAAACTCATTTTTCAATGCTTTTAGTGCCCTGCTTGAAACATCAACCTTTTCGTAGTGAATAGACGCCATGACCGGTCCTATCTGGACCCCAATGCAATTGCTGGAGATCCGCTCTTCTCAGATGACTTTCATCCGAGCTGGTCTTCCTTTAGGACCACCGTGCGCGGTGCGCGGTTGGTGTCGAACTAGCTAAAGGGCTAGAACGTTCAACGTCTTTGACCTAAGAGAAATATATCAGAGCTTCCTACGTTTCTGAACAGATCGGTAAACAAGAAATAGGGAAGTAGCTCCTAAAAATAGAGAAGTAAACCCATAGCCCGTATACCCATCTTGAAATTGTAGAAATGCAATGAAAACAATAAAAATTGCAAAGACGACTCCGATTACCCGCAAACCATTCAATATTAGATTCAATGTGTCCTCCTAAAGAAAAGACTATGTGACGGCACTGACAAAGGTTCGAGCCCCCATTTCACTTATCAAGCACCCTCGGAGACCGCATATCGGGAACTTCGCGATAGAAGCTTGCGATATCCCAGATGAATTCGTATTCGTTTCTCACATAATCAACGTCTTTGAACCGGACTTTGGCAGTATTGAAGAAATATCTAGTTCCGTCAAAAATCAGATCACTCAAAAGGACAGTAGCTGGTCTCGATGAAATCGTTCCTTCAGCGCAGCTCGGCTCACAATCATTTTCGCGGTAAATGCCTTCGCCACGGGCACCAAATGCATCCCATTTACCCCACTTAATATCCCAAACGGCCCACCCAAAATCGGCACAGACGGTTGTTAGGGTCTCTGGCCGCTTAGTTCGAAGTTCGCACTCAAATGAGTAAATATTCTGAGGATCAATATCTGAACTTGGCTCAACAATCGTGTACATCCAAGCATCTTGAGGATCAATTTCTTGTTGGGAAGAACCTTCCTCAACCGCTTGATAATCGGCGGTGCCAATTCGCACCTCATCTTGTTGGTTAGCCACGAGAACGGCCGCTACCGCAATCAATGCAGCAAGCCCCGGAAAGAAGTATCTAGCTTTCAATTTCTGCCCTATCCCACTCAAGAGTTTCATTGATAACGGCATTTCGAGCCTCAAGCTCTTCAGCCTCTTTGATCATGCCCAATCCTCTCAGAGCTTTCGCTTTACCACGTTGAATTTGATAAAGAGCATAAAAATTGACATCACTACTTGCCACTACATATTCGTGTGCATTCTCAAAGTTCACAAGTGCCTCTTGGAATTCGCCTTGATAGTTCTTTGCCCTGCCAAGTTGTGAATAAGACTGAGCGCGCTTATCTCGAATGCAGAGAGAATCAAAAACACTGACCGCCTTTATGGCAAACGCTTCTGCATTCACTCCGTCTTTAAGATGGTTGTAACAACGAGCCATGAAGAGATCCATATCTGCCACACGCTTTAAATCCTTGTTCTTCTTGAAAACGACCCGCGCCTGCTTAAAGTTTTCAATCGCATCAACACACTTGCCCAGTTCACACTCGATTAGTCCGATATTGACTTGATCGCATGCAGCACCAAAAAAGTCTCCTTCGTAGCTGCAATTTTGAAGACAGAGTTTGTGTTGGCCCATGGCTGATTCATAGTCATCAGTTTCCTTAAACCAAGTTGCTAAGTGGTGGCGATATTCCCATTCTTCTCGTGTCCCGAGCTTCGCGAATAACAAGACTGCCTTCATCAGTTCGCTCATCGCGTCCTGTATACGATCTAGTGATTTCAAACAGAACGCCACAGTTGCAACCGAAAGTGCATAACCAAAATCGTCCGGAACATTATGAAAAGTATCTTTTGCTTCTTCCGCAAGCGTTAAAGATCTTGTGAACTGACCATTTTCAAAAGCGATACCACTCAGTTTGTAGTAAGCGTGCGCCTTTTCAATTCCTTCAAGATGAGGCAGGGAACTCCATAGTTCTCGCTCATCGGGTCCTTCGTTAGATGCCATTTGTCTCCCTTCGGGGGAGGGAGTACATTAGTACAGGTGTTCGAGATCTGTCCAAGCCGTCAAAGCACTTGGCCAAATTGGGTGTTTCACTGCGAAACTCGAGCAGTGGCCACGTACTTAGGGGGAACCCGTGTTTGATCCAGAATTTGAAAAGATTTCAAAAGAAGTCCGGGACCAAATTCGCGAGTACACAGACGCTGCACAAAATGCCAGAGATTATTTAAACATCGGCCAAAAGGATTTAGATCAAGCAATAAGTCACTTAGCAAAAATAAATGAGCAGTCTGTTCAAGAGAACGGCCTTACTCTTTCAGTACTTGGAACGACTGGAGCGGGGAAAAGTACACTTATCAACGCAATATTAGGAATGGAAGTTCTTCCTCAATCACACTCGGGTATATGCACAGCCGCGGTAACTCGCATCCGTCGGAGCGAAAGTCGTAAATTTAGAGTTGAAGTCACTTATGTTTCAAAAGAATCTATTGAAAATGATATTCAAAGAGTCAAAAAAAACATAGACCTTCTATTGGCATCTGACGAATCTAGAAATGAATCATTAGACGACTCCAGTCGCAATCGATTGATTTCGATTTTTGGGGAGGAAGCGGTCAATAAATTTGAAGAAACTGGTAATACCGGAGTCATGAAATTTAGTGATGACACGTTTTCTCGAATCAATCGTAGAAAAGATCATTTTGATGCCCATAACCCAACAGAGTTGCGAAAAATGGTTTCAAACTTCTTGAGAGTTAAAGACGACTTAGCTAACCCTGAAGAAATTCAACCATGGGCTATTGTTCAAGATGTATTGATTACAGGAGATTTTGCTGAATTACCGTACGGTCTTGAATTGATAGATCTTCCCGGCTTGAATGATCCAAATGCAGCTAGGGAGCAATTGACTTTAGAATACGTAAGAAAGTCCAAGTTTCTCTTTGTAATCTACAACTTCAAGCGCTATGAAACCAAAGATATTTCAAGCGCATTGAGTCAAGAAGGACTACTTGAACAGATTTATGGGTCAAATTCCCCTAATGCTTTAACGTTTATCGCTACGCATTGTGATGCGATAAGTCCAAGCGCTGATGAGCGAGAGATCTATGGAAAGACTTTTGAAGGGCTTGCAAAGTTCAGACGAGATTCTTTGGAAATTCACAAAACTCTGAAAATGCGGAACTTTTTAAAAAAAGAGGCAGATCGAATTTTTCCTTTACAAAATAATCAACCATCAAGGTTTAATCAATTCTTCGCTGAATCACGAATATTCACTACTTCTGCTAAATCTTTCTTAGATAGAAATGAAGGTCTAGCCCCAACTGTTATGGAAGAAGATTCAGATTTCTCGATTAACGAATTGAGAATACATATTAAAGAAATCGTTTCGCAAGAGGGTCCCAAAGCTTTATTAGGGCGGGTAAAAAATGATTTTTCTATAACGGCAAGCAAAATTGAATCAACAATCAGTATGCAATTAACTCAAAATGCAGCTATGGCAAGAAGTAATTACCTGAAGCTACAAGAATTTCAAATGCACTTGCAGCAAATTAATGGAACTGTGTCGCATTTACTTGATCAGGCAACCTCTTCTCACAAGGAGTGGCTTAGGCAGACTGCGGAAGATTTGGTTTCGTATATTCAATTAAAACCAAATACAGTGGAAGCATTCAGCCGTAATTTTGCGCGCTATGTCAACGGTATTCCTTGGAATACACTGGCAGCGACCGTGACTTCAGGAGGTCGATATTATTCTTCGGGGCGACAAGAATGGATAGATTTGAGACGGGAAATATCTGATCCCATTCAAGAGTCATGTTTGCCACAAACAGAGTTCTTCTACGACAATACTTTGATTAAAATTTTACATTCTTATCAAGATCAGATTATGTCAATCGTAAATAGTTGGACCTCTGGAGCTCTAGAAAAAGTCATAAACGATAGTGATGTCGCTCTTTTTCAAGAAATAATCGAGAGAATTTCCAAGCGAATTGACGATGGTTGGGAGCCCTTGCAAACTGAGTTGCAAGATAGATTCAGCAAAACCTTGTCAGAAGTAGTACAGAACTTGAATGAATCTACTCGTGGAGCACTCACCCCATATACCGATAAAGCCTCGCATGAACGAGGTGCGGGAATGAAGAAAAGAATATGTAACATCCTTATAGAAGGTGCGGATAAATGTATCAGAGAAGTATTCGACTTTACACGACAGAGAATAAGAGAGAAAGTATTGGTTGATATTGAATTTGTATTAAATCACTTATCTGAAATAAACAAGATGTCGAATAGTGAACTGCAGGCAATTCTTCAAATTTTCTCCTTCATAGAAAAGCATGATGATTCTCAAAAGCCGAATAATTTAGAAGCTATCCTTTCTGATTTACAAATACGACATGAGCGAATACTTGTGCTCAATTATCAGCCATCAACGAATACATCCACTTCGATGCCCAGGTTTCTATTTATCGACGGATCAAATGTTTCAACGACTGAAATAGATGGAAGAAAAACGGTAAATTTAGAAAAGTTGCTTGAATGCCGTGAAGCCGCGAGGAAAGAGTTCATGGATTACGAAATTATCACTTTTGTTGACCCTAACTACAGATCGATTTTGGAGAAGCAAGGTGATTTGGAAAGCTTGAAGAAATTCGATGAATTAAGTTTGAAAGAAACAATAAAGAGGATTCCCGGAAAAGGTCATAAAGAAATCGACAATTATGCTGACCGCTATATTTTAGAGCATGCTAAGAAAGTCAAGGGAATTATTGTTTCAAGAGATAATTTTGGGCAGCCAGAACTACGTCGAGACTATCCTTTCGTCAAGAGTAAGAAGCGAATCTACTCATGGAGCAATTTGCCGACGGGAGTATGGATATTTACCTCCCTGTATTAAGGCAATAGAATTCACAAATTAGGTAGGTGAAAAATGCGCAAGATTGATGGAAAGTGGGTCCTGTCTCCCCGTGACCTCATCGCCGAGCTCGAATGCGACCATCGCCTCAATCTTGAGTGGAGCGCGATCACGGGTCTGATTGAAAAGCCTGTTGAAGAAAACGATGCAGGGCTGCAGCTCATTATTGATAATGGTCGAGCGCATGAAGAGCAATTGGTCCAAAAATGCAAAGAAAGTTCTACATTGATTCAAATTCAGGATCCGGGACCTGATATCGAAAAGATAAAGCAAGCCCATAAAGAAACTATGGATGCCGTCCAACGCTGTGCTGATGTAGTTCATCAAGCCGTTCTCTACACGGGTGACTTCTTGGGATATGCCGATTTTCTAATACTTGTGAAAGATGAAACTGGGAATCCCAAGTGCGACGAACAAGGTCGACCGATTTATGAACCAGTAGATGCCAAGTCGGCGCGGGTGGCCAAACGTGCTGCGGTACTTCAGGTGGCCTCTTATGCACGAGCAATGGTTCGACTTAACATGGCAATGCCGCCGAAAGTTCGACTGTGGCTGGCGGGAGATGCTGAATGGGAAGCATCAACTGAGGATCTTATTGACCTTGCTGAAGAATTTGAGAATCGCGCGCGTACACGAATTGAAGCTTTCACCGGAATGAACAACCCAAACTGGGCACCGCCGAGAGAAGCCTGCGTTCGTTGCCGGTGGAAAGCGCATTGCGAGGACGGGAGAGTAGTAGATCGAGATTTATCACTGATTTACGGAATCCGTTCATCAACAAGATTGACTCTCATTGACGGTGGAATTAAAACAATCGAGAACATGAGAGATGCGACCGATGAACAAAGGAAAGCCCTTAAAAGAACCGTTTCAAAAGAGACTTTTGACAAACTTCGAGAACAAGCAAGGATTCAGATTAAGGGTGAAGGAAAAGTGCCTCCAATTTTCGAATTTCGAGATTCTTCGCTTCTACGGTTAATTCCAGCATCTTCCGCAGGGGATATTTGGTTCGATATGGAAGGCGATCCCTATTCCGAGGGTGGCGAGGGCTTGGAATACATGTTTGGAGTCCTTTACAAAGAACAAGGAAAACTTACTTTCCGAACATTTGATGCAGAAACACGAATGCAAGAAAAGAAAGCATTCTCCGATTTCATCTCTCTCGTACTCCAGCAACGAACTAAGTATCCAACTATGCACGTCTATCACTACGCCCACTATGAATCCGATCGGATGCGTAAGTTGGCCCAACGCCATGGGGTGTTTGAAAAGGAAGTCGATGAGCTTCTCACTCAAGGAGTACTTATTGATCTTTATGCCATCACTCGCCAAGCACTTCGCTTTTCTACGGACTCAGTATCAATCAAAGCTATAGAGAATGTTTTTTATCCTGGACATCGACAAGATGAAGTGACAAACGCCATGGATAGCGTTGTGCAGTTCAATCTTGCTTATCTGAAATTGATCAACGGCAATAGAGCTGACTTTGAGAAAACGTTGGCTGAGATTCGGAAATATAACGAGGTTGATTGTCGATCCTTGCATGCCCTAGATCTTTGGCTGCGTGAGCGAGCAAATGAAGAGGGGATTATTCTTGAAGAAAAGTCATCACAGATAGAAGATGAAGATGAAGTTGATGATTCGACGTCAGAAGAAATCGAACTTCTTGAGAGTTTACCTGAAGACCCCAAAACTCGAGATTCTGAGCAAGAAGGAAGAGCGCTTCTAGCTGCATCTATTTCTTATCATCGCCGAGAGGTGAAGCCTGAATGGTGGGGAATATTCGACAGCGCCAAACAGGAAGCAGAGGAACTCGAGCGCGATGACTCCGCAATTCTTGTGGATAAAGCATCTGCAACCGTTTGGGATCGAACCGGACGACAGAGAAGCGAACGTCGAGAAGTAACCATAA
>Ga0315906_10008894_pt1 | contig 11994 bp, 12 predicted proteins | sample LakEriMetagenome_4_FD_203526 | JGI IMG/M metagenome (GOLD analysis project Ga0315906, IMG submission 203526) | Freshwater fungal communities from buoy surface, Lake Erie, Ohio, United States - Buoy 2 MA122 | ecosystem: Environmental > Aquatic > Freshwater > Lake > Lake biofilm | place: USA... | reverse complement strand
ACCGCCGCCATGCCCGCATGCGATTCACTGCCAGGCCAACGCGGCCGCCGCGTGCGGCGCGATGCCCCCGCCTCCACGCGCCGCCCACGGATGACGCAGCACCGCTGCCGGGAAGCCCGAACCGTGAGGTGAGGGAATCCGCGCCCCATTCCCGACGCCGCCCGCATCACCCTCGGCTCACGCCTCGGGCTTCAAGGACACCGCCGCCCTTTCGACGCCGCGGCGTGGCTTTCCCACGCGGCCCGACCGGCGGGTCATGATCGCCGCACACGCGTGACCGCCCGCCCGCGACGCTCCCACCGCCGGCCCGAGGCCGACCCTTTCCCGACACCGTCCGGCGGCTACGATGACGACATGAACGCTCCCCAACAGGCCTGCGATCTCACCGGCAAGAAGTGCGTGCCCTGCGAAGGGGGCGTGCCCCGCTACTCGACGGCCGAGGCCGAGGCGCAACTCGCCGCCCTGCCCGCCTGGCGGCTCACCCACGACGGCACGCGGATCCGCCGCGATGTCCGGCTGAAGAACTTCCGCGAGGCCGTGAAACTCGTCAACAACGTCGCCGCGCTCGCCGAGCGGGAGCAGCACCACCCCGATCTCCACATCGAGGGCTACCGCAACGTGTGGATCGAGATCTTCACCCACGCCATCGGCGGCCTCTCCGAAAACGACTTCATCCTCGCGGCCAAGATCGACGCCATCGCCCCGTCCTGACCGGCCCGTCTCCGCCGGCCCCCGTGCATCGACACGACGGCCGACGGAAGACCGCTCGCCCGGCGGGTGCCGACGACGCCGCGTCCACGTTGGACCTCACCGTGGCGCGTCGAGCATCGAGCCGATCCGCCGCCAGACGATCCGCTGCGTTCGCGAGCCCGGCTCGGTGCCGAAGCTCGCCGGCCGCTTGCCGTCGTGCACGACGGACACGCACGTCTCGAAGGTGTCCCCCTCGAGCCGGTAGATGCCGGGGAACGTGCGGCCCGCCTCGGCGGAGTCCGCCGTGATCGTGAAGTCGTAGTGGTGGGGCGTAACGGCCCGGTCAAGGGCGAGTCGGCCCGTCTCGACCGACTTGCCGTTCTTCATCGTCGTCACCGCCGGCCCGTCGATCGTGACGTAGGTCGTGCCCGTCGCCACGAGCTTCCCGTCACGTTCGAGCAGCACCATCTGCCACGAGCCCTTGAGCCGGTCCATGTCCGTGGGGGCCGGAGTCTCCGTCCGGCCCGCGACGGCCGTGATGCCGAGGATCGCGAGGGCGAGGGCGGCGGGCCGCGAAGCGAGTGTCATGGATTCATCTCCTCTGCGGGGAAAGTCGTTGCCAAACACGGGCGCGACCTGTCGCGTTTCACGGCCGAAAGCATAGCGTGCAAGCCTTCCCTCCGCGACGGACATGCCGGAGGTGACGCCGACCGGCGCCGCCTGCACCGGCACGGCGGCATGGCTCGCGCGGCCGACGGCGGGCGTCAGCCGCCGCAGTAGTCGATCGCGCGGGCGATCTCGCTCTTGAGATCCTTCCGCTCCACGATCCGGTCGATGAAGCCGTGCTCCAGCAGGAACTCGCTGGTCTGGAACCCCGCGGGCAGCTCCACGCGGATCGTGGCCTTGATCGTCCGCGGGCCGGCGAAGCCGATCAGGGCCCGCGGCTCCGCGAAGCACAGGTCGCCCAGCGACGCGAAGCTCGCCGCCACGCCGCCCATGGTGGGGTTCGTGAGCACCGAGATGAACAGGCCGCCGGCCTGCGAGTAGCGGGCCAGCGCCGCCGACACCTTCGCCATCTGCATCAGCGAGAGGATGCCCTCGTGCATCCGGGCGCCGCCACCGGAGGCGCTGATGATGATCAGCGGCAGGCTCTCGGCGGTGGCCCGCTCCACGAGCCGGGCGAGCCGCTCGCCGACCACGCTCCCCATGCTGCCCATGATGAAGGAGGAGTCGGTCACGCCGCAGGCCACGCGTCGGGCGCGGATCATGCCGCTGCCAGTGAGCGCGGCGTCGGAGAGGCCCGTCCGCTTCTGCTCGGCCACGATCCGCTCCGCGTAGGGACGCTTGTCGCGAAAGCCGAGCGGATCGACGGGTCGCAGGTTGGCGTCCCACTCCTCGAACGTGCCGGCGTCGAGCAACTGGACGATCCGCTCCCGCGCCGAGACGTACCAGTGGAACCCGCACTGCGGGCAGACGTTGAGCAGTTCCTCCGCCTCCTTGCGGTAGATGGTCGCGCCGCAGCCGCCGCACTTGAGCCACAGGCCCTCGGGCACGCCCCGCTTCTCGCGCGGGCCGCGGGCGGAGGCCGGATCGGCGGCCCGGTCACCCCGGACTGCCTCCGGCCGGGCGCCGGCCTGCCCACGGGCGACGGCGGCTGATTCGCCCGCCGGCTGGCCCGGGCTCGCTGTCGTGATGCGGCGTTCCATGCTGGATCGTCCCACTCGGGGGCCTCGACGGCCCGCGGCCATCCGGGGCAGTGTAGCCCGGCGGCGGCCGGCCGTGCTGCGCCGGTTCCGCGGTCAGGAGGGCTGCATGCGGCGACGGCGGGACGGCTGCCATTGGGCGGCGACGGGGAGCACGTCGAGCGGCGGCCGCTCGGCCTCGTGCCGCCACAGGTCGCCCATCGACTCGCCCGACACCAGCCAGCGGACGATCCGATCGAGCGGCTGCGGCACCACCAGGGCCACCCGCCCGGTGGGATGCCGGCGGATGATCTTCTCCAGCGCCGCTTCCAACCGCTCGCAGGCCTCCTCGAGGAGCTCGCCCTGCGGCGGCGCGACCGCCCAGGGATTGTCCTGCCACTGCCGGTGCAGCCGTGGCTGCTTCCGCCGGATCTCGTCCGCGAGCATCCCCTGCCACAGTCCCTGATCGAGATTGTGCAGGTCGGCGAGCCGCCGCATCCGCAATCCGCCACAGGCGGCCGCCACCAGCCGCGCGGTCTCCACGGCGCAGGCGGCGGCGGACGTGTAGAGGGCGACCGGCGGGGCGGCGGCGGCCGCGGCCGCGGCTTCCGCCGCCTCGGCGCGGCCCGCGTCGCACAGCGGGATGTCGAGCGTGCCGCGAATCCGCCCCTGCAGTTCGTAGTCGGTGGCGCCGGAACGGATCACGATCAGATGGTCGGGCATCGAGGGTGATGGATCTCCAGGAGGAACGAAAGCGGCCGGATCATGCCGCCTGCCGCGCGAGCGACTCGAGTTCGGCGATCGCACGGCCATAGTCTCGGGAACGGATGACGGAGCTGCCGGCCACGATCAGTTCGGCTCCGGCCGCGGCCACGGCCCCGACGGTGTCGGGCCCGATGCCGCCGTCGACCCCGAGCCGGAAGGCCGCGCCGGTGCGGCCGCGGATCTCCGCCAGCCGCGCGAGTTTCTCGACGGCCACGGGATTGAACCGCTGGCCCCCGTAGCCGGGCTCGACGCTCATCACGAGCACGCCGTCGCAGGCGTCGAGCCAGGGCTCGATCCGCTCCACGGGCGTGTCGGGGCTGATCGCCAGGTGGGCCCGCGGCCCGAGCGCGGCGATCGTCTCCAGGGCGCGACGCGGGTCGGCCAGGCCCTCGATGTGGACGGTGATGATGTCGGCGCCCAATTTCGCGTAGTCGGCCAGCGACCGCTCCGGCTCCTCGACCATCAGATGCACCTCGATCGGCACCTTCGCGGCCCGGCGGACGGCCTCGACCACCACCTGCCCGTAGGTCAGCTGGGGCACAAAGCGGCCGTCCATGACGTCCAGGTGCAGGGCCGCGGCGCCGGCCTCCTCGAGCCGCTCCACTTCGCGGGCCAGGTGGCCGAAATCGCACAACAGCAGGGCAGGCAGCACCACCGGGCCCTGGGCCTCCAGCGTCGCCGAAACCTGATCGAAGGCGTTTCCTGCCGGGGATTTCACGGGTGTGCGAGCGGGCGGACGGTTGCGGGGCTGCCGTGCCCCGAGACCGGTTCCCGGATTCTACCAGGCCGGCCCCGAGCCCGTGGCGACCAACGGCAGCCGCCCGAACGTAAACACTTGCTTTCGATCGACTTGCGCGACGGCGAGCGACGTCGCGAATGCCTCCCGAAACGCTCCGGACGCCGCTCCACGGGCGGCAGGGCGGCGGGCCGGTTTCAACTGTGGCCGAGCAGCCAGGCCAGGAGTCCCTTCTGCACGTGCATCCGATTCGCGGCCTCCTCCACCACCACGCTCTGCGGGCCGTCGATCACCTCATCGGTGACCTCCTCGCCGCGGCGGGCCGGCAGGCAGTGCATGAACAGGGCGTCGGGGCAATGCCGCATCAAGGCGGCGTTGACCTGAAAGGGGGCGAAAGCCCGGAGGCGGGCCGCCCGCTCCTGCTCCTGGCCCATGCTCGCCCAGACGTCGGTGTAGACCACCGCCGCTCCGGCGACGGCCGCCACTGGATCCTCCGTCTCCACGACCTCGGCATCCGGGAGGATGGCGGCCAGGTGGCGGCGGAAGCCGGGATCGAACTGGTAGGCCGCGGGCGCCGCCAGCACGAACCGCATCCCCAGTTGCCCGCACAGGATGGCCAGCGAGCGGGCCACGTTGTTGCCGTCGCCCACGAAGGCCAGCGTCAGACCGGCCACGCGGCCCACCCGCCGCCGCAGCGTGTAGACGTCGGCCAGCGCCTGGCACGGGTGGCAGTAGTCGGACAGGCCGTTGATCACCGGCACGCTCGACGCCGCCGCCAGCTGCACGATCGTGTCGTGGGCCTTGGAGCGACAGACGATCGCGTCCACGTATTCGCTGAGCACGCGGCCGAAGTCGGCGATGCCCTCCCGCGACGACGCGAAGCCGGAGTCGGCGCCCATGAACAGGCTCGTGCCGCCGAGGTGGGCCATCGCGGCCTGGAAGCTGACCCGCGTCCGCAGGCTGGGCTTCTCGAAGACCAAGGCCAGCACCCGTCCGGGCAGCAGGGCGTCGCGGCGGCCCGCCTCGTGCTTGGCCTGCAGGTCGCCGGCCACGGCGAACACCGCCTCGATGTCGGACGGCGTGAGGTCCTCGGGAACGATGACGTGCCGCATGATGTCAGCTCCGCGCCGCCACCTCGGCGATGGCCGCACACAGCCGGTCACAGCCCTCGTCCACCTCGGCCGCGGAGATCGTCATCGCCGGCAGCAGGCGGATCACGCGGCCCTGGGTCGCGTTCACGAGCAGATTGCGCTCCAGGCAGGCCTGGACGACCGCGGGCCCGTCGATCGAGAGCTCCACGCCGATCATCATGCCGATCACGCGGACGTCGCGGACGACGTCGCAGCCCGCCTGGAAGTCGGCGAGCCGCCCGCGGAAGCGGGCCGCGACCTCGTCCACGTGGGCCAGCAGCCGCTGCTCCTCGATCATCTCGATCGCCGCGATGCCGGCCGCCGCGGCGAGCGGGTTGCCGCCGAACGTGGCCGCGTGCATGCCGGGCCGCAGGTGCTTCGCCAGTTCGACGGTGGTGAGCATCGCCCCGCCGGCGACGCCGGCACAGAGGCTCTTGGCGAGCGTGACCACGTCGGGCACGACGCCGAAGTGCTGGTAGCCGAACCACTTGCCGGTGCGGCCGCAGCCGCACTGCACCTCGTCGAACACCAGGAGCAGGTCGCGGTCGTCGCAGATCTTCCGCAGGCCCTCCAGGAAGCCGGCCGGCGCCGGCACGACGCCCCCTTCGCCGAGGATCGGCTCCACGAGGATGGCCCCGGTCTGGTCGTCGATCACCTTCTCCACCGCGTCCAGGTCGCCGTGCGGGGCGTACTGGAAGCCGGCCAGCATCGGCCCGAGTCCCTCGTGGTACTTCGGCTGGGCCGTGGCCGTGACGCTGCCCATCGTGCGACCGTGGAAGCCGCCGCGGAAGGTGACGATCTTGTACCGCCGGCCGTCGGTCCGCAGCCGCACGAGCTTGATGGCCGCCTCGTTGGCCTCGGTGCCCGAATTGCAGAAGAACGCCTGGCCGCCGAACGACCGCTCGGAGAGCAGCCGCGCCCATTCGCCCTGCGGCTCGGTGTACCAGGTGTTGGGCACGTGGATCAGCCTGGCGACCTGCTCCTGCACGGCGCGGACCACGGGCTCCGGGCAGTGGCCGAGCAGGTTGCAGCCCCAGCCGGGAAACAGGTCGAGGTACTCGTTGCCCTCGGCGTCCCAGACCCGCGAGCCGGCGCCGCGGACGAGGCACACGGGAAACCGCCGGTAGTTCGGCACCACGTAGCGGCTGAACGTGTCGATCACGGCCTGCGTCTTGGCACCGAGGGCGGGCGTCGTGGAATCGATGGTGGCCATGGTCGGGCTCCCAGGGGGTGCGATGGCGGGGTCAGCGGCCGGCGGTCGCCGGGGCGGCCGCACGGGGGGCGGAGGCGATGGCGTCGTCGCGGACCAGTTCCGTGCCCACGCCGCTGGTGGTGTAGATCTCGAGGAGGAGCGAGTGCCGCAGGCGGCCGTCGATGATGTGGATCTTTCGCACGCCCTGCTCGAGCGTGGCCAGGCAGCCCTCGATCTTGGGGATCATGCCGGCGGCGATCGTGCCGTCGGCGATCAGCCGCCTAGCCTCGGCCGCGGTCAGCGAGTGGATCAGGCTCTCCGGGTCGTTCACGTCGCGGAGCACGCCGGGGATGTCGCTGAGCACCACGAGCTTCTCGGCGCCGATGGCCGCGGCCACGGCCGTGGCGGCCGTGTCGGCGTTGACGTTGAGCTTCTCCCCGGATTCGGTGAGGGCCATCGAGGGGATGACGGGCACCTGGCCGGCGTAGGTCAGGTTGTCGATCGTCAGCCGGTCCACGCGGGTCACCTCGCCGACGCTTCCCAGGTCGATGGGACCGTCGGGCCCGTCGAGGAGGAGCTTCTCGCCGAACAGCACATTGGTGGAGAGGAAGTTCAGCGACATGGCGCGGCCGCCGTACTCCTCGATCCGGGCGACGAGGTCGTGGTTCAGGTCGGTTGCCAGGACCCGCTCCACGATCGCCAGCGTGGCGTCGTCGGTGTAGCGGCGGCCCTGCACGAACCGCGGCACGATGCCCGCCGCGTCCATGGCCCGGCTGATCGCCTTGCCGCCCCCGTGCACGACGACGATCCGCATGCCGAGCGTGGACAGGAAGACGATGTCGATCAGCAGATGGCGGAGGGAATCGGGGTGCTCCACGACGCTGCCGCCGAGCTTGATCACGGTGGTCGTGTCGCGGAACTTGCGGATCCAGCCGAGAGCCTCGATGAGCGTGTCGGCCTTCTGGATGGCCTTCTGCTGGGCCTTGCTGACGGAGGGGGAACTGGGCACGTCGCGAACGCGGCTCCGGCGGGTCGGGATGCGGGAACGAAGCCGGACAGTCTACCAATCCCCGGGCCCGGCGACACGGCCCGCCCGGCCCGCGTCTACACTGCCTTCATGCGAATCCTCCTCACCGGGGCGACGGGCTACGTGGGCGGCGTCCTGCTGGGCGAACTCCAGCGGCAGGGCCATGCCGTCCGCTGCCTGGCCCGCCGCCCCGAGAAGCTCGCCGGCCGCACCGGGCCCGCCACGGAGGTCATGGCCGGCGATGCCGCGAACCCGGCCGACCTGGCCCGGGCCTGCGCCGGCATCGACGTGGCCTACTGGCTCGTCCATTCGATGGAGGGCGGCGTGGACTTCGAGCGGGCCGACCGCCTGGCCGCGGAGCGGTTCGCCGCCGCCGCCCGCGCCGCCGGGGTGCGCCGGCTGATCTACCTGGGCGGCCTGGGCGCCGACGACGACCGGCTCTCGGCCCACCTCCGCAGCCGTCACGAGGTCGGGGCGATCCTCCGCGCCGGCGGCGGCGACGTGGTCGAGTTTCGGGCGTCGATCATCGTCGGCGCGGGGAGCTTCTCCTTCGACCTGGTGCGGACGCTCGTCGAACGGCTGCCGGTGATGATCTGCCCGGCCTGGCTGGCCACGCCCACGCAGCCGATCGCGATCGGCGACATCGTCGCCTACCTGGCGGCCGCGATCGACCTGCCGCCGGGGCCGCCGCGGATCTTCGAGATCGGCGGGCCGGACAGGGTCTCGTACGGCGCTATCATGCAGGAGTACGCCCGGCAGCGTGGCCTGCGGCGGCTGATGATCCCCGTGCCGGTGCTCACGCCGCGGCTCTCGAGCCTGTGGCTGAAACTCGTGACGCCGCGGTATTCGAAGGTGGGACGGAAGTTGATCGACGGACTGAAGAACCCGACCGTGGTGACCAGCGACGCCGCCCGCCGCGAGTTCGCCATCAACCCCCGCGACCTGCGGACGGCCGTCCGCGACGCCATCGCCAGCGAAGACACGGAGTTCGCGGGCAAGCGCTGGGCCGATCTCGCCGACGTCGAGGATCTGCCCCGCCGCTACGGCGGCAAGACGGAGGGCACGCGGCTCGTGGACCACCGGCACGCCGTCGTGACCGTCGCACCGGAGCGGGCCTTCGCCGCCATCGAGCGGATCGGCGGGCCCAACGGCTGGTACGCCTGCGACTGGCTGTGGCAAGTCCGCGGCTGGATGGACCGGATGATCGGCGGCCCCGGCATGGCTCGCGGCCGCCGCGACCCCGAGCGGCTCGTCACCGGCGACACGCTCGACTGCTGGCGGGTGGAGGCCTGCGAGCCACCCCGGCGGCTCCGGCTGGCGGCCGAGATGAAGATGCCCGGCCGTGGCTGGCTGGAGTTCGAGGTGGTGCCCCGGGACGGCGACGTCACGATCCACCAGACGGCCGTCTTCGATCCCAAGGGGCTCGGCGGCCTGGCCTACTGGTACGCGATCTGGCCGCTCCACGAGCTCGTCTTCCGCCGCATGCTCGCCGGCATCGTCCGCCACGCCGTGCGGTCCTGACATGGAGGCGGGTTCAGAGCGTGTCGGCGGGCCGCTGCGGGCAGGCGGCGGCCGCGGCCTCGCTCTCGATCTGGATCGTGGCGTGGGCGACGCGAAACCGCCCTCGCGCGACGTCGCCGGCCGCCGCGAGCACGCGGCCGTGCGCGGCGGCGTCGGGCACCACGAGATGCGCTGTGAGCGACGTCTCCGCGGTGCTGGCGGCCCAGACGTGGAGGTCGTGCACCTCGGCCACCCCCGGGATCGCGGCCAGGGCGGCCGTGACCGCCGCGGGATCGAGGCCGCGGGGCACCGCGTCGAGGGACAGGTCGATGGCCTCGCGAAACAGACCCCATGTGCCGGCCACGATCACGGCCGCCACGACCATGCTCACGACCGGGTCGATCCATGCCCGTCCCGTGGCGAGGATGGCGACGCCCGCGGCCACCACGCCGGCCGACACGGCCGCGTCGGCCGCCATGTGGAGGAACGCGCCGCGGACGTTCGCGTCACGCTGCCCGCGGAGGAAGAGCAGGGCCGTGAGCGTGTTGATCACGACGCCGATCGCCGCCACGGCGATCACGGTCGGCCCGGCCACGGCCGCCGGCTCCGCGAGGCGGTGCACCGCCTCGCGGACGATCGCGCCGCAGGCGGTGAGCAGCAGCACGGCGTTGCCGAGGGCGGCGTAGATGGTGGCCCGCCGCAGGCCCCAGGTGAACCGCCGCGACGGCGGCCGCCGCGCCAGCCAGTTCGCCCCCCAGGCCAGCAGCAGGCCGACCACGTCGCCGGCGTTGTGGCCCGCATCGGCCACCAGCGCCAGCGACGAGGCCCACAGGCCGGCGGCGACCTCGGCCGCCGCGAACGCCGCGTTGAGCCCGACCCCCACGAGCATCGCCCGGTCGAGACCGGCGGCGGAGAGCACCTGCGCGTGGCCGTGCCCGCACCCGCCGCCGTGGCCGTGTCCGTCGTGCGTCATCGCGATACGATCATAGCCGTGTCGCGGCGTCCCTGATTCACGTCCCGAGCGAGGCGGAGCGAACCATATGGATGCACTGAAAGTGGCTGCGATCGGCCGGACGGGCCGCGGCGACTGGGGCCACCAGATCGACGAACTGTGGTCCGGCCTCGCCGGGGTGAACCTCGTGGCCGTCGCCGACGAGGCCGACGAGGGCCTGGCCAAGGCCCTGGCCCGCCACGACCTCCCCGCCGCCGCGGGCTTTCGCGACTGGCGGAAAATGCTCGCCGCGGTGCAGCCCGACATCGTCGCCATCTGCATGCGCGACATCGACTGCCACGAGGAGATGGCGGTCGCCGCCGCCGCCGCGGGCGCCAAGGGCATCCTCATGGAAAAGCCGTTCGTCCCCACGCGGGCGGCCGCCGACGCCGTCATCGCCGCCTGCACGCGGTCGAACACGAAGCTCGCGCTGGCCTTCGTCAACCGTCACTCGCCCGCCTACGCCACCGCCCGCGACCTGATCGAGGCGGGCCGGATCGGCAAGGTCCTGGAGCTGCGCGGCCGCGGCAAGGAGGACGCGCGGGGCGGCGGGCAGGACCTGTGGGTGCTCGGCTGCCACGTGCTCGACATGATGGCCGACATCGGCGGCGCGCCGCAGTGGTGCGAGGCGGCGGTGAGCGTCGGCGGCCGGCCGATCACGCGGGCCGACGCCGGCGCGGGCCCGGAGGGCCTCGGGCTGATCGCCGGCGACACGGTGGCGGCGATGTTCGGCCTCGCCGACGGTCCGATCGGATACTTCGCGAGCGTCCGCGAGGCGGGGCTCAAGCAACCCAACTTCGGGCTCACCGTCGTGGGCACCGCCGGCGCGATCCACATCCGCCCCGACCACGTGCCCCACGCCTACCTGCGCGAGGCGCCCTTGTGGCGGGTGGACAAGGAGTTTCCGTGGCGGCCGCTCGGCGCCGAGGGACTCGATCCGCCCGCCGCGGCCCGCACGCCCGAGCAGCGCGCGGCCGAGCGGCAGGCGTGGGGCCGCCGCGCCGCGGCCGACCTCGTGGATGCGATCCGCGAGGATCGCGAGCCGGAGACGGGCATGTACGCCGGCCGGACGACCGTGGAGATGACGGCGGCCGTGTTCGCGTCGGCGCTGGCCGGCCGGCGGGTCGCGTTGCCGCTCGAACAGGCGGGCAACCCCTTGGCCGCGTCGTAGGGCCTCTCGTGCAGCAGGGCGGCACGCCCTCGGTTTGCGACCGCCGGCGCGGCCACGCAGCGATGACGAGACGATCCTTGGGCGTCGATCACCGCACCACGCCCTGATCTTTCCGCGATACACGCGTTGGGCACGGCCCCCGGCGCCGCGGACCTGCCGCGTCTCGGCCTCAGGCCCTCGGGCCGGGGCGGCCTTTTTTGGCCCGCTGGCAGCCACTTGCGATTTCCAAAGCAGCCGCTAGACTGCCGCTCGTGGGTTTGATGCCCTTTTTGATTGCATTATGCAAGCAAATGTGGGTTTTAAGCCCTTAATGGATTGATCGCCCTGCCCGCCGTGGGCCGGGCGGCAGGCCCGCGGAGGCGGGTGGACGTGCGTGACGCGAACCACGACTGGCATGGCCGCTGCCGAACTCCTGATCGGCGAGTTCGTCCGCTCGCTCGACGAGCGTTTTCGCCTGGCAATCCCGCCGGAACTGCTCGACCCGCTGCTCGCCGCCGGGCCGCGACTGGTGCTCGCCAAGGAGCGGGCCGGCTGTCTTTCGCTCTGGCCCGCTGCGGTCTGGAAGCCCCGTCTGGACGCGGCCGTCGATGTGGTCCGCAGCAAACTGCAGGCTGGCCTCCTGACGCAGCGGGTCGCCGAACTTCAAGACCTCGGACGCCTGCTCTCCACGCGGCACACGGTGGTGTCGCTCGCCGGCCGTGGCCGGCTGGTCGTGCCGGAGGGCTTCCGGGAGTTTCTCGCGGTGGAACCGGGCGCCGACCTGTTCGTGGTGGGCGCGGCGGTGTGCGTGGAACTCTGGCAGCCCGCTGCCTGGACGACGTTCGTGACGGGCGAGATGCCCGCATTCCGCCAGCGGATCGACGACCTCACCGCCTGAAGGAGCCACCACGCGATTTTTTGGCCATGCCCGGATGAGAGGAAACGGTTTCTGCCTGTCGGTCCCATCCGGCCGAGAAACACGATAGCCACGGAACGGGCCCCACCAGCACGGATGCTGCCGCGGGACCTCCTCCGGGCATGGCCTCTATCTTGAGCGTGGACAAAGCCATCCCTGGCCTTTGTCCACTCGGTCGGCCGTGGGAAACGCCAAGGGTTTCCACGACCGACTCA
>Ga0315906_10008885_pt1 | contig 12000 bp, 8 predicted proteins | sample LakEriMetagenome_4_FD_203526 | JGI IMG/M metagenome (GOLD analysis project Ga0315906, IMG submission 203526) | Freshwater fungal communities from buoy surface, Lake Erie, Ohio, United States - Buoy 2 MA122 | ecosystem: Environmental > Aquatic > Freshwater > Lake > Lake biofilm | place: USA: Lake... | reverse complement strand
GATGTTGCAGAAGTACGGATTACAGCTGTATTGTATGGCGTTGATTAAAGCTCCGGGTGGGTGCGGGTGACATTTAATCGACCGGCTTCCTACCGTAAAGGAGTGACCATACGTAGAGTTGATATTGATAAATCCTTCTTCCATTGCTGCCAATGCACCGATGAGCTTGAAGGTTGATCCCGGTGGATAATAAGCTTGCATGGCACGGTTAAACAAAGGCTTCAGCGGATCCTTCAATAACCGTCCATAATTGCCGGACCGCACTCTGCCCACCATTAGGTTAGGGTCATAAGAAGGACTACTGATAAGCGCGAGAATTTCGCCGGTCTTTGGCTCAATTGCAACCAGTGAGCCTGTTTTGTTTTGAAGCAGTTCTTCTCCGTATGCCTGAAGTTCGGCATCGAGGGTTGACATCAGGTTTGCTCCGGCAATGGAAGTAGTATCGTAAATACCTTCTTTGTAACTTCCTTTTTCACGGTTAAAAACATCCACCATGACAATGCGGATGCCACGTTGACCACGCAATTCTTTTTCATAACTCTGCTCCACACCGCTGATGCCGATATAATCACCTTGTTTGTAATAGGGATTCTTCGCAATCAACGCGTCATTTACTTCACCAATATAACCAAGTACGTGCGCCGCAGTATTGTTGGGGTACTTCCGAAGCGTACGCGGTTGAACATAAAAGCCAGGATATTTATAAAGTTTCTCCTGAAAGGTAGCATAGGTTTCAGCGGAAATCTGTTTTTCAAACGTGCTCGCTTTCACTTTCGAAAAGGCCCGCGCCTTTTTCATTTTTTCAATGAATACTTCTTTGGGAATGGAAAGCTGATTGCAGAACTCAAGCGTGTCCATTTCCTTTACCTGCCTCGGAATAACCATTAAGTCGTAAACAGCCTGATTGAAGGCAAGAATTCTTCCGTTGCGATCATAGATCATTCCGCGCGCGGGATAATCGATCATGTAACGCAGCACGTTGTTGTTGGCAGATACCGTATAACTTTCATTAATTACCTGCACATAAAAAAGACGCAGAATAAAAATCAAAACCACCGCGGTGAAAATTCCGAGGATTACTAGACGGGGACCACTTCCCTGGTTCATTGCGATGGTTTAGGTAATAGTTAGTAGCGGTTGCCCGCTTATTGTTTGCCGGAACGTTCCGGACGCAGGATCATAAACTGACTGAGCATAATAAGCAGCAAAGTTACGACCGAACTTAGGAGAATCCGCAGGAAGGTATTCATAAATTCACTCATGCGGAATACCTCAATGTAAAAGAGGATAAAGTGGTGCAGAAAAACAAGTACTGCCGAGTAAGCAAGAAACCATCGGAAACCAAACTGACGGATTGATGGAATGGCTTCCGTATCGTACCCGTCGCGCGGTGCAATAATTTTTAACCAGCCCGGACGAAAAAAGGCCAGCACCAGGCAAGCCGACGCATGCATGCCCATAGTATTCTGAAACATGTCTATGGTTAACCCGGTTACCATAGCTACAAGGAGCAATAAAACTTTTGGAATTTTTACCGGAAGCGTAAGCAGGAACAGCACATACAGAAATGGATTGATATACCCCCCAAGTTCAACATTGTTGAGTACCAATACCTGTACCGACATCAGTACAAGAAAACGAAAAAGTATGCGCAGTATATCCTGTATCATCAGTCTTGCGTATTGCTTTGCTCTTCTAACATACGCTGTTCGTTCTTCATCAGATTGTCAACAACATACACATAGGTGAGATTGTCGAACCGGGTGGTGAGTTTCACCCGTATGTCATGAAAGTTGGATCCTTTTCTCAACTCTTTGGAGCTGACCACACCAATTAAAATATCGGCCGGGAAGATGGAGGAGAAAGCGGTAGTGACAATCGTGTCTCCGACTTTCACCGGAACGGTTTTGTCGATTTCATTCAGACTTGCGAATCGTGGATCACTTCCGTCCCATACAAGTGAACCGAAGAAGTTGTTGCTTTTTATTTTAGCACTGATACGGGAATCTTTGTGCAGCAACGACATCACCGTACAGTAGTGGTCGGATACCTGTTTTACAATTCCGGCAATACCATTGCTTGTAATCACCCCCATTTCAGGACGTATGCCCTGTAGCTTTCCTTTGTTTAAAGTCAGGTAGTTATTCCGGCGGTTTACGGAGTTGTTAATGACCTTGGCAGTAATGAAAGTGTATTGCTGTTTTGTCAGCGTATCATTTACCTCGGTACGATTGGTGTCCGACTGATAAGAAGCTTCGCGAAGCTGCGCGCGTAAACGTGCGTTTTCATCTGCAAGAAACTGATTGTTTTCACGAAGGTGTATGTATTCGCGTACATAACTCACTCCTTCGGTTGTCTTGGTAACCACAGCATTGGTGGCATTCAGTACCGATGCGTTTTGGTACTTATTGTTTTCAATTAGAAGGTAAAAACTCAGCCCCTGCAGGAGGAAAAATACAATGGTGAAATTATTTCGCCAGAGTAGAAGGAAGAGCAGCCGCATTTTTGATTACTGTTCGCCTTTACGGCTATGGATAACGGTTATACCCGGGGTAATCCCGGATGAATTAATGCTGAAGGAACTTGTAGCGATGGATATTCTTAAGCGCAATGCCGGTGCCGCGAACAACAGCACGCAACGGATCTTCCGCCACGTGTACCGGAAGTTTTGTTTTCATGGAAATCCGGCGATCCAGTCCGCGCAGCAATGCACCACCACCAGTGAGATAAATTCCTGTGCGGTAAATATCCGCTGATAATTCAGGAGGAGTAATCTCCAGTGCTTTTAAAATCGCTTCTTCAATCTTGGAAATTGATTTATCCAGCGCATGAGCAATCTCCGGATAGCTAACGGTAATTTCTTTTGGAATACCGGTCATAAGATCACGGCCATGTACCGCGAAATCAGGCGGCGCATTCTCCAGCTCCGGCAGTGCAGATCCAACTTCGATCTTGATACGTTCAGCAGTCCGCTCCCCAATAAGAATGTTGTGCTGACGGCGCATGTAATCCCAGATGTCGGTGGTGAAGCCGTCACCGGCAACACGAATACTCTGATCACATACAATTCCACCAAGCGCAATTACGGCGATTTCACTGGTACCACCACCAATATCGATGATCATGTTACCCATCGGTTCTTCCACATCAATACCGATACCGATTGCAGCAGCCATTGGCTCATGAATCAGATAAACTTCTTTTGCTCCTGCATGCTCGGCAGAATCACGAACCGCACGCTTCTCCACTTCCGTAATACCGGAGGGGATGCAAATTACCATGCGTAAACTGGGGGTAAAGAGCTTATTGCCCGGACTGATCATGCGGATCATTCCTTTGATCATCTGCTCGGCAGCCTCGAAGTCGGCAATTACACCATCCTTCAAAGGACGAACAGTCTTGATGTTTTCGTGCGTCTTACCGTGCATCATCATCGCCTGCTTGCCCACCGCAATCACCTTCCCGGTGGTACGGTCAATGGCAACAATGGAGGGTTCGTCCACCACCACTTTGTCGTTATGAATGATCAGGGTATTAGCAGTTCCCAGGTCAATAGCAATCTCCTGGGTGAGGAAATCAAACAGTCCCATGCAGCGTTCGGGCGGTTTTAGGTTGAGCTCTTGTATCCGGAATGCTGGCCGGAACCAGGGTTGTAACTGTGTTTTACAACAGCTTGCAAGGTAGTTTTACAACCGTTGCAAAATTGATGTTTTTCATGTAATTCTTAACATGAATTTGTTATTAATCAAAATAAGTTTTTTAGTGCCGGAAATGCCTTGTTCCGGTGACGGCCATCGAGAGGCTGAGTTTATCAGCTTCTTCAATCGAATCATTGTCACGAAGCGATCCACCCGGTTGCACAATGGCTGAAATTCCTGCTTCCGCGCTGATCTGTACACAGTCGGGGAAAGGAAAGAATGCATCACTGGCCATGACTGCTCCGGAAAGATCAAATCCGAAGTGTTTTGCCTTTGCAATCGCCTGCTGGAGCGCATCTACGCGCGAGGTCTGTCCGGCACCGCTTCCTAATAACTGACCATTCTTTGCCAGAACGATAGCATTACTTTTTGTGTGTTTTACCAGAATGTTCGCAAAGATCAGGTCGCTGATTTCCTGATGGGTGGGCGCTTTCTTAGTAACCACCTTCAAATCATTCTCGGTTTCAGTTTTTAGATCGGCCTCCTGAATCAGTACCCCGTTGAGTACCGAACGCAGATTATTGCCGGATTTTTCCCATGTTTTTGTTGCCAGTAGAATCCGGTTTTTCTTTTTCTGAAGGATCGTAAGGGCTTCCGGTTCAAATGCAGGCGCCATTAGTATTTCGAAAAATAGCGAGTCAATTTTCTCGGCTACTTCCGCCGTAATGGTTCGGTTGGTTGCTAAAACTCCTCCAAAAGCACTTATAGGATCACCGGCCAGCGCCTTATCCCATGCCTTTAGCAAGGAGGCATCGGTTGCCATTCCACAGGCATTATTGTGTTTAATCACCGCAAATGCCGGAGCTGTGAATTCATTGATAAGGAGTAAAGCCGCATCAACATCGAGCAGATTATTATAGCTGAGGGCTTTTCCGTGAAGTTGGTCGAAAACCTCATTCATGTTGCCTTCAAAAGCTCCCTTCTGATGAGGGTTTTCTCCATAACGGAGCGGAGTGCTGCCGCCGGCAAACCACTTGTGAATGGCAGTGTCATAACTGCTGCTGACTCCAAATGCTCTTTCAGCCTGCATCTGTCGCTGCTCCAAAGTAGAAATGCCCTTCTGGTTTTTCAGTATGGCATTCAGTAACGCATAGTCATTTACGGAGGGGATGATCAGCACATCCTGAAAATTTTTGGCCGCACCACGAATGAGCGATATCCCGCCAATATCGATTTTTTCGATGATCTCTTCTCTCGACGCACCTGAATTGACCGTTGCTTCGAAGGGATAAAGATCTACCACCACCAGGTCGATAAAGGGAAGTTTGTATTTCTCCATTTCCGCCTGATGTGTTTTGTCTTCCCGAATTGCCAGAATGCCACCAAAGACCGCCGGATGCAAGGTTTTCACCCGCCCGTCGAGAATGGATGGATACCCCGTAATGTCTTCAACCGCAGTAACCGGAAGGGAGAGGTTTTTAATAAAATCAAAAGTTCCGCCCGTTGCAAATAGCTGGACTTCAAGTGAATGTAGATTTCTAACGATTTCTTCCAGGCCGTCTTTATGGTAAACAGACAGCAGTGCAGAACAAATTTTCATATGGGGCAAAGGGCTTAAAAACAGAGCTGCAAAGGTAGAAGGGAAATCGAAGCCAGAACCGATAATCGGGCTATTCAATAAAGTAAACCGCAGCTTTTTTGCGCAGGTTGTATTCCGAACTCATCGCTTCGCCATAGGCACCCGCCGTACGGACCGCCAGAATATCGTTTCTCACTGAATGCGGTAAAGCCACTTCTTTGCCGAGGTAGTCGCTGCTTTCGCAAATGGGTCCAACCACATCGTAGGTTTCTTCAGGCGCTACTGCATTGCGGCTCAGGTTCTCAATGTGATGGTGGGCATCATAAAGCGCGGGTCGAATCAGCTCCGTCATGCCTGCATCCACAATCAGGAAATTCTTTTTTTCACGTTTTTTACTGTAGAGCACACGGGTGAGCAAACTTCCGCATTGTGCTGTAATGGATCTTCCCAGTTCACACCAGAGTTCCTGGCCGGGATGTAGTTTTGTTTCCTGACGAAGCAAGGAAAAGTAGGCTTCAAAATCAGCAATAGGCTCCTGGTTGGGTTCCTGATAGTTGACCGATAATCCGCCGCCCAGATTAATGTGCTTTGGAAGGATACCTTGTGCGATAAACCATTCATTAAGTTCATTCATGGCTTTGCACAATTCACGAAACACTTCCGGTCGTGTAATCTGTGAACCGATGTGCGCATGAATTCCGGTAAGGTTTAAGTGTGTTGCCTGTTGAAGAATTTCCAGCGCCTCCGGTAGTTCCTGAATGGAGAGCCCGAATTTATTCGCTTCTGTTCCTGTAGTGATGTATGTATGGGTATGCGCTTCAACACCCGGATTAATGCGCAGACTGATATTTCCATTCAGTTTTTCGCGACCTGATAAATCAGCAATCACGCTTAATTCTTCCAGCGATTCAACATTGATGGAACTGATGCCGGCCTTCAGCGCAAGTACAATTTCTTCGTCGGTTTTTCCTACTCCGGCCAGAACAATATTTGCTCCTGCAAATCCACAGCTAAGTGCTTTGCTTACTTCCGGACCACTCACACAGTCGGCACCAATTCCAGCATCCGAAATCCGGCGCAATATGCGATCATTGCTGTTGGATTTCAGCGCATAAAATACGCGGATATTGTTTTTTTCTGCTGCTGCTTTTGCCTGACGAATGGTTTCGTCGAGCAGTGCGAGATCATATACGTAACAGGGTGTTTTAAGCTGTGACAGTTCCGGCCAGCGGGTTGGATGCGGTTGTGTTTTTATTGCTGAAGAGTCCCTGCTGGAGTGCATATAATGCCTGTTGTTTTAAATGACTGTCGATTAATACGGATAAATTATGCTGACTGCCACCTCCTGAAATCATGCGTAGCGGCACCTCACGCAGCGAATTTAAAATAGCAGCTGCAATTCCTTTTGTTGAACCGATGTTATGTCCTGTAACACAGATAATGGTTTGATGTGCATCCACATGCACCTGACCCAGTTGTTCCAGTTCGGGGAGGATGGAATAGAGATGACGGTCATCATCAATTGTGAGCGATACGGCCACTTCCGAAGTGGTAATCATGTCGATCGGCGTGCGGTATTTTTCAAAGATGCTGAAAACTGCCCGTAAAAATCCATAGGCCATCAGCATCCTTCCTGAATTAATTCTTACTACGGTAATTCCGTCTTTAGCAGCAATCGCTTTAATTCCTTCTCCTCTGGGCTCCGGACCAATCAGCGTTCCCTCCGCCTCCGGCTGCAAAGTGTTTTTTAATCGAACAGGAATCCCTTTGCGACGCGCCGGCTGGATAGTTTGCGGATGCAGAATTTTTGCACCAAAGCAGGCAAGTTCATCCGCTTCTTCAAACGATAAAACTCTTACCGGTGAAGTGCCTTCCACATAACGCGGATCATTATTGTGCAAACCATCAATGTCGGTCCATATTACAATTTCAGAGGATCCCGATACGGCTCCAATGATGGATGCGGTATAGTCGCTTCCTCCTCTTTTGAGATTCGAAATAGCTCCGTTTACATCCCGGCAAATGTATCCCTGGGTTAGGTAAATCTGATTGCTTTTGGGATTTACCAGAGAGCTTAATTTATCTGTGATATATCCGAAATCGGGCTGGTCTTCTGTATCGGTCTTCATAAAATCAAGTGCCGGCAAAAGAGTCACCGGTTTTCCTTGCTCATTCAACAGAAGATACATCAGGTAGGTGCTGAACAATTCGCCTTTCGACAGGAAAATCTTTTCTGATGCTTTGTCGAAGTCGGGGTTGGCCATCACGGCCATCTCATCAAACTGATTTTTAAAATAACTCCGCGCCTGTTCCAACGAAGCCTTTTTCTCCAGCAGTTCACCGGCATACCGGAGCATGTCAGTATTTAATTCCTGCATCTGATCCAATGCATTTTCATACTGTCGGGCAAAGCAGGCGCTCGAGATGGAACACAGTCGGTTAGTGGTGCCCGAAGTGGCGGATAAAACCAGAAATAAAGAGGTGTTTTCCGGAAGGAGGGCTGCGATATTGCGCATACGCTGCGGCGTGCCTGCTGAGGTGCCGCCAAATTTGTAAACGATCATAGATTCAGGTTAAAATTTGATTTGCGAAGTAACCATTCCTTTTTTGCTTTCGAAAAAAATATTGTAATTTGCACATTATTTTCACAAACTGTTAAATTTATAACAATTGAAAACCATCGGCGAATGTGTGCATGAACTGACTGCGGGAATTCCATTTATCGAGGAGGGGCTTGAGGAGGGGCTCATTAATATTTCTGCCCTGGCGCGCAAGCTTCAGCCGGAGGTGAGCCGCATGCTGGGCAAGACTGTTCAACAGGGTGCTATCGTGATGGCCATCCAGCGGAGAACTCCGGGGGCTTACCTGAAGATCCGAGATCGCTTAAAAAAGTTTTTCAAAGCACTGGGTGATCTTACTGTGCGTTCGGATCTTGCCGAGTATACGTATCAGAATTCAAAAGGATTATTTGAACGGCACGCCGAATTTCTCAAAGTGGCCAGCAGTCACGGAGAGTTCTTCTGCACTTTTTCACAGGGCGTTTATGAAAGCACAATTATCATCAGTAACAGCATGGCTCCGTTCCTGCATAAAATTCTGAAGCGCGAAAAATTGCTGGGTTCACTTCCGAAACTTTCTTCGGTGACCTTGCGGTTACCTGAGAATAATGTACGGATTGCCGGTATTTATTATTTCATTTTACATCGTCTCGCCCGGGAAGGAATCAATATTGTGGAGGTGATTAGTACGCAGCAGGAGTTTACGCTGGTAGTGAAGGAGGCGGATACCGACCGCGTTTTTTCTTTGCTGATGCGCCTGAAAAGAAATGTGGATGTTTTCTGAAAAGCGAAAAGCCCTGAAGCATTTGCTTCAGGGCTTTTCTGTAGAATTAAGATCTTAATGCTTACTGCACATCATTCGTACCGCGCAGTACCAGTTGCTGACGAGTGTTTGGAGCACTTGCAAAGCTATAGTCGCTCAGTATTCCGGTTACACTAACTGTCGTAGTTGGTACATTCGATCCGGAGAAAGAAGCACCGGTTGCGGTGAAGATGGTGATGGTATCTACACCATCAGTGATCAGTTTGGATCCCGCATATGTTCCACCGCCAATGAAAGTAACATTCTGCAGTTTTACCAGTGTCGATTCCCATGGGTCGTTCGTGCCTGTCAGATTTGCCTTTAACTGAGCAATTGTGGTAATGCGGGGCGTTACTGTTTTACCACTGGCCAGTACCGTTGCAAAGGAAACCGGAACATTTGGGCTGGTGCCGCCAATCTGTAATAATCCGTTGAATTCAGAAAGGGTTTGTCCGGCACAGATTATTTTCAGTGAGTCGCCGAGCTGGAATGAATGATTGGCATCAAAACGTACCACGATTCCACCGCTGTTATCCTGAATATAAAGGTTTCTTCCGTTGATGTTCGTGGAGGTTACATCACTGATAACTGTTCCCTGGATGAATACATCATCACAAACTGAATTTCCGCTCAGGTAAGCTGCTCGTACCGCTGAAATATCAGAATATCCGGTTGGAGGGGGTGGAGGAGGAGGGCAGGTTCCGGGAATAAAGCGGGCATTATTCATGCTGAGGTCGCTTGGATCACGAAGAATCATCTGCTTGTCAGAATTGTAAACACTGAAGACCCCTACAAAACTTCCGCTACCTTTTGGCGTTAACTGCGCTGCAAAATTGCAGTAGCCGCTTGTTCTCACAATCAGATCATTGAAATAGCAATCTTCAAGATAACGGTTTACGGAACCAAGATTTACATTGTCGGCCCAGGTTTCAGCTGTATCACTTGGCTGAAATTGCAGGTCGTTGATTTTTACAAGACGGTTTTGCCATTTGTACGTATTGTTGAGTTCAGCAATTGTTACAGTATAGGGTACTACAGGATTACCCCAGGTGCCGGCAACAAAGTGATTGGTGACAAGGCTTGCAGGAATGGCTTCCACACTTGGAGAAGACCCGCTGGTGCTGTCAATGTATCCACCCAGCTGTACCAGGTCGGCATAAGTGCCCATAAAAAGGCCTTTCAGTTTAACATAAACCTGACGGCCCACAGGGTAAGTGGTGTTGTAATTGGAGATATCAATACGAATAGCGATTCCCGCACTTCCGTCATCAATAATGATGGTTTTGTAGAGGTTGCCTGATTTATCATCCGCAACTACCAGTCCTTTGATAACCCAGTCTTCGGTGATGGTGACAATCTGGTTTGCCGACATCTGAGGCAAATATTTTTTCTTTAAGGAATCCAGCTTCATGTTAACGGTCAGACCCGGATCAACACCATTGGATGGTGGTTCGTCAAATTCATCTTTACGGCAGGAGCCGAATGCAATGAGTAGTACTGCCATAATTAACAGCAGACCTTGTTTGTTTTTTAAGCGGCGAAGTATCATGGAATGGATTGTTTCTGGCTATTAGTTAAAACGAAGTGTTACATTGAAGAAGAAGGTGGTACCGAAACCGTAGAAGTATCGGGGAGCGAATTTGTCCGGATTTTTCTCTGCAAAATCAAAACGCAGTTGTTCAAATCCACCGGTGATAAGATCCTGATTATTCAGAAGGTTTGTAATTCCCGCAGTGAATACCAGGAAGGTGTTATTTTTTAATTTGTCAAATTTATTATTCACTTTCCAGCTGTACCCTCCAAACAAATCAAGGGTCATCTGTCCATCCGCTTTCTCCTGATCAATAATTGGCTGCCAGCGCGGATCACTGTCATTTACAGGTGCAACTCCGGCCACAGAACGTCGGGCAGGATTGAAATCAATGTAGATGTTGCCGAAATAGTTGAGATTGGCATTCACAAACCAGAATTTCTTACTGCGATAATTCAGGCCTGCAGTAATAGCTGTTTGTGGTCCGTTGGCAACAAAAAAGTTCTCTGAGTAAATGGTCTGGTTATCTGCCAGCACTTCAGATGTATTATCAGCAGTGATGGTTCCATTCTGTCGGCTGGTATAATAATACTGGCCAAGTGACAATGCGGATACAATACTGAACCCTCTTCCGATATTCGCGTCCGCTCCGGCTTCAAGTCCAATGTGACGGCGATCAATATTGGTTAAAGTATAGTTTACGAATGTGCGGAATTCTTCATGATAGAAATTGATGGTGTTGGTTCCGTCATTGAGCTGCGAGTAATACATTGTTGCACGGATTTTCAGTTTGGGGGCACGCAACAAATATCCTGCTTCCACCGAAAATATTTTCTCGTTTTCCGGATCAGCAATTGTCGTGGCACGTGTACGCGGTGATACATATACGTTTTCAAACAATGGTGCACGGGTTTCGTAAAGTGCATTTACCAGGAAGTAGTTTCTTCCATCAAGCTTATAAGTTACTCCGCCCTTTCCGGAGAAGTTGGTGAATTTTTCTTCGGTTGATTCACCGAATGAGTTGTCTGCAAATAATCCGGTTCTGGTATAACCTATCCGCTTAAATCTTGTTTCGCTGATCTGAAAAGCACCAAAGAAATCAAAATGATCAAATTTAAATTGTCCCTGCACCCACGCAGAAGTTTTATTTACAACCGCTTTGTAGTCATAACCAAACTTGTCGCCCACCTCTAATATGCGGTTGGGATTATTCAGGTCATTCTGCGCAGTTTCTATACTGTCCGGATAGTCGAGATCGGCAAATTGATTCAGGTCGACATAAAACTCACCGCCGAGCAGATCGTCTACACGCTTGTAATACCGGCTGTTTTGATTCTGATAAAGGAACCCGCTGGTGAGAACTACGTGATCACTTAGCGTGGTGTTATCTACCAGGCTGAAGACAAAACGCTGGTTATCCACCATTCTATTTTCTACAATATAACGGCTGCGCAGCCCCGTAACATCATTCCCGGCAATTCCATCAACATCTTCAATTGTTTCAATATTGTTGCGGTTGGCATTATACATACCAGTCCAGTCGATCTGACGGAAGTTGGCATCGTTTTTCCAGCGATCTGCTGCTTCATTCGCTGCAGTAGGGTCGTCGATATAGCTCGGGAGCTTTCTGTAAAAATCCGGTCTTGGGTCCGGTGCATTGTACCAGTCAAGACCGGTGACACTGGTCGTGCCTGACTGGTACGCAATTGATGTTTCAAGAATAGATTTGTTACTTGTTTTCCATTCGTGACTCAAAATAGTTAGTGGTTGCTGCTGACGGGCAACAGATGAGTTTCGTTTTTTGCCATCCTGATATCCCCAAAGTGAGTTGTAAAAATTTGTTCCTGTGAGATCGTATACTTCTTGCACCGTGGAGGTAGAGCGGCCATTGG
>Ga0315906_10008884_pt1 | contig 12001 bp, 10 predicted proteins | sample LakEriMetagenome_4_FD_203526 | JGI IMG/M metagenome (GOLD analysis project Ga0315906, IMG submission 203526) | Freshwater fungal communities from buoy surface, Lake Erie, Ohio, United States - Buoy 2 MA122 | ecosystem: Environmental > Aquatic > Freshwater > Lake > Lake biofilm | place: USA... | reverse complement strand
AGTAATAAGTATTATATGCAAGAACATTTAATAGTGTTTGCATTACAGATCCTTCAAAGTTAAAATCCTTCAAAGAATCTTGATTTTTAAGATAAGCCTTGAGGCTATCCTTTATATCTTGAAAATTTAATTTTCCTAAATTTGGTGTTAGATTTGGATATGATGACATTATCTTACTCTTTCTACGGTTATTCTTATATTATCTCTTACATCAAAATCTTTGATACTATATTCAATATCAAGTGTGACAGTTTTACCTTCAAAGGTAGAATTCATTTTTGTTAAAGTAACTCTTGGTTCGTATCTTGTTATTGCAAGAGCAATATTATTTTCCACATAGAAGCTAAAATCATCTGGATTTTCGAACATGGAAACTGTTGCATTAGTACCAAATTCATAATCTAAAGGTCTTTCATGATTTATTGTTAGAATAATATTCTTAATCGACTCTTTAATAGCCGATTGGTCCTTTTTGATGTTTACATCACCAGTAAAAGAATTTTTGGTTAGAAACATCGGTATATCAGAAAAGACATTTTTGAGTATCTTCATATTTTTATTTATTTTTAAAATATATCCTTTTTATAGGTTACTGGGTCTATTGTTGGGCCATCCTGATGATATGAGTCTCTGCTTAGGGTTAAAGTCATCATTTCGATATTTACAGACTTAAAGGTTCTATTAATTGCAGTAACCATCCATTTACCACTCATACGATCATACTTGTTTTTGTAATCGGAAGATGGATTTGGGTTATCTACTGTGATTATAGTTCCTATCTTAATTGCATCGTTTGGATAAATTGCCATCAAGGCTTTTTGTGCTCCAAACATCATCATTTGTGCTCTTCTTCTCAGAGGAGTTTCTGGTGGCGTAACATAGAAGGTTGCACTAGATCTTATTGTATTTAAGAAGGTTGGGAAGAACTTTCCTTGCTCTGGGCAATTACAAGAAGCAACATTCTTATCATCAGAGATAATGCAACCAAGATAATCTTTTCCAAGAACTTTCTCAATCAGTTCACATTCTTTCGTATTATTATAAGCTATCATGAGTTCTTTATATGAAGGTTCTCTTTCCTTTGGCATAATGTTCTTGGCTGGACAGTTACAATATGGATCAGAATCTGGACATTCTATATTTGATGTCTTTCCTTTTGGATTTACACACTTTAGATTCAATTTCTTGCAAATTGAAAGCTCGCTGTTTTCTCTAGCAAAAACAACAAACTGTGCAGCAAAATTATTATCAAAATTATCATATTCTGCTGGCAGCGTTGGTGGAGAAGTTAATCCATATTCACTCTCTCCAAATATATCATATTTCCAGACCTGAGAAGTTACCAATCCTGGTCTGTAAAGAGCAAATGCTTGATTTAAATAATATTCAATATCGTCTGAAAAAATTTGTGTTAAAGTACCTGTTTGATTTGAAAGTGATATTCCTTTTGCAAAATGAGAGAGTATTTCATCACCATCAAAGTCATTATTGTTATAGATTAAATTATCAATGTTATTGCTTTGCAAGAACGCTCTTAGTGGTGCTGTATCCTTTAGTTCTATAGAATTTTCAACAGCAGTGAAGAAATCATTTCCACCAAAGGCAGAAAAATCATCTGCTTTTATTAATGTTTCTACCTTAAATCTATCTTCAGATAAATTAATAATATTATTCCAGTTTGCAATATTTTTTAACATATTATCAAAATAGAACTTAGATGGGAATGTAAAATCATACCAACTTCTTCTCGTATTATAATGTAAATGAGATCCTAATAGGTAATAAGAACCATATTTTGTAGAATATAATGATTTTAAATCATTTGGTTTAGTTGTTATTATTCTATTTCTAGAATTTGCAGAAGCCGTAGCTGTAATGTAATAATTTGAAGATTCATTTACATTATCAATCACTGCGTTCAAAGAATTATAGAATCCATCATTTTCAAGTTCACGATAAAATGAACCATATGCTTGATTTGGACCAAATCTATTAAATAATTCAGATGCAGCTCCAGAATAATTATCATATTCTGTATAGTCAGCACCTATTTCGTGTAGATAAAAGCCGTTGTTTTCAAAGTAAGTATATTCATTTTCTATTTCTTTTTCTGCCCATAATGATAGATCAGATATATCTTTTGTTCTGGCTTCCATTCTCAATCTACTTACGGGTGTATGCCACCAATAATAACCCCAATCTTTATAGTTAGAATATGTTTGTTTTGTTTTATTTTTCTTTATGGCAACATCAAATCCGTATGGATCCATTCCTATAATTACAGCGTTTGATTGTATTGTTTGTCTTCCATTTGGTCCAGCTGTTAATTGAACAAGATATGGGAGGAAATATTCGCTTCCAGCGTCTCTTACAAATCCCTTTGGAAAATCAACTAAACGATCAAGACCAATTGGATTTGTAAATTCAATTCTAACATAAGAAGCTATTTCTTCTTTTAAGATAGATGGTGGTCTTTTATTGCTATCATTTGTGAAAACATTATATTTGTTTGTTATATCAGTTAGTGATTTATTTGATGGCAAATATAATGAAATTGAACCCAGTGGATCTTCTATCGAAGGTGATGGATAATTTAAATTATTTAATGCATCAATTCCTCTTGGTAAAACCAATGATCCAAGTTGTGGACTTGGATAAGTATTAGAAATAAATCCTATTTCTGTGACATTTAAATCTCCTGGTCCTGGAGTATTTGGTCTGGTTAGATATGTGTAATCATTATCATAATAATAAACATCACCAAAAATAAATTTTTGAGAATCAAAACCTGGCTTAGTTGCATAGTTTTTAGAATACGAAGAATTTTCTGTGGTAAACTCTTTATATTTTTGATCATAGTATGGGTGATTTCCAGTTATTCCTGTATTACGAGTAGTATTATCACTAAAATACACATTATACAAATAAGTTCCTACACCACTAGTGATTCCATAAGATTTTGCTAGAACTTCATATCTACTTCCACGAATAGGTTTTCTTCTAATTGATTTAATATTCATTAAATTTAAAGAAGATTTTTTGTTTACTATATTTCCTGGTTGAGTTGAGTCAAATGGATTTTTTGATATAAAGAAAGCTTTTCTATTTAAAAATTCTTGATACTTTGTTAAAAATGTTGATTTAATGGTTTGTAACTTTGATATTAAAGTTTCTATTACATATTTTCTAATTTTTAAAGTCTTTAAAGCTTTTGTATATTCAAATTTAGAGTGTTGAAGGGCTATTGGATCTAAACATGTTTCGCACCATATAGTTTCATTATTTACTCCATTTAATAGGTTTATATCACTCCAAGCAGATTCACCGTCAACATCAATAATATTATAATTTAAATTATAAAGAGTATCATCAAGATCACTAGTTGCGGTTGATGTTGAAGTAAATGTAAATAATGGATCTTGATATGTTCTATAATATCTTCCGGTTAATAATTTTGATTTTGAACATTGATACAAAAATGCTGGTTTTTGAAATGGAAGTTCAAACGCCTTCAAGCCATCAATTACATCTAAATTACAACCAACTTGAGCTTTTGCTTTTTCTGTAACTGGAGTAACATACCAAGGCCAATCATTATATGTTTGTAGTTGATATTGATTTGAAAAACCATAAAATGTTTTAACAAATGCAAACCAATAACCAGAAAAATTTAAAGGGTATGAATCAAAATTGTTTGGATCAAATTGCAAATTAACATATAAAGGTAATTTTACAACATCACCACAACTATAAATTCCAAAATTAAAATCATAGCTAAGAACCGTATCTGCATTTTGTCCAGCTTTTCTATATTTAAGAGTTCTTAGAGGAGTGGCACCTATTGAATAATATCCCCAAACCAAATCAGTAAGAATTTTACAAGGTGAACTATTATTATAACAATCAAAGTTTAATATAATATCTAAATCAGCACAACAAAAATTTGGCTGACCTGGATCAGCTGGACAATTACAATCATTTCTAAATCCTGGGGTTAAATTATCAAATATAAAATTAGTTGCTTCAGTGATCCACGAATCAACAAAAGGCAAGAAATCATTCTCAATTTTAGTAATATATGGATTAATCTTATTTAATTCTGTTTGATATTCCAAAATAAGATTATCAATCTGTTGATTAGTATTATCTACATCTTGTTTTAGATGATAAAATTCTCCTATAGTTTGATTATATGGATAAGAATTCATATCATACGATAATGTCAATCCATTCCCAGAAACACCAGATACTCCTGGTAGATAATTTACAACATCTGAAAATGCTCCAGCAGCAACGATTCCATAGCCATCAGATTGTATGTCTCCAAATATTCCAGTCGGACCAAAGTAATAAACATAATCTGGACTATCTGAACTTAGACTTTTTATAATCTGTTGATCGGCTGTACCACCCAATTGGTCAAGACAGCAAACAGAGCACCTATAAACTTCCCACTTTCTTTTGGCATTTTTTAAATTTACATAAAGTTCTCTATTTTTTTCAAGCTCTTTCTTTATAAGTTTATCATAAGCATAAAGTATTTCTGGATAAACTTCGTCATCAATATCATATTGATTTTGCCATACTACATTTGAAAGTCTTGTATCTGCTGAAATACCAAGATAATCCCATTCCTGTGGGTGTGGTGTGTTGTATCTGTTCTTGGAATAAAATCCATAGATATCATCATCTGTTCTACGGCTTTCTGTTAATTTTTTATATTTTGGATCTATATCCTGAGTAAGTCCATCTGGAAATAGTTTACCATTTTCTATATGATTAATTTGAGAATATTCTTGTGATGCATCAAATGAAATATTTTTTCTCTTTAATGCATCTGACGAATCGACAAAATCAATGTAAGGATCTGCATAATCAGGTATTATTCTCTCATACCATGTAAAATATGCTTTTTCAGAAAGCAGATTTAAAGTGTCAAATTCAGTCAGAGTTTCAAAACTTCTAATTGAATTTGTCTGCAAATCTAAATCTGTGAACATGTAAGTGAAATCTTTTGCACTTTCTTCATTTTGCTGAATTAAAGAGTCAATTGATCTAAAGTGATATCCGCTTAAATCTTGCCAGAAAAGATAATTTACAACTTTATTGTTTTCATAACTTACAGCATTTTCAGACAAATACTGTAATGTTTGAAGAATTGTTGGTTGGCCTTTTAGTTTTCCCCAAGGATAAGATACATTGTTTTTCTTCAAATAACAATAATTCCAGGTTCTGTCACCATCAAGAGTAATATCTAATTTTTCTTTTAAATAATTATTAAATCCCTTTAATGATACTGTATTTGCTTGAGTTCCACTCAATTCAAAATTTTCTACATTTGAATTTATAATAGGTCCGATAAAATTATCTTCTTCTAATAATGAGGATAAAAATTCTTTTGTTAAAACGCTTTTGCTTACAAATTCAATAGTGAGTGCCTTGGCAGTTTCAAGACCATTTTGATAAGCACTATTTGCTAAATTTACAGTATTTTTTATATTTGTAATTTCAAATTTTAAATTATAAGTTTTAAATCGCTCTTCGTCTTCAGTTCCAGTTCCAAGATCACCACTTACTCGTTTAGAAGCTAACTTTACAACAACTTCATCAAAAGCATTTAAATCCATTTCACCAGACCAATCACCAACATCTTTTACAATTATGGTTCCTGTCATCAGCGGGGTAAACATGTTTTCAACAAGTGAAAATGTTACTAATGGATTAGTTGCGCTATAGATCCAAGGAATTAAATTAATTCCCTTTCCATCTTTCTTTTGTATTCTGAGTTGTGTTAATGATTCTGCTGCAAATGGAAAAATTCCAGACATATTATTCCTTCGTTGTTATCAATCTAAATCTAACATCATCTCTTGAAATCAATTCATTAAAAGTATTGATAAATTCATTTACAAAGTTTGGCGGCAATAATTTTATTTTTCTATACTTTTCATTATTTGTTCTTACTTGTTCACCGATTGTGAAAGTAAGTAACGAAAGATTTTGATTATTCATTACATGTTGGTATAGAACAGAATCTCTAAAGGAATTATCATTTGTAATTCCACTATACATTCCATCAGCTTCAAGATTTACATAATCTTGTAAAAGTGAACCACCATTATATTTTTGATATGGAGATACAACTTCATTATTAGAAGTATAGATGTAAATTGGTGATGAAATATAAGTATCATACTTTTTAAGTGGAAGAACACAACAAGGAATGCTCTCTTGTCCTAAAGTAAATCCTTTTTCAAAATCAATCAATATTAATTGATCATTTATTTTTCTATAAGCCGCAAATTTGTCTCCAGCTACAATGTTTCCAGTTTCATTTGAAGTTCTAGCATATCTAAATTCATTATTATAATTTGAAACAAAGAAATATTTTGTTGTTTCTAAATCACCAGAAGTGAGGCCATTGGGTGGAGTAGTAAGTGGAACGGATGCCTTTACATTTATTAAAATATCACCTTCTTGTAATTGAACATTCTCTTCAAAGAAAGCAATATTTCCAGAATATTTTGTGTTTAATAATGATTCTAAATTTTCTGTTGATAAAATAAATTCATTATTTGGATCTATAATATTATTAGTAACTAAAATTATCCAAGATAAACTTGAATCACCATAATACTCTTGAGCTAAAGACTCTAATGAATCAGAATCCTGAACCAAAACCTCAGTAAAAATATTTGGTTTATTTACATTAGAAATTAAAACTTTTCTAAAAATATCAATTACGGTTTCTGTTTTTCCGTTAATCGTATATTCGGTTAATGGGAATGGATCAAAGTACATTTTTAACCACCAAATACCTGTGAAATTGTGTCAAGTGCGTTTAGATTTGCAAATGCTTGTGATCTAGAAATCATACCCAAAGATCCAGAATTCCTATAAACTGGTTCGATTTCAACAAATTCAAGTGCAATTGTAGTTACGGTTGGCTTAAATCCATATCGTGTTAAAATTGTATATGTTCCTTTGTCTGGTGCGGATCTATTTACAGCAACATTGTGCAAGCATGTTAGCTGTGGGTCTGTAAGCCAGGTATTGTCGATAAATGGTCCAGTACCAGGACCAACGCCGAATCCCCACATTGGTGGATGTCTAAACTTAAAAATATTATTTCCAACCGAGGGTACGCTCAACGCCTCAAAAGCCCTTGCTATGTTAGATGCCGCAAGAGAATCCTCGTCTGTTAGACAGGGTAATACTAATTCAAATTTGAATGATCTTTTATTTGTACCAGCGTAGATATTATCATTAAAATCTGGTGGTACGATATTTGAAAAATAACTGGCAAATCCATAATATGATGACACAAATGAGGAAATTAAATCAACTGCAAACGAAGCTGGATTATTCTGTCCCAATCCAGCCACATTTCCTAAAGAAGTTATAAGAGAATCAACACTGTCGAATATCGTTTTTACCGGGCTGTTATTATACTTGTTGGCTACACCACTGACCAGTGATGGTGGGGCTGGTACATAAATTGTTCCTATAATATTTGCACCCCCAGGCAAGACTCCACTGGCATTTGCTAATCTTCCACCAAAACCTAGATATTCAAAACAACGAAATTTAAGCCAAAGTGGAACTTCTGACCTTAATTTTGGATTTAATGGATATATTTGGTTTACTAGCATTTTTTTGAATAAATAATTTTAATGGCTTATAAGAATAAATTTTTTCCCAAAAATATTTCAAAATATATAGGCGATCCATCCAAGATAATGTGTAGATCTCTTTGGGAGAGAAAATTCTGTAAATATTTAGACGAAAATAAAAATATTTTAAGATGGTCTTTTGAAAATATTAAAATACCCTATATGTCCCCAGTGGACAACCAGCTTCATTATTATATTCCAGACTTCATGGTAGAGAAAATTAACCCAGATAAAACAGTTTCAACCCTTGTAGTTGAGATAAAACCACTCAAGCAAACAAAAGAACCAGTATTAACCGAATCCATGTCTAAAAGAACTTATGCAAAAAATACTCAAACTTATTTAATAAATATCGCAAAATGGAAATCAGCGAAAAAATTTTGCGAGGACAATAATATTAAATTTGTTATTTTAACAGAAAAAGAATTACTATAATGCCAGAAAAAAACGACATAAACGCACCAACAACATTTTACCCAACTTCAATCTCGTCCTTGAGATCATCTATAGTTGGACGCGGTGGTGGAGTTCAATTGGCAAATCGTTATGATGTTGAATTTATAACTCCATTTGGTAATTTTTTAACCTATCCAACGGAAGTAAATATACCACAAAGAGCTTTGGCAACCTATACAACTGGACAACCAAGCTCAATGTGGGGAACAAAAAGAAAAGTTCCAATTCAACACGAATTTGATGAAATAACAATGTCTTTTATAATTTACCAAGACTGGGCAGAAAAGGCTTTCTTTGAACAGTGGATGGACTATATTGTAAATAAAGACCAATATAACGATAGGTATCAAGAATTTTCAAGAGTCTATTTAAATTATGTTGGTAAGATTTACATATCAACAATTAAAAAGGACGCACAGGGTGGCTCAAACGGCTATACCTCAAAAACTTTACTAGATGAAGCATATCCTCTGTCAATTTTGCCAGTCTCCTTGGCTGCTGAAAATACTGGTTATACGACTCTAGTTGTAACATTTGCTTTTAGAAAATCTTATAATCTAGAAGTAGATAATTCTATTTTTATTGCGACGCAACCAAGAGGACCATCAATTTTTACTAGGTGAATAATATGAATCTAAAAGAATCTTTATTAAATGCTTTGCCATCCTACAACTGTACTTTACCTTATAGCAAAATTAAAACAAAATTTAGACCTTTTTTAGTAAAAGAAGAAAAAAAGTTTTTAATTCTTGAAGAGACATCTTCCCAAAAAGAAATTTATCAAGGAATCATAGATATCCTAAAAAATTGCTTTGACGAGAATATTGATTTCGACAAGATCCCCCTATTTGAGTTGGAATATTGTTTTTTAAAGCTTAGGGCAAAATCTGTCGGTGAGATCATAACACCAAAAATTATTTGCCCAGAAACAAAAGAAAGTCATATAGTTGAAGTAAATCTTGACTCTGTGGCATTGAATGTCGAACCATCTGACAGTTTGATTAGAATCAATAAAAATTTAAATATATTTTTAAAATATCCTACAATAGAAGAATTTGTCGATTCTTCTTCTGATATAAATGAATTGGTCGCAAATTGTATAGTTTACTTTGAGGATCAAAATGATCGTGTGTATGCATCATCATTTAAGAAAGAGGAAATATTAGACTTTTTAAATCATTTAACAATTAGTCAATACAAAAATATAGTAAACTTTTTTGAAAAAATGCCTTCAATACATTTTGATGTTCATTATAAAACAACAGATGGAGTTCAAAGAAAACTAGCAATAAGGGGACTTAAAAATTTTTTTTCCTAGCCCTCAGTCACATATCTCTCAAAAATTATTTTGAAATAATGTATGTTCTTACAAAAAATTATGGGTATTCGTTAAGTGATCTTGAGAACATGCTTCCCTGGGAGAGAGACATATATGTGGAGCAACTGAGGGTAGATATAGAAAAAGAAAAACTTAAGAGACAACAATGAATCTGATAAAATCAAAAAAAGAAACAAATCCAGAACAAAAAGAACAACTGAAGAATTTTTTTCAGGGTTCTGATCTTGAAAAGAATATACAAAAAAATAATTTAAATCCAGAACAAATAAAAATTGATCAACAGCCAGAAAAAGAAGCTGAAACTAAACCACAATATAAATTTTCATCAATTAAAAAAACTGTGGATGAAATAATTCCAACAGTAAATAATGTAAATATAACAAATTACTACAACACTCAAAGCTCTGAAAAAAATAACTTTTTAGATAAAAAATTTAATTTAAATAGTAATTTTTTAAGTAATAGCAATTTTACTGAAAAAAATGTAAATAATAAAAGTTTTGACTTCAAAAATACATTCGTCCCATCGGATAATATTTTAAATGAAATAAAAGAAAAGTTCTATAATACACAACAGTATAATGAAAATAAAAACAATTCATCATCGGTAGAAAATACAAATACAACAAATATAATTAAATCAATTGTTAAAATACCAGCTTTGGCTGAAGGTGGGGAAGTAAAAGAACCGATGGTTGGTTATTTGCATGAAAATGAAGCAGTTGTTCCTTTACCAAAATCAGAACAATTTAAAAATGTTATCAACATGATGACTGAGCAAATTGATATGCAAATAGAAAAAAATGAAACAAATAAAAGCATCACGGAGATTAAAGATGCTAGAGCAAATAATATTAAATTAATGGAACAGCAAAATCAGTTTATAGAAAATCCTAGAGAAAAGCAGAAAAAAATAAAAGAATCTCAAGAACAGCCACAACAAATTATAATTAATCAAGGTGGTGGTGGAGAATCTCCTGGGGGTATGGATGATGGTAATATTGGTAATGCATATGTTGGATCATTGTCATCCTATAAGTTTTTTGAACAAACTTATAAAATACCGGAATGGAGAACTAAGATTGGTTAAAAAAACAACCCCCTTTTCAGGGGGTTGTTTGTTAGAAGGCTTCCTCTTCAAATAGACTCATAGGATCTACTTCCTCTGCGTCATCTTCAACCTTTGGCTTACTCTTTTGCTTCGGTGGAGCCTTTTCCTTAAAATCACTCTCATCTAGATCATCAGCAGTCTTGGTATAGATTGGAGTTGTTCCACGAATATCTCCACCAAGAACATCATTCAACCGCTTCTTAAGCTCATCATAGCTCTTGAACTGATCAGGAGCAATAAAAGGCTTGAGTGCGTGTTGCTGCTTCCATACCTTCTCAATCTTTACATCATCTCCACCAAGAAGAGGTGAAGAAACATCAAACTCAGACTTATCGTAATTAGTATATCCACCAACCTTACGAATTTTTAGCTTAAAGTTGCATCCATTCCAAAAATCAAAAGGATTTACTGGCTCATCATCCTTAAACTCAGGATTCATCTTTTCCTTGATCTTATCAAAGATCTTGGTTCCGTACTTGAATAGGAACACCTTTCCTTCATTCTGAGGATTTGCCTCATCCTTGATTACAAGAATATTTGAAATATAGGTGGTCTTCTGCTTACGAATACGAGCAATATTCTTGTCATCTTCGTCACCCTTCCAAAGTTGGCTGTTTAGCTCACCACAGGGATCAGCCTCACCGATGGTTCGACGGCTATTTTCAATATACCATCCACCCGGACCCTGGAAAGCATGTGAAAGCAACTTTACCCATGGGCAGTCTTCTCCATCAATCTCTGGAAGAAAACGAATAATAGCAAAACCATTACCCATCTTATCTTGTTCTGCTCGCCAGAACCTGTCGTCCTTGTAATCCTTCTTAGGGGTATCCTCAAGCTTCTTCATGAGGTCAGAAATGCTACTCTTAGAACGATTCTTAAAATCCTTAAAACTCATATATTCTCCTTGGGATCTACCCAATTGTTAAATTAGCAGGAACTCCCTGCGTTAATTATTATACCTAAGTCTTGACCAATAGTCAAGCAAAAGGAAGTATGTTCTTATTTGTTTTAATTAAATTTAATTCTCTTCCCTCTTTTTCTAATTTTTCAATTAGAGGTTGAGATAAAAACTTAGCCACAAGAGAATAATCCAGCCCATATTCTTCCTGAATGTCAATGATTGCATCCAGATAAGATATTTTCTTAGAAGAAACTCTTGTTTCTATTTTCTTGCAAAATTCTTCTTTCGATATTATTGGTAGCATAAAAAATAATCACCTATAACTTATATATAAAAATAAAGGGCAATTATGGCAGACGATATTACAAGTAATATTTCAATTACTACTAGTGATGGGACAGCTATCTTAGGAACTGATTATGGAACCAGCGGTGTTGGTGTTTCTCTTGCCCATGTTCAATTAGCAAAATTGGCTTGGGGTACAGAATCAGTAACCAAAAGAGTAAGTGAAAGCAACC
>Ga0315906_10008883_pt1 | contig 12002 bp, 5 predicted proteins | sample LakEriMetagenome_4_FD_203526 | JGI IMG/M metagenome (GOLD analysis project Ga0315906, IMG submission 203526) | Freshwater fungal communities from buoy surface, Lake Erie, Ohio, United States - Buoy 2 MA122 | ecosystem: Environmental > Aquatic > Freshwater > Lake > Lake biofilm | place: USA: Lake... | reverse complement strand
GATCATCCCGCTCGCGAAGCCGCGGCCCACGGCGGTGGTGAAGCCCGGGGGCATCGACGCGACCGCCGTGGCCAAGGCGGAGGCGGCGCCGGCCGATGCTCCCGAGCCGATCGGCGCCCTCGTCGCCGAGTGGTTTTCCGCGGGCTCCTTCGACCGTGGCAAGCGGGCCCGCGTCGAGCTCGTGGCCGACCACGGCCGCGTGGCGCTCGCCAACGCGCTTGCCCACACGGGCCTGCCGCTCTACAGCCTCATCAATCTCGCGGGCAAGTCGCGGGTGCTGACCACGGCCCGCAACCTGCCGCGGACGGTGCTCGCCGCGCTCGGCGGCCTGGCGGCGCTCGCCGCGCTCGTGTTCGTGCCGGCGGAGCTGCGGCTCGAGGCCAAGGGCACGCTCGAGCCGGTGGTGCAGCGCGACGTGTTCGCGCCGCTCGAGGGCGTCGTCGACTCCGTGGCCGAGGGCGTGGAGCACGGCCGCGACGTGAAGGCGGGCGACCTGCTCGTGAAGCTCCGCAACACCGAGCTCGACGTGGCCTTCGAGGACGTGCAGGGCCGGCTCGACTCGAGCCGCGAGCAGCTGCGGTCGGTGGAGCGGTCGCTGCTCGACCGCCAGATCCCCAAGGACGAGCACGTCCGGCTCGAGGGGCAGAAGAAACAGCTTCAGAAGGAGACCGCGAGCCTCGAATTGCAGCGGCAGCTCTACGAGCGGAAGCGACGGGATCTCGAGGTCCGCAGCCCGCTCGACGGCCGCGTCGTCACCTGGCAGGTGCACGACCGCCTCTACCTGCGGCCCGTGGAGAAGGGGCAGGTGCTGCTCACCGTGGCCGACAAGGCCGCCGGCTGGGAGCTCGAGCTCCACGTGCCCGACGACCGGCTGGGCCACGTCAACCGGGCCGCCGTCGAGGCCGCCCGCGCGGGCCGCGACCTGGAGGTGGAATACGTGCTGGCGACGGACCCGGGCACGCGGCACCGCGGCACCGTCAAGACCTACGAGGACGAGCGCGGCCGCCACTTCGACATCCACGAGCAGGCGGAGGTCCGCGGCGAGCAGGGCAACACCGCGCTCGTGCGGGTGAACCTCGCCGAGCCCGACCGCCACGCCGTGGAGGAGCTGAGCGCCGGCGCGAGCGTGACGGCCCGGATCGCCTGCGGCCGGCGGCCGCTGGGCTACGTCTGGTTTCACGACGTGCTGGCCTTCATCCGCACGCAGATCCTGTTCCGGCTGTGGTGAACCTCATGACGCGGAGGCGCGAGCCCATGACGACGAGGATCCTGTTCCGACGGGTCGCGGGGGCCGCGCTCGTGGCGGCGGCCTGCGGCGGGGCGGCCCGCGCGGCCGAGGTGGTGATCGAGCGCTGCATGGTGTCGCTCGGCGAGGACGGCGAGGCGCAGGTCGCGGCCCGCGAGGCGGGGGTGATCGAGGAGCTCGCGGCCCGCAAGGGGATGGAGGTGGCGGCCGACGCCGACCTCGCGATCCTCGATTCCGACCAGCCGCGGATGGAGAAGGAGAAGGCCCAGGCCGAGCTCGAGCAGGCGAAGGCGAAGGCCGCCAGCGACGTCGACGAGCGGTTCGCGGTGGCGAGCGAGGGGGCCGCGCGGAAGGCGTCGGAGAAGGCCGAGGAGTCGAACCGCAAGGTGCCGGGCTCGGTCACCGAAGTGGAGCGGGACCGGCTCAACCTCGAATGGCAGAAGACCGTGCTGCAGATCGAGCAGGCGCAGCTGGAGCGGAAGCTCGCGGGCCTGGCGGCGCAGGGCAAGCAGGTGGAGGTGAACGCCGCCGACCACGCGATCAGCCGGCGGCGGATCAGGTCGCCGATCACGGGCATGGTGCTCGACGTGTTCAAGCACAAGGGGGAGTGGATGCAGCCGGGCGACGTGCTCGCCCACGTGATCCGCACCGACGTCGTTCAGGTGGAGGGCTACGTCGGCAAGCCGCGGGAGCGGGGCATCGCGGTGGGGGCGCCGGTGACCGTGCTGCTCGCCGGGGCCGACGGCCGGTTGGAGGAGTTTCCCGGCCGCATCACCTACGTGCGGCCCAAGGAGGAGAGCGGCGAGAACCGCGTCTACGCCGAGGTGACCAACCGCAAGGCGGGCGACGCCTGGCTGCTCCAGCTGGGGCAGGAGGTGACGATGAAGGTGCTCGTGCCCGGCCCGGCCGGCAAGTGACGCCATGGCCACGGCCGACGCCTTCCGCTCGAGCACTACGCGGGGCGTGAGCCTGCGCCGCCGGGGCGACCTCGTCGTCAACCGGCAGGTCTACCAGGGGCAGGCCTGGTGGGTGGTGAAGGATCCGATCGCGCTGCACTACTTCCGGTTCCGCCCGGAGGAATACGCGCTCCTGGAGATGCTCGACGGCAGGACGAGCCTCGAGCAGCTCAAGGAGCGGTTCGAGGCCCGCTTCCCGCCGCGGCGGATCACGGTGGAGGAGCTCGCCCGGTTCATCGCCACGCTCCACCGCTCGGGGCTCGTGATCGGAGACCGGCCGGGGCAGGGGCCGCAGCTCTTCGAGCGGCGCCGGCAGCGGATCTGGAAGGAGTGGATGGCGTGGCTCGCCAACATCATGTCGCTCCGCTTTCGCGGCATCGACCCCGACCGGCTGCTCGAGCGGCTCGATCCGTGGTTCGGCTGGATCTTCGAGCCGCTGGCGATCGTGGCGGGGCTGGCGTTCGCGGCGAGCGCGCTGGTGCTCGTGCTCGTGAACTTCGACGTCTTCCGGTCGAAGCTGCCGGAGTTCAACCAATTCTTCGCCGCGGGCAACTGGCTCTACCTCGCCGTGGCGCTCGGCGTGACGAAGATCCTCCACGAATTCGGCCACGGGCTGTCCTGCAAGCACTACGGCGGTGAGTGCCACGAGATGGGGATGATGCTGCTCGTGTTCACCCCCTGCCTCTACTGCGACGTCTCCGACAGCTGGATGCTGCCCAGCAAGTGGAAGCGGGCGGCGATCGGGGCGGCGGGGATGTACGTGGAGGTGCTGATCGCGTCGGCCGCCACGTTCCTGTGGTGGAACTCCCACGCCGGCGTCTTCAACCAGCTCTGCCTCGACGTGATGTTCGTGTCGAGCGTGTCCACGCTCGTGTTCAACGCCAATCCGCTCTTGCGCTACGACGGCTACTACATCCTCTCCGACGTCCTCGAGATCCCGAACCTCCGGCAGAAGGCCAACACGATCCTGGGCCGGCTGGCGGCGCGGTGGTGCCTGGGGATCGAGCAGCCCGAGGACCCCTTCCTGCCGCAGCGGCGGCTGGGGCTCTTCGCCCTGTATGCCGTGGCGTCGACGGTGTACGGCTGGTTCGTGACGATCTCGATCTTTCTGTTCGTCTGGAACGTCTTCAAGCCGTTCCGGCTGGAGGTGCTGGGGCAGGTGCTGGCCATGGGGGCGCTGTGGGGCTTGGTGGTCCGGCCGCTCCAGGGGATGATCAAGTTTCTGAAAGTCCCCGGGAGGCGCGACGAGGTGAAAGCGGCGAACGTGGCGGCGACGGCCGCGGTGGCGGGGTTGATCGCGGCCGCGGTGGCGCTCATCCCCCTGCCGCAGCGGGTGTGGTGTGCGGCCGAATTGCGGCCGGCGGGGGAGCGCACGGTCTACGTGCCCGTGGCCGGGCGGCTCGAGGAGGTGTTCGTGCGGCAGGGCGACCCGGTCCGCGCGGGCCAGCCGCTCGCGCGGCTGTCGAGCGTCGACCTCGACGTGGAAATCGCCGAGCTGGAGGGGACGCGCGACAAGGCCGACGCGAAGCTCTCGGCGCTCTCTCGGGAGAAGTTCACGAATCCGGCGGCGGGGCAGGAGATCGGCACGGTGAAGGAGTCGCTCGACGCCGTGCGGGAGCAGCTCGACGACAGGCTCCGCGACCGTGAGCGGCTCGTGCTCGTGGCCCCGCGCGACGGCGTGGTGCTGCCGGGGCCGAGCGTGGAGGCCCGCGAGGATCCGACGGGCCGGCTGCCCGCCTGGTCGGGCAATCCGCTCGACGCCAAGAACCTCGGGGCCACGTTCACGCCGGGCACGGTGTTCTGCCTCGTGGGCGATCCGGGGTCGTTCGAGGCGGTGATGATCGTGGACCAGTCGGAGCGGGAGTTTCTCGCCCCGGGCCAGCGGGCCGACCTCGCGCTCGACGCCTTCCCGTGGCGGACGCTCTCGGGCACGGTGGCGGAGATCGCGGAGACGAACATCGAGTCGGGCTCCGAGCGGCTGTCGGTGAAGGCGGGGGGAACGGTGCCCACCGAGACCGACGCATCGGGCCGCGAGGTGCCGATCTCGACGAGCTACGAGGCCCTGATGACGCTCGCCGATCCCGAGGGCGTGTTCACGCCGGGCATGCGGGGCACGGCCCGCATCGAGGTGGGCAACCGCACGGTGGGTCAGTGGCTGCTGCGGCTCCTCTGGCAGACGTTCAACTTCCGGATGTGAGTCGCGGCGCTGCCAGCGCCGTCTCTCCGCCAGGAAGCCCCGAGCGCGAGTTTTGATGTTGCGCGTGTGGCGAGCGACGGTGGCGCATCCCGCTCAATTCGCAGGCCACGCGGCGGTCCTGCTCGGCATCCCTTGTGCACAGTCTCCCTCTCCCTCCGGGAGAGGGCCGGGGTGAGGGTGCAGGGGACGTGCGCATCTTCACCCGCACCCTCACCCGGCCTGCGGCCGGCCTCTCCCAAAGAGAGAGGCGAGATGGGCGGCTCCGGGACATGCCGCGCGCAACATCAATAAGCGCGAGCCCGGGGAATCCGGCCCGCCTCCCGTCACGCCCCCGCGGAGCCGCGCCGGATGGCCCCGAACTATACTGATGGGGCTTCGAGGCAGGAAAACCATGAATCTCAAAATCCCGCTCGTGTTGTCGCCGCAGCCAGACGGTGGCTATTCGGTCACGAGTCCCGTGTTGCCGGAGTTGCACACCGAGGGTGACACGGCTGACGAGGCGGTGGCGAACGTGCAGGATGCGCTGGCCGCGGTCATCGAACTCTACGAGGATCTCGGCAGGCCGCTGCCGGGCGGTGTGGTGCTCGAGGATCCGTCGGGGCCCGTGACGTTCGAAGCGCTGGTCACGACGCCGTGAGATATCGCGACGCAGTTGCAAAACTGGCTGCGCTCGGGTGTCGGGAATTGCCGCGGCGGGGTGGCGGATCGCACCGCAAATGGTTCAATCCGGCTGCCGGGCGGGCCGCCGTGCTGCCCGAGTGGGGCGGCAGGAACCTGAAGCCTGGCACGCTGCGGGCGGTGGTTCGGCAACTCGGCCTCGAGTGGCAATCATTCCTCGACGCCTGAGCCAGCATGCCCACGCTCGACCGGATCACGATCTATCCCGTGAAGAGCCTCGACGGGGTCGAGGTCGCCGAGGCGCGGGTGCTGCCGTCGGGCGGGCTCGAGCACGACCGCCGCTGGCAGCTCACCGACCTGGAGGGCCGCGTGGTGAACGCCAAGCGGTCGCCGCGGTTCCATGCCATTCGGGCGGAGTTCGACCTCGAAGCCCGGCTCGTGTCGCTGTCGCGGTGGTCCGATCCGCCCGCGCGGCCTGCGGCCACGTTTCCGCTCGTGCCGGGGCCAGACGGGCCGTGCGGGTGGCTGGCGGAGGCCTTGGATCTGCCGGTGCTCCTGCACGAGCGGCCCGACGGCGGATTTCCGGACGACCGCGAGGCCCCGGGACCCACGCTCGTGGCGACGGCGAGCCTCGTGGAGGTGGGCCGCTGGTTCGGCCTCGGCCTCGACGAGGTGCGGCGGCGGTTCCGGGCGAATCTGGAGGTCGGCGACTGCGACGCCTTTTGGGAAGACACGCTCGCGAGCCCCTTCCGGCCGGAGCTCGCGCCGTCGCTTCTCGACCTGCCGGCCGACCTGCCGGTCGATCCCTATGCCGACCTGCCGCCGCCCGAGCCGCGGGCGTTCACGATCGGCGACGTCTGTTTCCGGGCCACGAACGTCTGTCGCCGCTGCGTGGTGCCGAGCCGGGACAGCCGCACGGGGGCGGTGGTGGAGCACTTTCGCGACATCTTCGAGGCCCGCCGCCGCCGCGGCCTGCGGCCCGACGTGGACGCCGGCGTTTGGGGCACGCTCTACCGGCTGGGGGTGAACACGGTTACCGCTGATCATGGCGGCCACCTGGCGGTCGGTGCCGTGGCCACGGCCGTCCGGGGAGTGAGCTGAAAACCCCGGGTTTGGCAAGGATTTCCGGTCCCGGGACGTGTGCCGCGGGGGCCGAGGTTGAACCTGCGGGCCCGAACACGCGTATTCATCGCAATTCCCCGATCCGGCCGACCATTTTGTTGACCGTCCGGTCAGGGTGACCTAGTGTCGGAAAACCCGCACCGCAGCGGTGCACGTCGGAGACTTCGTATGCGCAGGCAAAACCGGTCCGGTCGGCGTCGTGCTCAGGACTCTCGGCGCGAGCCGGGCAGTCTGCCCCTCGAGGCCCTCGAGCGGCGCAGCATGCTCGCCGCCAACAGCCTCGACGTCACGAAGGTGCTCTGGAACGGGCAGCGGGTCGACGCCGTCCGCAACGAATACGTCCTCCGGATGCCGCAGACCAACGCGGCCACGGCCAAGTCGCCCGTCGACTATGTCTCCAAGACCCCGGTCGCGCAGGCGGGCTGGTCGGTGCAGGCGCTCGGATCGGGGTTTTTCAAGCTCACCGCCCCGGGCGCCACGCAGGGCACGCTCACGACGTGGGCCTCGCGGCAGGGAGCGAGCTACATCGAGGTCAACCGGGTCGGCCAATACTTCGCCACCCCCAACGACACGCTCTACTCGTCGGCCGACAACTGGGCCTTCCCGAGGATCTCCGCCGAAGCCGCCTGGGACGCCGGCACGGGAACACCCTCCACGATCGTGGCCGTGATGGATTCCGGGGTGAACTACGCCCACGAGGATCTGGCGGGGAACATGTGGCGCAACCCCAACGAGATCGCGGGCGACGGGATCGACAACGACGGTAACGGCTTTACCGACGACGTCTTCGGCATCAACGCCGCCTCACGAACCGGGGACCCGATGGATCGGTTCGGGCACGGCACGTTCTGTGCCGGCCTGATCGGCGCCGTGGGCAACAACGCCCGCGGCATGGCCGGCGTGAACTGGTCGGTCAAGATCATGGCGGTGTCGATCGGCGACACCGCGCCCTCGTCGGCGGCGGCGATCGTCGCCGCCAACTACATCGCCGCCCAGAAGGTGGCCGGCCAGAACATCGCCGCCGTGAACTGCAGTTTCGGCGTGGAGTACAGCCGGGCGTTGGAGGATGCCTTTCGGTTGATGGGCAGCAGCGGCATCGTCATCGCCGCGGCGGCGGGGAACGACGGGATCAACAACGACCTGAACCCGCAGTGGCCGGCGAATTTCGAGGTGCCCGAGGTGATTTCGGTGGCGGCGTCGACCATCGCCGACACCCCGGCGGGGTTCACGAACTTCGGGGCCCGCACGGTCGATCTCGCCGCGCCCGGCGACAACGTGCTGTCGACGATGCTCGTGGGAAGCGGGGTCGGCACGCCGGTGACCGGCAGTCCGGGCTATGGCGTGGACAGCGGCACGTCCTTCGCCGCTCCGTTGGTGGCCGGCACGGCCGGGCTGCTCAAGTCGCTCAAGCCGTCGGCCTCTCCGAGCCAGATCAAGAATGCCATCCTCAACGGCGTGGATCGGCTGCCGACGTTCGACGGAGTGGTGCTGAGTGGCGGCCGGCTGAACGTGAAGAGATCGGTCGACCTGCTCCTCGCGGGCAGCGCGGCGCCGCCCGTGGCCTCGTTCGTGACGGGGCAGAACCTCCGCGTGCTGGAGGGCCACGTCGGCTACGCGATGGCCGAGGTGAAGGTGCAGCTCGATCGGCCCGTCGATCCGGGCAAGTCGGCCTCGGTCTACTACACCACGCAGCCGGGCGGGTCGGCGGCCTCCAACGTCGACTTCATCGCCACGTCGGGCCAGCTCACGTTCTCGGGTTCCGAGACGCAGAAGTCGTTTTTCGTGAAGCTGATCGGCGACCGGCAGGCGGAGCAGGACGAGCAATTCGCCGTGCAGCTCGTGGCGGCACAGTCCAGGGGCGTGACCTTGGGGGGGAGCACGTTCGTGCAGACGAACGTCGTCGTCCTCGACGACGACAACACGTCCAATCCCGTGCAGCCCGGGCCGACCGGTCCGGGCCTGATCCCGCAGGTCAGCATCGACGTGAAGCGGCAGCCCGATCCGGCGAATGCCGGCCAGCTGGTGCCGGTGCCGATCCGCGAGGGCGGCGTGGCCACGTTCGTCGTCTCGCTCGACCGGACGTCCACGAAACCCGTGTCGGTGAGATACCGCACGAACCAGCCGAGCCTGGTGCCCGTGGGCACGGCCCTCGAGGGCGTGGACTACACGGCCACGTCGGGCACGATCACCTTCAAGCCCGGCGAGCGGACGAAGGAGTTCACGGTCAGCATCCTGGCCGACCGGGAGGCCGACCCCAACGAGACGTTCCGTGTGGTGCTGACCGAGCCGTTGAACGCGGATCTCGCTGGGGCCGGCGGGTCCGGCAACGCGGGCGGGGCCGTCACGGCGACGATCACCGACGTGGCCTTCGTGCCGCCGCCGCTGCCCGGGTTCCAGATCACGCTCTCGTTCCCCGACAATTCCCTGACGACGAGCCAGCAGGTGGTCTTCCAGCAGGCCGCCAGCCGCTGGGAGCAGATCATCGTGGGCGATCTGCCGAACGTGACCGACCCGGTCACCGGCCGGTTGATTGACGACGTGCTCATCGAGGCCACCGGGCCGGCGATCGACGGATCGGGCGGGATCCTCGGGGCGGCGGGGCCCACGGACCTCCGCCCGGGTGCCGGGGGGCTGCCGTGGAAGGGCGTGATGTTCTTCGACAGTGCCGACATCGCCAGGATGGAGGCGGACGGCACGTTCAGGGACGTGATCCTCCACGAGATGGGCCACGTGCTCGGATTCGGCACGCTCTGGTCCCGGTTCGGCCTCGTGCGGGGTGCCGGCGGCACCAACCCGACGTATGTCGGCACGAACGCGCTCCGCGAATACCGCTCGATCTTCGGCCTGCCGAACGCGACGGGGGTGCCCGTGGAAAACTCCGGTGGCCAGGGCACGGCCGACTCGCACTGGCGGGAGACGGTGTTCGTGACGGAGCTCATGACGGGCTACGCGGAGCCGGCGGGTACGGCGATGCCGATCAGTCGGATCACGGTGGGTGCGCTGCAGGACATCGGCTATCAGGTGAACTATGCCCGGGCCGACGCCTACACGCGGCCGGCTCCGCTCACCGCGCCTCCGGCGGTGCGGGTGACGCCGCCGGCGCTGGTCCGCGGCCGTCCGGTGAGCGTCGCGCGGCCCGCGGCGAACCGCATCGCCGCCCCGGCGATGGCGTCTGCGTTCGCCCAGATGGCGACGGATCAGCTTGCGTCGCGGCCGTCGCGAGCTGCCGGCAAGCCGGCGGCGGTCGTGGCGGTTCGGTAGCGGTCGCCACCGTCGGCAGCGTGTGAAGCCAGTCGGCTGACGCGCGCCGCAGTGCGTCCCGGCCATCGAAAAATTCGCCCTTCCGCCCAGGAGGCGGACGGGCGTCGATCGCGAAGGACGGCGTCCCAGGGGTTGACTCCCTGGCGTGAGACGGCGGACGCTCTGCGGGTCGGCTTCTCGACTGTCACGCCCTCGTCGTGATCCGTGAATTCTTGAGTATTTCGGACGCATTTTTTGCGTCCCGGCCGGGCGGTTGCGTCTCCCGTCCGCCCCGTAATCGGCAAAGTCCCAAGCGGGATCGACCGATTTGTTGCCCGGCCTGCGAGCCATGGGTAGCGTATCCCCTAAGTGGCGCCCCCCGGTCGGCCGATAACCGAACAGGGGGGCTAGACACTGCGTATTAGGGCAAAACCCGAAGGGGTTACCCCCAACACCGCATCTTCACTTCGCGAGGGCTTCTGCAGTGACGAGCATCAGCAGGATTTTTCAGCGGGACAAGCGAGCGAAGCGGCGGCAGGTGTCAAATCGCCGTGCTCATGAGCTTGAGCGGACGGGGTTCGAGCCGCTCGAACTCCGGGCCATGCTTGCGTTTACCGCGCTCCCAGCTCCGGGCGACATGCTCGGTTTCCCCATCGTCTTGTCGTCCGATGTCGCGGACGCGGCACACGAACTGACCATCATCCTCGACGACCAGACTCGTCCCGGTGACATCGTCGCCACGATCACGACCTTCGACGGCGCGATCACGCAGGTCGGCCAGTACTACAACTTCAGCGGCATCTCGTATTCGGCGAGCAACGACACCGATGGCACGACCATCAATTCGGTGAAGCTGTGGACCTCGTACGAGGCCGATATCGCTGGTTTCGAGACCGCTCCGGCTGACGACTCCGAGGCCGGCCTAGCGACCCTTTGGTTCGTGGCGAGCTACTTCCCCGCGGGCGGTGCTCCAGTGTTGCTGAACATGCTGAACGCTGACCGTCTGACGGTCACAAGCGGCGTGATTGGCGGCAACGCATCGACGATCGCCGGCGAGTTCGAGTCGCCCACGCTGGCGCCCAACTTGACTGCGGAAACGGGTGCCCAGATCACGCTCAATTCGGGCACGCGGGTCACCGGCGCGGATATCGGGGGCACTCGCGACCTTGATCCGATCGTGGCGTACACGCTGTCGATCGCATCGCAGACATCGACCGTGGATCTCGGCACCGACGTCTTTACGGTCGGCGACCTCACCGTAACGGCGGCCCAGACGGTCACCCACACGAGGCTGCTGCAGGCCGATCAGGGCAACATTGCGCTGACGAGCGTCAGCGGTAATCTTGTTCTCGGCGACAACACGTTCTTCGCGCACGCCCTGGCCGGAAACGTGACGCTCACGAGCGACTGCGGCACCGTCGTCGTTCAGCGCGTGTGCGCCAACGGGGACATTGCTGTGATCGGCCCGCAGGGCGTGATCGTCGTAGACGAGTTGCGCTCCGAAAACGGCGACATCACGATCACGGCCGAAGCTGGCGGAGTGGTCGCCAGTGCGCTGTTTGCGGGCGTTGACATCGACATCACGGCCGCCCAAAACATCGCGCTGAGCGATCTCGTTGAATCGACCGTAGGCGACATCACGATCGCGTCAGCGAGTGGCGCTGTCGAGCTGGCCGGTGAGGCGCTTCTGCATGCGATCGCCGGGTCGATCAATGTATCTGCCAACAAAAGCGTCTCAGCCCTTGGCGGAACGGTGCGGTCGATCACTTTGTTGTCAAGGGGACAATTCTACGAGTATGCGACTGTGACCATCGCTCCACCTGCGTCGGGCACCGGTCGAGCCGCCCGGGCGGTGGCGGTCATCACTCCGGTCACGATCGATCCGGCCACGGGCGAAGTCACGGGCGGCGTAATCACGGCGGTCAACGTGGTGGATCCGGGGGCGGGTTACGCCGACGGGGAGGAGGTTCAGGTCACCATCGAGGGAAGTCCGCAGCGGACGGCCACAGTGGTGATCGACAATGAACGGATTGAGGTCACGGTTCCGGCCGCTGCAGGGGCCGCTGCGTTTGCGCGAGCAGCCGTGACGGGTGCGATCGTTGCCGCCGACACGGTCACGGTGACAGCGGGCTTCGAAATCTCCCTCGCGCTGACGATCGATGGCGGCACGGTCTCGCTGACATCGGAGTGTGGTGTCGTCGATATAGACCGCATCTGTGCCGATGGGGCCGTCGTCCTCGATGCGTCTCAGGGCGTGAGTGTCGCGACGGAGGTTCGTTCAACCGATGGCGATGTGCGGATTAGTGCTGCGGCCGGTCCGGTCGCAGTCGGGGATGTCTTCGCGGGCACGCAGGTTGCCGTCGAAGCCGCCGGTGACATCAGCATCACTGGCAAGATCCTGTCCGACACCGCGGCCGTGACACTCACCAGCAATCTTGGTGCCGTGAGCATCGGGCAAGCCGTGGAGGCGGAAAGCCTTGCCGTTAAGTCGGCAGGTGCCGTTGCGGTTCTTGGAGAACTGATAGCCAGAAGCGGCGACATTCAACTGCTGTCCACTGAGGCGATCGTTTCGATTCAGGCTGACGTGTTTGCCCGACAGGGTGACATCGATCTCACTGGGCGA
>Ga0315906_10008880_pt1 | contig 12006 bp, 10 predicted proteins | sample LakEriMetagenome_4_FD_203526 | JGI IMG/M metagenome (GOLD analysis project Ga0315906, IMG submission 203526) | Freshwater fungal communities from buoy surface, Lake Erie, Ohio, United States - Buoy 2 MA122 | ecosystem: Environmental > Aquatic > Freshwater > Lake > Lake biofilm | place: USA... | reverse complement strand
GCCAGCAGAGGGCCAGCGCAGGCCACGGGGGCGAACTGCGCGATGCCGTAGGTGGAGGCCTCGGCGCGGTGCGCGGTGCCGAAGGCGTCGTGCACGAAGATGTCGCACAGCGCGGCCATCTTGCGGGCCAGTTCCTCGCTGTTCTTCTTCTCGCCCTTGTTCAGGCGACAGTTCTCCAGCATCACCACCTGGCCGGGGGCCACGTCCACACCGTCCACCCAACCGCTCTTGAGGGGCACCTCGCGGCCCAGCAGCTCACCCAGGCGCGCGGCCACCGGGGCCAGCGAGTCCTCCGGCTTGAACTCGCCCTCGGTGGGGCGGCCCAGGTGCGACGTGACCATCACCGCAGCGCCAGCCTTGAGCGCCATCTCGATGCAGGGCACCGAGGCGCGGATGCGCGTGTCTTCGGTGATGCGGCCGGCGTCGTCCTGCGGCACGTTCAGGTCAGCGCGGATGAAGACGCGCTGGCCGGTGACCCGGCCGGCCGCCACGAGATCGGCAAAACGAAGGACGTTCATGGGGGGTCCCTGGAAAAAAGTGGAAATTGTAGGAACCGGGGCTTGCGCCAAGCCTGCGCTTTACCAACCCAGCCCCAAGCGCAGGGGCAGGTACACCGCCATGCCGGCCACGATGGTGCCCAGGATGCCGCGCTGCCAGAAAAACCAGGCCAGCCCGGCCGCCGCCGCCCATAGCCGTGCGTCGCGCCAGGTGGACACCAGCTCGCCCTGCACCAGCACGATCTCGGGCACCACCACGGCCATCAGCGCGGCCAGCGGGGCAAAGCGCAACCCGTCCTTCAAGCGTTCGGGAAAGGGCAGCTCCCGGGACAACAGGAAGAAGAAGCCGCGCGTCAGCACGGTGATCAATGTCAGCCCGAGCACGGCCAGCAAGCCTTCCAGTACGCTCATGGCCGCATCTCCTGCTGGCGCGCCTGCTGCAGCAGCAGGCCCATGCCCACGGCGGCGGCAATCGCCACCACGATGTTGAGCTTGAGCGGCAGCGCATAGGCCGCCACCGAGGCGCAGGCCGCCACGCCTGCCGCCACCCAGGAGGCACGGTCGGTGAGCATGGAGCAGGTCAGGGCCAGCAGCGCGATGTGACCGGCAAAGCCCAAGCCCCACTCGGCCGGCACGCTGCCACCCAGCCACAGGCCCAGCAGCGACGACACCTGCCAGGACAGCCAGTTGGTGCCGGCCCCGCCCCAGAAGTAAGGCCACTGCGCGGGTTCAGGCACGGGCTTCGGAAAGCGGCGCATGAACAGCACGTAGTTCAAGTCGGCCGTGAAGTACGCCATGCACCAGCGCTGCGCCGGACGGTAGCCATGGACGTAGGGGCGCCACGCCGCACTCAGGATGATGAAGCGCAGGTTGACGCAGAAGGCCGTGGCCCACACCACCCACAGCGGCGCGCCCGCGGCGATGAGTGGCATGGTGGCCAGTTGCGCCGAGCCGGCAAACACCATCAGCGACATCAGCACGGCCACCGTCATGTCCATGCCGCTCTTGGCCATGGCCACGCCAGTCACCAGGCCCCAGGCGGCAATGCCGACCGCAATGCCGGTCATGTCATGCGCGCCGCGGCGGAACTCCGGGTCGCGCCACAAAGTGCGCAAGTCTGACGAGGCGGGGGTGGGCGAGGAGGACACAGCCCCCGGATTGTCAGGCCGGCTCGGTGGGCTGACTTACTCCTTGGCCGCCTTGGCGTTGTCGCCCGTCTTGGCCAGGCTGGAGGACGGCACACCCTGGGGGGCCACCGTCTCCACCTTGTTCTCGCGCATGTAGTCGTTCATCTCGCGCCAGCCGGCAAACACCGCCGCCTTGTCGGCCTTGCGGTTGAGACCGTAGCAGTCCTCGATGGCGCGGCCGGCATGCCGGCAGGCCCCGCCGACGGCCTTGCCTTCGGCCTCGCGACGGGCAGCAGTGGCCGAGGCGGATTCCACGCCCAGCATGTCGCAGCCCGCCAGCAGCGTCAGGCCTGTCAATGCGGACAACAGAAGGGGACGGGTCGGGAGACGTTTCATGGCACCACCTACGAACGTTATCGGCTGGCCTCGGAGTGAACTTGAGTTTGGGGAACTTCAGACACCGCCCCTGCACCCGTCGCAGCCACCGCAGCAACGGCGTGCCCACCCGCGGACTGCAGCCAGGCCGCCACCGGCTGCCGTCGACCGCCCGGGCGCTGCACTTCCAGCAACTCCAGCACGCCGGCCTCACCTTCGGCCCCGCCACAGGCCACGCCCAAGCGCCCCCGACCGAGGTTCACGGGCATGCCAGGCGGAAGGGGTGCCTCAACGGAGGCAGACCGCACCACCTCCGCACGCCAGAGCTTGAGCGCCTCACCTCCCCAGGCAAAGGTGGCACCGGGAAAAGGATCGAAGGCGCGCACCCGCCGCTCGATCACGGCGGCCGGCAGCTGCCAGTCGATGGGCGCTTCGGCCTTGTCGATCTTGTGGGCGTAGGTCACGCCCGCCGCCGGCTGTGGGGTGGGCTGCAACAGGCCGTCCGCCAAGGCGTCCAGCGCCTGCACGACAAGGCGCCCCCCCAGCACTGCCAGGCGGTCGTGCAGGGCTGCCGTGGTGTCCTGCGGCGAGATGGGCTCCTGCGCCACCAGCAGCATGGCCCCGGTGTCCAGGCCCTCGTCCATCTGCATGATGGTGATGCCGGTGATCGCATCACCGGCCTCGATGGCGCGGTGGATGGGTGCGGCACCGCGCCAGCGCGGCAGCAGGGAGGCGTGGATGTTCAGACAGCCTGCGGTCGGCAACTGCAGCGTCCAGGCGGGCAGGATCAGGCCATAGGCCGCCACCACCATCACCTGCGGCGCGGCCCGCTCCAGGGCGGCGCGGGCCTGCGCCGCGTCTTCGGGGTATCGCCCGTCCAGTCGCAGGCTGCGGGGCTGGGTCAGGGGCAAGCCCAAGGCCAGGGCGCGCTGCTTCACGGCCGAGGGTTGCAGCTGCTGGCCGCGGCCCGCGGGGCGGTCGGGCTGGGTGAGCACCAGCGAGATCTCATGCCCGGCGGCCACCAGCGCATCCAGCGCCACCGCGGCAAACTCAGGTGTTCCGGCGAAGGCGATGCGCATGAGGTGGGGGACTGGCGGCGGGGAAATGCGGGCGCACGGCTACGCCCTTCAGGCGCGCTGCGCCTCACGCGCCCGCTTGAGCATCTTGCTGCGGATGCGGTCGCGCTTGAGCGGGCTCAAGTACTCGACGAACACGCGCCCGATCAGGTGGTCCATCTCGTGCTGCACACAAACGGCAGCCAGGCCTTCGCAGGCCAGCTCGAAAGGCTGGCCGTCACGCCCCAGAGCGCTCACGGTCACCTGCTCGTGGCGAGCCACCTTGTCGTAAGTGGCCGGCACCGAGAGACAACCCTCATCGCGAAAGCTCATGGACTCGCTGCGCTGCACCAGCTCGGGGTTGATCAGCACCACGGGTTGGTCGCGCTTGTCAGAGGTGTCCATCACGATGACGCGCTGGTGCACGTCCACCTGCGTGGCAGCCAGGCCCACGCCCTCGGCGTCGTACATGGTCTCCAGCATGTCGTCGACAAGCTTGCGCAGGTGGTCGTCCACCGCGGCCACGGGCTCGGCCACCTTGTGCAGTCGAGGATCAGGAAACTTCAGGATGGGCAGCAGGGCCATAAGGTCGTCGTCCGGGAAGCGGGCTGCAGCGCACGAGGGGAGGAGGCCTGGCGACCCCCCTCCAATGGGGGGTGTCGGTTTCATTGCCCCGCCCCGTGAATGCCGGCAGAATTTGATGTCTGTGACGAATTGTCGCGGAGCCCAGCCCACCCTGGGCTGAGAGCGAGTAATGTGGTGAACAGTGCGGGCTGCCAGAGCCCTGGGAGATCTCTCTTGACCAACGGCCCTGCTGCGTTCGTGCCCACTTCTCCAGGCTGGAGCCCGCGCAGCGTGGTGCTGGGGCTTGCCACGGCGCTGCTGGGCGGGGCGTGCTGGGCGCAGGTCCCGGCGGGTGTGAAGGCCGAACAGTTGCAGACCGCGCAGCGCGTGGCCCAACAGGGGGTACCGCTGGCCGACCTGGCGCCCAACGCACCCGAGTCGCACACGGTACGTGCCGGTGACACGCTCTGGGGTCTGTCGCAGCTGTTCCTCAAGAGTCCGCTGCGTTGGGCCGAGCTCTGGGGCATGAACCTGGAGCAGATCCGCAACCCGCACCGCATCTACCCCGGGCAGGTGCTGGTGCTCTTCAAGTCGGGCGACCGCGCCATGCTCAAGATGGCCCAGCCGGTGGCCACCGAGCCGCCCCCCACGGCCGTCAAGCTGCTGCCCAGGGTGCGCAGCAGCCCGATCGAGAGCGATGCCATCGCCTCGGTGCCCATGCACCTGATCGCACCCTTCCTGACGGACTCCACCGTGCTGGCGGCGGGCGACATCGACGGTGCGCCGCGGATCGTAGCCACGCAGGAAGGGCGGGTCATGTTGTCGCAGGGGGAGACGGGCTACGTGCGAGGTGATTTGAAGGGGCAGCGCAGTTTTCAGCTGGTGCGCGAGCCCCGTCCCCTGCGCGACCCCCGCACCAAGGAGGTGTTGGGCTACGAGGCTCGGCTGGTAGGCCACGTGGAAGTGCTGAGCTCCGAGCAGGCGCGCCCGGCCGTGGACGGCAAGCCGGTGGTGACCCCTGCCCGCGTGCTGGTCAAGGACGTGCGGCTGGAGGCCGGCGTGGGCGACAGGCTGACCGCAGCCCCCGCGGTCGACTTCGCGCCCTTTGTGCCCCGCGCCCCAACAAAGGCTGTCGAGGGCCAGGTGATCGGCCTGTATGGCGACGGCCTGTCGGCCGGCCAAAACCAGGTCGTGTCGCTGAACCGCGGCCTGCGCGACGGCCTGGAAAAGGGCCATGTGCTTGCGCTGTGGCGGGCGGGCCGCGCGGTGGTGGACCGCACCGACCCGGCGCGCGCCACGCTGCAGCTGCCCGACGAGAAGCGCGGCCAGCTCTTCGTCTTCCGCGTGTTCGACCGCGTGTCCTACGCCCTCATCCTGGACACGCTGGAACCCGTCTCGTCAGGAGACCGCTTCTCGCAGCCCTGAACCGTTGGCATCACGGCCCGGCCCAGCCGCTTGGTAAAGGCACCCCATGATGACGGCCGACGACTTCAGGGCCTGGTTTGCGCTGCTGTACGCGCCCGGGCTCAGCCGTCAGGCGGCGCGAAGCCTGCTGCAGGCTTTCGGGTCGCCCCAAGCGGTGCTGGGCGCCACGGCAGCGCAGTGGGCCCCCGTGGCGGGCCGCGAGGCGGCGCAGGCGCTGACCACCCCTGACCCGACGGCGGCCGAGCGCCTGGCGCAGGCTGAAGCCTGGCTGGCGGGACACCCGGCCCGGCAGGCCATCGCCATCGGTGACGCGCTGTACCCGGCGCCGCTGCTGCACTGCGGCGACCCCCCTCTGATGCTGTTTGTGGAAGGACGCGTCGAGCTGCTGCACCAGCCCGCCGTGGCGGTGGTGGGCAGCCGACACGCCACGCCGCAAGGGCTGGCGCACGCCAGAACCTTCGCCACTGCGCTGAGCCAGGCCGGCGTCACGGTGGTGTCGGGCCTGGCCGCCGGCATCGACGGTGCCGCGCACGAAGGCGCGCTGCTGGGCGAGGGGAGCACAGTGGCCGTGGTCGGCACCGGCCCGGACATCACCTACCCCCGCCGACACGCTGCGCTGGCACGCCGCATCGTCGAGGGTGGCGCCCTGGTCAGCGAGTACGCGCCGGGCACGCCGGTGCTGGCGCATCACTTTCCGCACCGCAACCGCCTGATCGCCGGGCTGACGCTCGGCACCCTGGTCGTAGAGGCGGCGCTGAAGTCCGGCTCGCTGATCACCGCGCGCCTGGCATCGGAGTGCGGGCGCGAGGTCTTTGCCGTGCCCGGCTCCATCCTGTCGCCGCAGTCCAGCGGCTGCCACGCACTCATCCGGCAAGGCGCGCAGTTGGTGGAGTCTGCCCAGGAGATCCTCCAGACGCTCCAACTGAGCACAGAAGCCGGCCGTGCTGCCCAGGGCAGGACAGCACCCCAACCCGCAGGCCGTCGACGCGGCAACCCGGGCGGCGAGGAAAGAGAAGATGCCGACGCCAGCGGCAACTCTCCAGCGGGCAGTGACCGCAGCGCCGAAGACCCGCTGCTGAAGGCGCTCGGGCACGACCCGGTGGGCCTGGACGCCCTCTGCGGACGCACCGGCTGGCCCGCTTCCAGCCTGGCCGCCCGCCTGCTGGAGCTGGAGCTGCAGGGCCTGGTGGCCAGGCTTCCCGGGGGGCTGTACCAACGCCAGCAGGGCTGTTGACACCCCCTCAGCCGGGCCGAACCCCTCGGGTATAGTGGTCCGATGTTCGATGTGCTGGTCTACCTGTACGAAACCTACTGGCGCCCTGACGCCTGCCCCGACCACCATCAGCTCACCCGCAAGCTGTCCGCGGTGGGTTTCGAGTCGGAGGAGATCCAGGAGGCCCTGAGCTGGCTGGAAGGCCTGTCCTCCAGCGCCCAGGCGGTGCACGAATACGAGGACGCCAGCAGCCTGCGCGTCTACACCGAGGCCGAGCGAGAGTTGCTGGGCGAAGAGTGCGTGGGCTTCCTGTGCTTCCTGGAGTCTGCTGGCGTGCTGACACCTGCGCTGCGCGAGATGGTGATCGACCGCGCCTGCGCCGTGGGCGCGGGCGGGATGGACCTCGAAGAGTTCAAGATCATCATCCTGATGGTGTTCTGGAGTCTGGGCGAGGAGCCCGACGCCCTCATCCTGGACGAACTCTTCGTCGCACCCGAAGACCGGCTGATCCACTGACCCCACGGGTCACGGCCGCGCGCGGCGGCTTCGCTCAGGAGAGCAGGCGCTCCGGATGGGCGTGGAGCTGATCGAGTGCCACTCGCGTGGCACGGACGGTCAAGGCTTCGTCCTGGGCGGGTTGCAGCAAGCCCGCCTGCAGATAAGCCGCCAGCCGGCGCTGCTGGAACAGCTTGCAGCGACCATCAGGCGCCGCAAACAGCGACAGCTCCTTGCGCAAGCCGTGCCAGACCAGTTGCAGAGGCTGCTCGCTGCCGTCCTCCTGGTGGAGCATGTACCAGGTGCCCACCTGCAGTTCGCGCGCCCAGGCCAGCATCGCGGGCAGCGGATCCTCACCGCCCTCGGTCACCACCTCCAGTTCGGCACCAAAGGAGCCGGGAATGTCGCGGATCAGATCCTGATCGAGCGTGATATCGAGCTCATCGGGCATCATTTCCTCCAGCGACTCGAGCTGCTCCATCAGGTCATGCAGCTGGCGCTGGGGAATGGGGGCCGCCTTGGCGGTGAATCCCGCGGCAAGGGAGTCGTTGAGCTGCTTGATCAGTTCCTCCTGACGGGTGGCCACGATGCCGGCCGCGGACATGCCCTCGCGCAACGATTTCAGCAAGGCGGGCAGGCGACGCAGCACATCAGCCCTCTCTTCCCGGGTGACCTTGGCGCCGGCCGACCAGATCAGGTCGGCAGCCACGCGCTTCATGGTCCGCGCTTGATCGCCCGAGCTGCCCTGGCCCACGGCCACAGTGGCCAGCACATCGGCCCAGACGTCGAAGAGGAACTGGCGCACGCCTTCCTGCACAGGTACCTTCTCGAGCATGCGGCGCAGCTCGATGGTGTACTGGATGGCCAGGGTTTCGCGCTGCTCCAACTGCTGGGCCAGCGACACCCCTTTGCGGCTGTTCTCGTTCTGGTCTCGGAAGTAGGTCTCCAGGAACTTCTCGAACTCGTTGAGCACGGTCTGGAAGACGCGCCGGCCGGTGTCGGGATAGGCCTCCACCACCTGCACGATGCGCTTGACTTCCAGGCCGAGCACGTCGTCCTCGGCCGTGCCTTCGGAGCCAAAACCCATGACGCAGGCGCCCATGCGGTCGATGAGCTTGCGGGCCGGGTGGTCCAGCGTGGCAAAGAAGTCCGGCTCGGTGACCGCCACGCGCAGCACCGGCATTTGCAGGCGTGCAAACCACACCCGCATGGCCGAGGGCAGCCGGTCCTCGGTCAGGATGCTCTGGAACAGCAGCGCCACGATCTCGATGGTGGTGCGCTCCTCCTGCGTGGCGGCGGCACGCTTGAGCTCCCCCTTCTGCAGCTCGATTTCCTGCATCAGCAGGGGCGCGGTGTACATGGCCGACACCTGAGCCTGGCCTCCGGGCCTCGCCACCCAAGCACCCTGGGTCGCGTTCATGGCCTGCGCGAGGCCGGGCGACACCATGGGCTGCCGGACTGTGGCCTTGAAATCGCTGACGCCCTCGGCACCTGCGCCACTGCCGGCCACCAGGCCACTCAAACGGTCGAGCACGGCCTGGGCACGCTGATCAGGCGTGGCGATGGGCACAGGGCGCGTGAACAGCGCCATATCGCTCTGACTTGAGGCGTCCGCGAGCGGGCCACCCGCCGGATGCCAAGACGTACCCATGGCCGGCCGATAACCGGACGGGTCGTCCTCGGCGGGCGCGGTGGCTGCCCCGGCAGAGCCGCCCACCGGGCCGCCCCTGGAGCGGCGGATCAAGGGCCGCAGGTCGATCTCGGGCATCACACCCTGATCAATGAGCCAGCGGTTGGCCTCGTGGTAAGCCTCCTCCAGCAAGACGGTGAACTCTTCATGCAGGAGAGTCTGCAGGTCGCGCCAGATCTCCACCGAGAAACCGCAGGACTTCCAGGCCTCCACGGCAATGCGGGCCACCACGTGCACCAGCAGCAGATCGCGCTCGTCCAGCTCGGCCCGGCGCTCCAGCATCAGCACCCGAGAGCGCAGATCGTTGAACTCCCAGCTGGCACGGTCCATGACCGCCAGGGCCAGCCGGGACGACAGGATCTCGTACTCGATGGTGGAGTCGTCCACCAGGGTCAGGCCTGCGACGGAACCCGCCCTGTCGGTCGGCCGCTCTAACTTGTCCACCTTCTCCAGCGTGGGCAAGGCCCGCGCAAAGCGCGTGGCAGCACCGAAGTCCAGTGAGTTGCGCAGGTCATCGCGCACGTGCTCCAACCAGACCGGCAGGCCCGCGCTCAAGATGCGCACCGCCTCGGAGCGCTGCTGTCCCAGCGTGTACACCGCCGGTTTCAGAAGCTGGTCTCGCGCGCCTTCCAGCACCTTGTCGGCCAGCGCCGGCAAGGCCGCATCAAGCTGGCGGGCGAAGACCTCGCGCACCTGCTCTGCAAGGCTCTCCAGCGCGCGCGGGCTTGTCATGGGGGGCTAAAGAGGGCTCAAAACCAGCTGGAGTGACCTACACCGCCGCCCCCGCATTGGGGTCGTTGGGGTCGCGCTCCTTGCCCGGAGCGGCCTTGACCAGGTCTTCGCGCTTGACGCCCAGCCACATCGCAATGCCCGCCGCCACGAAGATCGAGGAATAGATGCCGAACAGAATGCCGATGGTCAGCGCCACCGAGAAGTGGTGCAGCGTGGGCCCGCCGAAGATCAGCATCGACAGCACCATGATCTGCGTGGAGCCGTGGGTGATGATGGTGCGGCTGGTGGTGCTGGTGATGGCGTGGTCGATCACCTCGGGGGTGCTCATCTTGCGCATCTTGCGGAAGGTCTCGCGGATGCGGTCGAAGATCACGACCGACTCGTTGACCGAGTAGCCCAGGACGGCCAACACCGCCGCCAGCACGGCCAGCGAGAACTCCCACTGGAAGAAGGCAAAGAAGCCCAGAATGATCACCACGTCGTGCAGGTTGGCCACGATACCAGCCACGGCGAACTTCCACTCGAAGCGGAAGGCCAGGTAGATCATGATGCCGACCACGGTGAAGGCCAGCGCGATCAGGCCGTCGCGCGCCAACTCCGAGCCCACCGAGGGACCGACGAACTCCGTGCGGTTGAGCTTCAGCGGCTCTGCGCCCGCCGCCGTGGTACATGAGGGGCGGCTGATGGACTCGCCCTGGGCACTCACGTACTGCTTGGTCGAGACCGTACCGGACTCGGCCTTGCACAGCTGCTCGAAGACGCGCTGCGACAACTCCGACTGCTTGACATCACCCCGCACAGGCAGGCGGATCAGCACGTCCTTGGAGGTGCCGAAGGTCTGCACCTGCACCTCGCCCAGGTTGAGCGACTCCACCGCCGCGCGGGTCTTGTTGATGTCGGCAGGCTGTGCGTACTCCACCTCCAGCACCGTGCCGCCCGTGAACTCGATGGACAGGTACAGCCCACGGGTGAACAGGAAGAACACCGCGGCAGCGAAGGTGAGGAAGGAGATGACGTTCAGCACCAGCGCGTGGCGCATGAACGGGATGTCCTTGCGGATGCGGAAGAATTCCATGGTGCGCGCTCCTCAGGCCAGCGGCGTTGGGGTGGGCGCCTGGGTGCCGGGCTTCCAGACTTGGCCGATGGACACCGATTTCAGCTTCTTCTGCCGTCCGTACCAGAGGTTCACGAGCCCGCGCGAGAACATCACAGCCGAGAACATCGAGGTCAGGATGCCCAGGCAGTGCACCACCGCAAAGCCACGCACCGGTCCGGAGCCGAATGCGAGCAGGGCCACGCCGGCGATCAGCGTGGTGATGTTGGAGTCCAGGATGGTGGCAAACGCGCGCTCATAACCCGCATGGATGGCCGCCTGAGGAGAGGCACCGGCGCGCAACTCCTCGCGCACCCGTTCGTTGATCAGCACGTTGGCGTCGATGGCCATGCCCAGCGTGAGCGCGATGGCGGCCATGCCTGGCAGCGTGAGCGTGGCCTGCAGCATGGACAGCACCGCCACCAGCAGCAGCAGGTTGAAACCGAGCGCCAGTGACGAAAACAGTCCGAACAACAGGTAGTAGGCGCACATGAAGATGACGATCGCCACAAACCCGTAGCCCACGCTGTTGAAACCCATCGAGATGTTCTCGGCACCCAGGCTCGGGCCGATGGTGCGCTCCTCGATGATCTCCATGGGCGCCGCGAGCGAACCGGCCCGCAGCAGCAGCGCCGTGTCGTTGGCTTCCTGCGTGGTCATGCGCCCGGAGATCTGCACCCGTCCGCCACCGATCTCGCTGCGGATGACCGGTGCGGTCACGACCTCGCCCTTGCCCTTCTCGAACAGCAGGATGGCCATGCGCTTGCCGACGTTGTCGCGCGTCACGTCCTTGAAGATGCGCGCACCCTTGGCGTCCAGCGTCAGGTGCACCGCCGGCTCTTGCGTCTGGTTGTCAAAGCCGGCCTGCGCATCGTTCAGGTTGTCGCCCGTCAGCACCACCTGGCGGAACACGATGATGGGCGCACCATTGCGCTCCAGGTAGCGCTCGCTGCCAAAGGGCACGGCACCGCCGGAAAGGGATTGCTGGGCCTCGGCACTCTCGTTGACCATGCGCACTTCCAGCGTGGCGGTGCGGCCGATGATGTCTTTGGCCTTGGCCGTGTCCTGCACGCCCGGCAACTGCACGACCACGCGATCGGCGCCTTGTTGCTGGATCACCGGCTCGGCCACGCCCAGCTCGTTCACGCGGTTATGCAGCGTGGTGATGTTCTGCTTTAGGGCTTGGTCTTGCACGGCCTTGGCGGCCTCGGGCTTGAGCACGCCGCGCAGCCGGGATTCACCCCCATCGGCCTGCTCGGTCCAGACCATGTCGGGCAGCTGCTCGGTCAGCAGCTGGCGCGCAGCGGCAGCCGTGGCGGCCTCACGGAAGCGGATCTCCACCGCCATGCCTTCGCGGCTGATGCCGGCATGGCGGATGTTCTTGTCGCGCAGCATCGTGCGCACATCACCGGCGATGGCGTCACCCTTCTTCGTGAGAGCCGCCTTCATGTCCACCTGCATCAGGAAGTGCACGCCGCCGCGCAGGTCCAGGCCCAGGTACATGGGCAGGGCGCGCAGCCTGGCCATCCACTCCGGCGTGTTGGACAGCAGGTTCAGGGCGACGATGTAGGACGGGTTGCTGGCGTCCGGGTTGAGCGCCGCAGTCAGCGAGTCCTTGGCCAGCTTCTGCTGGTCGGTGGTCTGCAGCCGCACTTTGATGGACTGACCGTCGAACTGGGCCGACTCGGCCTTGAGGCCGGCCTTGACCAGCACCTCGTTGACCCTGGGCACCAGTGCCGC
>Ga0315906_10008873_pt1 | contig 12009 bp, 7 predicted proteins | sample LakEriMetagenome_4_FD_203526 | JGI IMG/M metagenome (GOLD analysis project Ga0315906, IMG submission 203526) | Freshwater fungal communities from buoy surface, Lake Erie, Ohio, United States - Buoy 2 MA122 | ecosystem: Environmental > Aquatic > Freshwater > Lake > Lake biofilm | place: USA: Lake... | reverse complement strand
TACTTTCCGGGCTCGACATTTCCCCGTTCCCAGGAGCACCATTCCCATGGCAGCCTTCGACCCCTCCGCCCCGCTCGCCGCCTCCCAGCCCACCTACTCAGGGGGCCAGGCTGCCGAGCGGATCGCGCTCGAGGTGCGGCCCACCTTCTGCCCCGGCGACGTGGACAGCCCGTTCGACACGACGGAGTGGGAGCTGCGGACCGCCGCCATCAAGGGTGAGGACGGCAAGGTGCTCTTCGAGCAGCCGGCCTGCGAGATTCCGGCCGCGTGGAGCCAGCTGGCGACCAACGTGGTGGTGAGCAAGTACTTCTACGGCGAGATCCACACACCCGAGCGGGAGCACTCCGTCAAGCAGCTCGTGCACCGTGTGGCCCGGACGATCGCCGACTGGGGCATCGCCGACGGCTACTTCAAGACCCGCCAGGACGGCGAGAACTTCTACCGCGACCTGGCCTGGCTGTGCGTCCACCAGCACGGCGCCTTCAACTCGCCGGTCTGGTTCAACGTCGGCCTGTACCACCAGTACGGCGTCAAGGGCGCCCCCTGCAACTGGCGCTGGGACGAGGCGAAGCGGGACGTCGTCATGCCCGACAACCCCTACGAATACCCGCAGGGCAGCGCCTGCTTCATCCAGAGCGTCAAGGACAACATGGAGGACATCATGGACCTCGCCCGCAGCGAGGCCATGCTCTTCAAGTTCGGCTCGGGCACGGGCACCGACCTCTCCACGCTGCGCAGCCAGCGGGAGAAGCTCGCCGGCGGCGGCAAGCCCTCCGGCCCGCTCTCCTTCATGCGGGTCTACGACCAGGTCGCGGCCGTGGTGAAGAGCGGCGGCAAGACGCGGCGGGCCGCCAAGATGCAGTCCCTGAAGGTCATGCACCCCGACATCATGGAGTTCATCGAGTGCAAGAGCAAGGAGGAGAAGAAGGCGCGGATCCTCATCGAGAAGGGCGGCTACGACGCCAACTTCAACGGCGAGGCCTACAGCTCGATCCTGTTCCAGAACGCGAACCTCTCCGTGCGGGTGACCGACGACTTCATGGAGGCAGTCGATCGTGACGGCACCTGGACGACCCGCTGGGTCACCGACCCGACGAAGGCCGGGCCCAGCTTCAAGGCCCGGGAGGTGATGAGCCGCATGGCCGAGTGCGCCTGGCAGTGCGGCGACCCCGGCGTGCAGTACGACACCACGATCAACCGCTGGCACACCTGCCCCAATTCCGGGCGGATCAACGCCTCGAACCCGTGCTCGGAATACATGTTCCTCGACGACACCGCCTGCAACCTGGCGAGCATCAACCTGATGAAGTTCCGCAAGCCGGACGGCCAGTTCGACGTCGAGCGGTTCGCGGCCGCCTGCCGGATCTTCTTCGTGGCCCAGGAGATCCTCGTCGATCACGCCAGCTACCCGACGCCGCGGATCGCCCGCAACAGCCACCTCTACCGGCCGCTGGGCCTGGGCTACTCGAACCTCGGCAGCCTGCTGATGGCCGACGGCCTGGCCTACGACAGCGACGCCGGCCGCGGCCTGTGCGGCGCCCTGACGGCCATCCTCCACGGCGCGGCCAACCGCACGAGCGCCGAGCTCGCCGCGGCCGTCGGCCCGTTCGAGGGCTTCGCCGCCAATCGGGAGCCGATGCTCGGCGTGATGCAGATGCACCGCGACGCCGTCGAGAAGATCGATCCGTCCTGCCCGCGGTATCTCCACGACGCCGCCCGGCGGGTCTGGGACGAGGTCCTCGCCGGCGGCCGGCGGCACGGCTACCGCAACGCCCAGGCCACCGTGCTCGCCCCCACGGGCACGATCTCCTTCCTCATGGACTGCGACACGACCGGCATCGAGCCCGACATCGCCCTGGTCAAATACAAGCAGCTGGCCGGCGGCGGCATGCTCAAGATCGTCAATCAGACGGTGCCGCTGGCCCTGCGGACGCTCGGCTACGACGAGCCGACCGTGGAGGGCATCCTCGCCTACGTCGACAAGCAGGACACGATCGAGGGGGCGCCGGGCCTCAAGGACCAGCACCTCGCCGTCTTCGACTGCGCCTTCAAGCCGCGGCTCGGGCAGCGGAGCATCGCCTGGGAGGCCCACGTGAAGATGATGGCGGCCGCCCAGCCCTTCATCTCGGGGGCGATCTCCAAGACCGTGAACATGCCCCGGGAGACCACGCCCACGGACATCGCCGGCGCCTACATGGAGGGCTGGCGGCTCGGCCTCAAGGCCCTGGCGATCTACCGCGACGGCTCGAAGGAGAGCCAGCCGCTCAACACCAGCACCGAGACCGACAAGGCCGCCGCCAAGGTCACCGCCGCGCCGCGGCGGGAGCGGCTGCCCGACACCCGGCGGAGCGTGACGCACAAGTTCAACGTCGGCGGCCACGAGGGCTACATCACCGTCGGCCTCTACGACGACGGCCGGCCGGGTGAGCTGTTCATCACCATGGCCAAGGAGGGGAGCACGATCGGCGGCCTGATGGATGCCTTCGGCACGGCGGTGTCGATGAGCCTGCAGTACGGCGTGCCGCTGGAGGTGTACGTGAAGAAGTTCTCGCACACCCGCTTCGAGCCCTGGGGCTACACGAAAAACCCCGACATCCCCGTGGCCAAGAGCCTGGTGGACTATCTCTTCCGCTGGATGGGCACCGAGTTCATCCCCGGCTATCGCGAGGCCAATCGACCCGGGGGATACGGCGGCGGCGAGGAGGCCGCCGCGGGAGAAGACACCGAAACCGAGCGCAAGCCCGCCGCCACGACGGCGCGCGGGCTGGCCGACGGTCAAGGAAAGGCCAACAGCAACGGCACGACGACGGCGAGCCGCGGCAAGCACCCCGGCGGTGCCAACGGGCATGCCGCCACCGCGAAGGCCCCGGCCACCGCGAAAGCCGCCTCCGCCGCGATCCTGGAGCGGGCCGGCCTGAAGATGGCCGTCGATCCCACAGCCAGCCCCGCCGACCGGCAGACCCAGTTCGCCAAGTTCCAGATCGACGCGCCGGCCTGCGACAACTGCGGGTCGATCACGGTCCGCAACGGCAACTGCTACCTCTGCCACAACTGCGGCAACAGCATGGGCTGCTCCTGACGGACGGCCCCGGGGCCGGGGCCGGACGACCTGTGGCGGGCGGTTTTTCGAGCGGGGTGCCGACTGTGACGGTCGTGCGTCGCCGCGGTCTGCCCGCTGGAGGCCGCCGGCCCCTCGTGACGAACACATCTGGTGTCGGACTTCGTCCTGCCACCGCGTTCCGTCGGAGGTGCCAAACCCTTTGCGTTGATCCGGATCCCCTGAAACCCCGCGGCCTCGGCCGCCGGGCCGATCCGCATCAGTCTCGCAGTGCTCTACCCCGTTCGCAGGCGGACGGCAGGATCGATTCGAGGGGCCGTGGCGGCCATGCCGCCACGGCCTTTTTCATGCGCCGCCGCGGTGGGGCGGGCCTGTGCCGGCCGCGGGGCCGGCCGGCCGGCGGGCGGCGGTTTGCCGGGCGCCGCCCGCGGAATTAGCATACGGCTCGCCGCCCGCGGGACGCTTGCGAGCGCGGCCTGAAGACTCGTTCGGAGGTGACTCGTGCGCCGCCCGCTGCACTGCCTGCTCGTGGGATTCCTGATCTTCTCGCTCTCCGTGGACACGGCGCGGGCGTGCTGGCGGCTGCGTCACGCCCACCGCGGCCATGCCGCCCCCGCCTGCCCCGTCGAGCCGGGCTGCGGTGGCTGGTCGGCGGTCGTCGTCGCCGACGTGGCCGTCGGCTGTGGCTGGGCAGCGTATCCCGCGGAGACCGCCGTCGTCGTGCCGGCGGGGTGCTTCGTGGAGGAGATCGGCTGCGGCCAGCCGCTGGACTGCTGCGGAGGCGATGTCGACGGCCTGACCCTGGAGCCCCATGGCATCGTGGGCCCGGACGCGACCACCACGACCATCACCACCGCCCCGCCGACCGTCACCGGGGAGATCCTCACCGCCCGACCGGCCGCTCCCGGGATCGCTCCGGCCGCCGAGCCCGTCGGCCGGCCCGAGCCGCTCGAGCCCCGGCCGACCGAGCAGCCTTCGATCGTCTCCGTGTCGCCGGCCCGACCCGCGGCACCCGGCGACCAGCCGGTGGAGCCGGCTTCGGCCACCGCTCCCGCCGACCCCTCCCCGCCCACCACCCGGGAGGTGGAGCGTGAGGCGACCACGACCGCGGCCGAGTCGCCGCCGGAACTCTCCCTGCCCGCGAACCCGGAGCCCGAAAGCCCCGTGCCGCCGACCGAGGACGGACCGCCCCCCGCGATGCCCGCGGCGACCCCGGCGCCCGTCGAGCCGCCCGCACCCGCCGAACCGAACCTCTTCGAGGAGGTCGATGCGGCCCCGTCCCGGCCGGCCACGCCGGCCGTGGAGCCGCAGCCCGCGGCCGAAGAGCCGCCACAGGATCCGCCGCCGGACGAGGAGCCGTCGGCGACCCCGGCCACCGACCCTGCCCCTGCCGCACAGCCGATGCAGGAACCCGGCCCGGCCGCCGCTGACGAGGTCCCGAGGGCCGCGCCGGCCGAAGACGCTGCGCCGGTCGAGGACGCCGCGCCGGCCGTGGAGCCGGAGCCCGCCGCCGACCCGCTCTCGCGATCCGAGCCCAACCGCCGCTGGATCGACGCCAGCGGCCGCTATGCCGTGGTCGGTGCGCTGGTGGCCGTGCTCGACGGACGGGCGGAGATCCGCAAGCCCGAGGGCGGCTCGATCAGCGTGCCGCTCGACCGGCTCAGCCCCTTCGACCGGGCCTACGCCGAGGAGGCGGGGCGGGAGCTGGCGACCGCGGCCACGACGGCCCGGCCCACCGAGACCGCCGCCCTGTAGCGGTCACTTGTCGTCGAGCACCGCCACGGTCTCGAAGGCCTTGCCCTCGAGCATCTCCAGCGACGCGCCGCCGCCGGTGGAGACGTGGCTCACCTTGTCGGCGTAGCCGAGCTGCTCGACGGCGGCCGCCGAGTCGCCGCCGCCGATGATCGTGACGGCGCCCGCGGCGGTCGCCGCCGCCACGGCCTCGGCCACCGCCTTGGTGCCGGCGTCGAAGGGCGGCATCTCGAACACGCCCATCGGCCCGTTCCACACCACGGTGCCCGCGGAGCGGATGATCTCCGCGTACCGCCGCGCCGTCTCCGGCCCGATGTCGAGCCCCTCGAAGCCGTCGGGGATGTCGCCCGCGGGCACGATCCGCCTGTTCGCGGCGGCCGAGAAGTCGTCGGCGCAGTGCGTGTCCACCGGGAGGACGAGCTTGCCCCGGCCGGCGGCCAGCAGCTCGCGGGCGAGGTCGAGCTTGTCGGGCTCGACGAGCGAATTGCCTGTGCGGCCCCCCTGGGCGAGCGAAAACGTGTAGGCCATGGCGCCGCCGACGAGCACGTGGTCGCAGATCGACAGCAGGTTCGTGATCACGGCGATCTTGTCCGACACCTTCTTGCCGCCGAGGATCGCCACGAAGGGCCGCCGCGGCCGGCCGATGGCGTCGGCGAGGTATTGGATCTCCTTCTCGACGAGGAAGCCGGTCACGGCGGGCTTGCCCAGCGCCTTCATGGCCACGGGCACCGCGTGCATGCTCGCCTCGGTGCGGTGGCAGGTGCCGAAGGCGTCGTTGACGTAGGCGTCGGCCAGCGTCGCCAGCCCCTGCACGTAGGCCGCGTCGTCCCCCTTCTTCTCCCCCTTGTTGAACCGCACGTTCTCCAGCACGAGCACGCCGCCGGCCGGCAGCGCCCGGGCCTTGGCCTGCGCGTCGGGGCCGCCGGTGTCGGCGGCGAGCGTCACCGGCCGGCCGAGCAGCTCGCCGAGCCGCCGCGCCACCGGCGCCAGGGAGAACTCGGCCTCGAAGCCCTTGCCGGCCGGCCGGCCGAGGTGGGACATCAGCACCGCCCTGCCGCCGCGGTCGAGGATCGAGCGGATCGTGGGCAAGGCCATGCGGATCCGGCGGTCGTCGGTGATCGCGCCGGAGTCGTCCTGCGGGACGTTGAAATCCACGCGGACGAGGATCGTCCTGCCGGCGGGATCGAGGTCGGCGACTGACTGCTTGGGCATCGGGGCACTCCTCCAGGGTTCGTGAATCGTCGGGCCGGCGGACCGGGGCCGCCGGCGCCGCGGCCGGGCCGTCGTGTTCCGCCGGCGGTCAGACGTCGAGGTTCTTCACGTCGAGCGCGTGCTTCTCGATGAACTCGCGGCGCGGCTCCACCTTCTCCCCCATCAGCACGCGGAACAGGTCGTCGGCCGCGGCGGCGTCGGTCATCGTGACCCGCAGCAGCGTGCGGTTCTTGGGGTCGAGCGTCGTGTCCCGCAGCTCCTCGGCGTTCATCTCCCCGAGGCCCTTGAAGCGGGTGATCGACAGCCCCTTCTCGCCGGCCCGGCGGACGGCCGTGAGCAGGCCGCGGAGGTCATCCAGGCCGATCTCGTTCTCGCCCCGGCGGAGCGTGTAGCGGGGAGCCTCGCTGCCGGTGCGGTCCTGCGGGAGCAGGGCCTCCACCCCGAAGCCCAGCGCCTCGAGCTCCTTGAGGGCCGCGTTGACGCTCCGCACCTCGTGGAGATCGACGACCACGAGCTGGTCGGTGCCCGTGCCCGGGGCCGTGCCGGGCGTCGTGTCCCCGGCGGCCTCGGCCTCCTCGATGCGTCCCACCCGCAGCTCGCCGCCGGCGGCCTTCTCCTTGCCCTTGACGAACTTCTCCAGCTCGTCGCGGCTGCTGAACCACCGCTCCTCGAGGCCGTAGTAGACGTGGTACATCGGCAGCCTGCCGGTGGCGGCGTCGCGGCGGGCGGCATGGTCGCGGAGGCTGATGCCGCGCTTCTCCAGGGCGACGAGCGCGTCCTCCAGGCCGGCGAGCGTGCGGCACAGCTTCTGCATCTCCTCGCCGGCGATCTCCCGGCCGCCGCCCGGCAAAAACACGCCCTCGCCGAGGCCCTGGTCGAGGAGCTGGGTCTTCATCTCCTCCTCGGTCTGCACGTAGTAGACCGTCTTCTTGGAGCGGACGCGGAACAGGGGCGGCTGGGCCACGTAGACGTGCCCCTCGGCCACCAGCCGGTACATCTGCCGGTAGAAGAAGGTGAGCAGGAGCGTGCGGATGTGCGACCCGTCCACGTCGGCGTCGGTCATGATCACGACCTTGTCGTACCGCCGCTTGGCGAGGTCGGCCTCGGCGCCGATCCCCGCCCCGATCGCCGAGATCACGCTCCGCACCTCCTCGTTGGCGAGCACCTTGTCGTCGCGGCTCTTGTAGGCGTTGATGATCTTGCCCCGCAGCGGGAGGATCGCCTGGTACTCGCGATGCCGGCCCCCCTCGGCCGATCCGCCGGCACTGTCGCCCTCGACGAGGTACAGCTCGCACTTCTCCACGTCGCGGCTCGTGCAGTCGCGGAGCTTGCCCGGCAGGCCGCCGCCGGAGAGCGCCCCCTTCCGCTCGCGGAGGAGCTGCTTGGCCTTCTTCGCCGCCTCGCGGGCCTCGGCCGCCAGCACGCCCTTCTGCACGATCGCCTTGGCGCTCTTGGGGTTCTCCTCGAGGTACTTCGCCAGGAAGTCGCCCACCGCCGAGTTGATGATCCCCTCCACCTCGCCGTTGCCGAGCTTGGTCTTCGTCTGCCCCTCGAACTGCGGATGCGGCACGCGGACGCTGACCACGGCCGTCAGCCCCTCGCGGACGTCCTCGCCGGTCGGGATCAGGTCCTTGTACAGGCCGCTCTTCTTGCCGTAGGCGTTGAGGGCCCGGGTGAGGGCGGCGCGGAAGCCGGAGACGTGCGTGCCCCCTTCGGTGGTGCAGATGTTGTTGACGTAGCTGTGCAGGCTCTCGGTGTATTCGGTCGTGTACTGCAGGGCGATGTCCCAGGAGACGCCCGACGCCTCGCCACGGATCGTGATCACGTCGGCGTGGACGGCGTCGCTGGCCTTGTTGAGGTATTCGACGAACTCCTCGATGCCCCGCGCGTAGTGGTAGGCGTCGGCATTGTCGGTGGCGATCTCGTGGAACTTGATCCGCAGGCCGGAGTTGAGGAACGCCAGCTCCCGCAGCCGCCGCGCCAGCACGTCCCAGGAGAACTTCGTCTGCGGGAAGATCTGCGGGTCGGGCTTGAACGTGGTCTTGGTGCCCGTCCGCGTGGTGGTGCCCATCGTGCGGACCGGGCCGGCGGCCTCGCCCCGCTGGTATTCCTGCTGCCAGACGTGCCCCTCGCGGGAGACTTCCACCTCGCACCACTCGGAGAGGAAGTTGACCACCGTCACGCCCACGCCGTGCAGGCCGCCGGTGGTCTGGTAGGCCCCCTTCTCGAACTTGCCGCCGAACTTGAGCACCGTCATCACGCCCTCGAGCGTGGAGACGTCCCGCTCCATCTCCTCGGAGAGCTGGGGATGCCGGTCGACGGGGATGCCGCGGCCGTCGTCCTCGACGGTCACGCTGCCGTCCACGTTGATCGTCACGCTCACCTGCTTGGCATGGCCGGCCATGCACTCGTCGATCGAGTTGTCCACCACCTCGTAGACCAGGTGGTGCAGGCCGCGGCTGGTGTTGTCGCCGATGTACATGCCGAACCGCTCGCGGACGTGGTCGCGATCGGAGAGGTGCTTGAGGTCGGCAGCCGTGTAGCCCTGCTGCGGCGAGTCGTCTGCCATGGGGTTGCTCCGGTCGGGGTGGTCGGGGATGGTCGGGATCAGGCGGTCCCGGCGTCGGCCATCACGCGGCAGCGGATGTCGGTGATGCCGGCCGCCGGGAGGAGTTCGGCGAGCCGCGCCAGCACCTCCCGCTTCTGGAAGCCGAGTTCCTGCACGAGCGCGGAATGGCTGACGAACACCTCCAGCACGCCGCGGCGGACGAGGCCCGGCCGGGAGGCCGCCTGGAGCGCCGGCGGCGCCGCCTCCCGCCAGGCCGCGGCCAGGCCCTCCGCGGCCTGCTCGCGGTCGTAGCCGGTGCGGGACATGAGCCGCGACATGAGCCGGCCGATGGAGGTCGGGCCGGCGGGGCGGGCGTCGGGGCGTCGGGGTGCGAAGGCCATGCGGATGCGGGATGGCTCCTAGTCGGCGGCCAGGGGCATGATCACGTAGCCGTAGCCGTCGGCGGTGCGGCACACGCAGGCGCTTTGCGAATCGGTGATCTCCACCGTCACGGTGGCGGCGCCGTCGAGCACGCGGAGGAACTCCGCCATGAACCGGGGGTCGAGCTTGATCCGCACCGTCGCGCCGGCATGGTCGATCGGCAGCTCGACGTGGCTCTCGCCGCTCTCGGCGGACCGTCCGGCCAGCACCAGCTGCCCGGGCTCGAAGGAGAAGTCGACGCCCTTCGACTGCTCGCTGGTGACGATCGCGGCCTGCCGCACGGCCGCCAGCAGGGGGGCGACGACCAGGCCCACCCGCACCGCCTCCGGCCGCTCGGGAAACACGTCCCGCCAGCGGGGAAACCGCCCGTCCACCAGCCGGGCCGAGATCGTGGTGCCCGCCGTCTTCACGAGGATCTCGGACGGCCGGGCGGCGACGAGCACCGGGGCGTCGCCCGCGGCCAGGCAGCGCTCGACGAGCTGCATCGCGCGGGCGGGGACGATCGGCTGCGCGGCGGCCACCGCCCCCCCCTGCGACTTCGCGGGCCCCTCCATCTTGGCCAGCCGGCGGCCGTCGGTGCCGACGGCGATCACGCCGGTCGGCGTCAGCTCGACCAGCACCCCGCCGAGCGCGTAGCGGCTCGACTCGTTGTCGGTGGCGAACACGGTGCGGCGGACCAGTTCGCGGACCAGCGGCGTGGAGAGTTCGAAGCACGCCTCGGTCGGGAACGTGGCGACCGCGGGAAACTCGAGCGGATCCTCGGCGGGGAGGCGGAACTCGCTCCGCGGCGCCTTGACGACCGCGGCGGTGCCGTCGGCGTGGACCTCGAACACCGTCCCCGGCGGACTCTCGCGAACGATCGCGGCCAGCCGGCCGCTCGGCAGGAGCACGGCCCCCGGCGCGAGCACCTCCACCCCCTCGATCTCGATGCGGATGCCGACCTCCAGATCGGTCGCCGACAGCACCGTGCCCTCGCGGCCCGCCTCGAGCTTCACGTTCGTGAGCACGGGCTTGGGCGATCGCGCGGGAACGACGGCGGCGGCGCTTTGCAGGGCCGCCAGCAGCGGTTCCCGGGGGCAACGGACTTTCATGAACGGCGACTTCCTGGCGTGGGCGAAGCGGGCCGGGAAGCAGGCCCGGCCGGGCCGGAAATCGATCCGGCGCGAGCCTCTACTGTACCCGATGAACCGCTCCCGAAAATGCCCTCGAACCCCGAAGAAAACCGGATTTTTACCACCGCGGGATCGCCTCCGGCGGCCGGGTTCCTGATTCGTCTTTTGAAGATGATTTGGAGAGGAAGGAGTTGGCAGGCAGAGGAGAGAGAACAGGAGTAAGACGACGACGATTCTCAGCCGCGCATCGGCCGCCGATCCGGCGCGGAGCGCGGGCGGTTGCGCCATGAAAAACCGCGGCGGACGACCTCGGGACAGGCCCCTGGGCCGATGTCGGCCGCGGGTTTGCCGGCTGTCGGAAACGTGTCAGTTCGAGGTGGGCCGGGGGCGGTATCGCGGTGTGCATCCTGACCGCTGCAGGCCACGGTGGTGGCGGCTCGCGGGCGGACGCATGCCGGGTCGCGGCCGGCCGCGCGTGGCCGGACGTGTCGGCGGGGATGCGGGTCGCTCATCGAGACTGAATCGACACTTCATCGACACTCGCCGGCGTCGCGGGCTGGGTGGCAGCGGGCCAGCGGGCCGGCGAGCCTGGCGACGGCGGCGTCGACGTCGGCGCCGGTCGTGGCCCTGCCGAAGCTGAACCGCACCGTGGCGGCGGCGATCTCGGGGGCCAGCCCCATCGCGGCCAGGGCGGGGGCCGGTTCGGCCGATCCGCTCGCGCACGCCGTGCCCGTTCCCAGGCAGACGCCGGCCAGGTCGGCGGCCATGGCGAACGCCTGCCGGTCCACGCCGCGGATCGCCAGGGCGAGCAGATGCGGGCTCAACGGCTCGCCGCCGACCCGCTCGACGGTGAGGCCGGCGGCGGTCGCGGCGGCCGCGAAGGCGGCGGCGAACCGCTCCCGCAGACCTGTCAGATGGGCGACGGTCGCCACCCGCTCGGCCACCGCCAGTTCCAAGGCCCGGGCGAATCCCACCGCGAGCACGACCGGCTCGGTGCCACCGCGGAGGCCCGCCTCCTGGGGGCCGGGCACCAGCGGCTCGATCGGGCCGCCGCCGCGAAACACCGCCGCGCCGATGCCCCTGGGGCCGCCGAACTTGTGCGGGGCGAGCGTGAGCGTCGCGGCGGCGAGACTGCCAAGCGCGATCGGCTGCGTGACCACCGCCTGGGTGGCATCGATGTGGACGAGCACCGCCGCATCCCCGCGGGCCGCCGCGATCGCGGCCGGATCCTCGACGGAGCCCGACTGGCCGCAGACCAGCGTCGTCGCCCACAGGCCGCGGCCGCACCCGGGAAACCGCCAGTTCTCGGCGGTCCTGCCGGTCGCCGACAGCGGCGGTTCGACGACCTGCCAGCCGCGGCGCCCGAGGTCGGCCCGCAGGTTGCGGACGCTCACGTGGTCGCGGGCCGACGAGGCGAAGATCCCCGGCTCCCCGCCGGCCAGGCCGAGGATCGCCAGCCGGTTGGCCTCCGTGGCGCCGCTGGTGAAGACGAGGCGGTCGCGGCCGCCGCCGGTTGTCTTCCCGCCGAGCAGGGCGAGGATCGTCTCGCGGCATTCCTCCAGGACGCGCTTCGCCCGCCGCCCGGCCGCATGCGGGCTCGAGGGGTTGGCCCAGGCCTCGGCCTCGGCGCGGCGCATCGCCTCGGCCACCTCGTCACGCAGCGGCGTCGTCGCGGCGTGGTCGAGGTAGATGGCGGCGGGAGCGGCGGCGTCCACGGGCGGCTAGCGAACCGCGGCGAGTTCCACGAGGAAGTGGAGCGTGGCGTCGGGCGGGATCGGGCCGCCCGGCGTGCCCCGCTTGCCGTAGCCGAGGTTGCTCGGGATCACCAGTTCGATCATGCCCCCCTCGCCCACCAACTGCATCCCCTCGGTCCAGCCGGGGATCAC
>Ga0315906_10008872_pt1 | contig 12011 bp, 8 predicted proteins | sample LakEriMetagenome_4_FD_203526 | JGI IMG/M metagenome (GOLD analysis project Ga0315906, IMG submission 203526) | Freshwater fungal communities from buoy surface, Lake Erie, Ohio, United States - Buoy 2 MA122 | ecosystem: Environmental > Aquatic > Freshwater > Lake > Lake biofilm | place: USA: Lake... | reverse complement strand
GCTGCTGTTGGTGCTGCTATAAATGGTGCTGCTGTTGGTGCTCCTATAAATGGTGCTGCTGTTGGTGCTGCTATAAATGGTGCTGCTGTTGGTGCTCCTATAAATGGTGCTGCTATAAATGGTGCTGCTGTTGGTGCTCCTATAAATGGTGCTGCTGTTGGTGCTCCTATAAATGGTGCTGCTGTTGGTTCTACTTTTGGTGATGTTAACATTGGTGATCCTGTTGATTCTACTTTTGGTGATGTTAACATTGGTGATCCTGTTGGTTCTACTTTTGGTGATGTTGCCATTGGTGATGATGGATTAAGTAATATTTTTTTTGTTTTCTGTTTTTTTTCATCATCACTATTAATTCTTTTTCTACTACTAGCATTTCGCTGAGACTGTCCAGTTGGTAAATTAGCAGGAACTATACGTTCATCTGAATGTGCTATCATAGTTTGAGTTAATACTAAATCATTATCACTTGAATTTAAATATTCCATTATTTTTTTATCATACATTGTTTTATAATAGGCAGAAACTGTTTCTAATTTTTTATATATGTATGGATCAATACCACGTGCTATTCTACGTGCTTGTCGTGCTTGTTTAATAGCATCTGATTCATCACTTTTTGATGATGAATCAGATTGTAATTTATTTATATCATATGATATATATTTAGATTTTGTAAAATTCATTATAGCATCTAACATATTAGACATTATACTAATTTTCTTTTCAGGATTATTAATTCGTTTATACAATTTATCAAATTTAAATATTCCATCACTTCTATTTTCACTTAAATATTTCAATTTATTATCTAACATATATTTTATATAAGCACCAATAATAGTAATAATTTTATTTTTATCTTCATTATAATAATTTACATCATGTTTTAAAAAATCATGTATTGATAAATAATTATTTACATTAATTATATTAGTAATTTCATATATTATACTATTATATTTATTAATACTTTCTTGTAATATTAACCATATATTTTCAATAAATCCAATATTCTCAAAAAACATATTAATATTATCTGCTTGAGTATAATTAGGAAGTTTGAAAAAAGAACCTTGAGTACTCTTTTTAAATAATTTATCATATAATGCACGCAATGAATCTTTATTTAATATTGTTTTAGCGTCGTCTATTTTATTATCATTAATAATTTTAAACACTTGATTATATGTAACACTATCACTATACCAATAGCGTAATTTTAATAATTTCGGATTATCAATAATTGTCTTATCAGTCTTCTTTCCCCTTTTATCTAATTGAGTTTCTATATATCTTGATGCTGGAATTCCTTGTGTTTCTCTCCTTTTTCTTTTAATATTAGCTGTATTTGCTATTTGTTTTCTTAAACTATATAATTCATCAATTGATTTTTTGAATAATATTTTGTTTGTACTATTGTAATTTTCAATTTTTAACATTTTAAAAAAATTACCTGTATGTTCATCCCTTATATTATCAATATTATAAATTTCTTGAATATTAGCTTTTAATATATTCAAAATTTTTATTAAAATTTCATATCTATGTTTTATATTTACTTTTAAACCAATTAAATCAGTTGTTTTATCATTTAAAAATGATGTTAATTCTGGTATTTTAATCAATTCACTAAAACTATTCTTAATATTATCTATTAATACTTTATTAAAATCTTTATATGGTATTAAATTATGTTGTAATAAAATTTCAGTATTAAAATATTCATGTAAATCTGGTGATATTTTACGAGATAATGAATAATTGAGTTTATTTATAATATTTGATATAATTTTATTAATTCCATTAATATTTTTAGAATAAGTATTAACAGCTGTCATATCAGTTAATCTCAATTTTTCACATATATCAGATTGAATTTTATTTAAGTCAATAACTATAGCATCTATTTTTTCTATTATTTTATTAGATTTATCATTAATTTCAATTATTTTAGCATCAGTATTAATTACTCCTAAAGCAGTAATTTGCGCAACAAAAGTTTTTATCTCATTTGGATAGATATTAATTATATTATTATTTATTGTATCTAAGATATCTATATAATTAGCTTTATTTTTTATTTGTTGTTTTTGTCCATTAAGATAAGTAGAAAAATTACTAATATTATTTTTAATTTTATTTTTAAATCTCATATTATCTATAGTTTTAATAAATTTATTTATTAAAATCATAAATTCATCATAATTTGGGGCTATAAATAATTTATAATCTTCATATAATTGTTTTATTCTATCATTAACTCCAACATTTGTTAATGTATATTGAGAAAAATTTTCAATTGTTTCTTTATATATATTTCCAAATTTCTTAAATACACTTTTATTATTTTTATTTGTACTTTCACTTGCACTTGTAGTTAAATTATCTAAACCATTTTTAACTGTATCATATTTAGATATACTTATAATAATATTTAAGTTATCTTCCATTGATGTTAATAGTTTTATATTATTTGATGGATTAGCATTATTATATTCAGTAATTACACCATTTAATATATTTATATGTTTTTCTAATTCATTAATTGCAGGTGTTATGGTATCATTAATTATTTTAATTTCTTTTGAATATATTTGAACAGTTTTCATAATAATATTTAAAGTTGTCATATAAGTATCATTTCCAATATTTCCAGTTGAATATTGAAAATTATGTATCAAAATACAAATATCATTATAAAATTTTTCTACAATTTCTTTAAGAATTGTTTTTTGTTGATATTCAGGATTTATTAACATTGTTTTAATATCATCAATATTATATGTTTCTTCTTTAGTTATTCTATCAATATATAATATTTGACATAATGTATTCAAATTACATATATTTTTTAAAAATTTTATTAAATTTCCAGCATTTATTTTATTTGCTAATACAATTTGATTATAATATTCATTTAAATAATCTATAAAATGTATAGTACTATCTGTTTTATATGGATAAATACTAATATTTATTTCAAATATATTTGTTGCTATTTTTATTATATCTTGAATATATTGACTATCTAATATAATATTATCTACTAATTTAGTATCAATATATTTTAACCATTTTTTTAAATATTCTAAATACTCATCATTATTATTATCAAAATTGAAAATATTTTCATTAAATAATTTTATTGCTATAAAATTATTATCTATATCAAATTTTCTAAATAAATATTCGTCTTTAATAGTTGAATAAATATCATTTAATTTAAGTCTTTCAATTGTTATTTTTATATCTTCATATTCATTTATGTTTTTTAATCTAAATACACTATAACAATTATTATAAATACGCATTTGATATATAATAATCGTTATAAAATACCAAAAATATTTAAAATTCAAATTAGTATCATCAATTGTAATATTATTATCTGTAATTGGATTAATTTTAAATTTTTGAATAATATTATCATGATTAAATAAATCCTTAAAAGCATAAAATTGAAATATTGATTTATTTATTATTAAATTTAAATCATAAAATTTAGCTTTATTTTTACCATTAAATAATGTTAATATACATTTTTTCCCTATCATCGTAGATGTAGTACCATCAGATACATCTTCATCATCAATTAAACCATAATAATTAGTTGCTGTTATTGTTTTTACATTACCATTTAAAATACCTCTTCCAGCTGATAATTTATCTCCAGATACAAAATAAACTTCATTTCTAGATCCATATAATTCATTTGATCTTGAACAAAATAATGATTGTCCCCAATCACCGGATTTCTTTAAATCAAATAAAATATTAATAATATTATCAATTAAATTATTAATATTTGGTGGTTGAGTATCACCATCAAATGAAGAGAATATTAAATGAGTAACTATAAAATATAATAAGTATATATTATTATTTGCTGAAAATCTAGTTGCTGCTTGATAATTATATAATGTATTATATAATGTTTTGTAATCTTTATTTTTTAATCCAATAAATACTTGAATAAATTCTTTTAATAATTCAATTGTGTTAAAAGAAGTTATATAATTAATATTATATAATCCAGATATATCTTTAAAAAATAAAATATTATTACCTATATTAAATTGTTCACCATGCTCTAAATGATCTTTAATAGTTTGTAAATTAAATGTTTTAGAGATAATAGTAGTATTTATTCCTGATGTTATTATATATTTCTGTAAATTATAAATAATTTTATTTATATCAAAATTTATTAATTTAATTGTTGGTAAATATAAATCAGTATAATCAACACTTTTAGTTGTGGTAAAATTTAAATAATATCTTGTAAGATTTCTAATTGCACTATAATGTTCTTCAATTGATTGATTAAAATTATAATCAGTTATTCTATTATATTCATCAAATTCATTATCAGAAAATATATTTATTTTTGTTGATGAATGTGGATCATAAGCATTTTCAAATGGTGTAATATGAGTACTAAAATTATCTAAAATATCACTTTTAAGATGTCTTATTTGTGCATCCAAACTATTATGTGTTTTAACACTTGTATCATATAAATATTGATACTTATCTTTAGTAAAAGTATTAAAATCATAAAAATCCTTTATTGTATTTGCTAATTCGTCATTATCAACATCAATTGTATTTATTGTTGTTTTATCTTCTCTCTTAAAAAATAAAAATTTATCATTAGTATCATTTATATCAACATACATAATATTAGTATTTTGATCAATGCTATCAACTAATAAATTATTTTTAGATATTATATAATTTAATATAAATTCTTCATAATTATTATCATTTTGTTGATATAATTTAATAAATTCATCTTTTATTGTTTGTGAAAATGTACTTGTTGAAATATATCTATCAAACATTTTATTAATATAATCTTTTATATCTGGAAATTTATCAAAATCATGTTTAGCATCAAATATATGTAATATCTGTAATAAACTATCTCCATCAGGTTTTAATAATATAGCACCTCCTTTCTTCTCTTCTTTTTTCTTCTCTTCTTTTTTTTTTATTATTTCTTTTATTTTAGAGTTATTAAATATTTTATCTTTATTTTTATAAAAAAAAGTACTCGTATCAAGTTCTTCAATTATTTTTGATAATATTATTTTCTCATAATATTGATTTTCTGAAATAACGGTCGGTTTTTTATATTTACTAGGATAAATAAACATCTTTTTATAAAAATTATTAATATAATCATCATTATATTCATATAATTTACCCGCATTTTCTTTGATTTTTAAATTAATCAAAAAATTAGCAAAAATTTTCTTTTGCTTATTTATCAGTTCTTTTTGTTTTAATTTCATATCTTTTTTATAACTTCCCGATATTGTACTTTGCTCTGATAAAGATGAAAAATTATGTTCAGATAATATATTTTTCATTAATTTAATCTATCTAATAATTTATAATATTTTATTGAAATGTAAAAATAAATATGACAAAAAAATTTCATCATTTTTATTATAAAAATTAATAATATCTTCTTGATCCTTCTGCTTCAGCTCTACTATTATAAATAGGAGTTACTTTAGTTTTAGCCTTATTCCATTCATAACTTAAAATATATGAATGTTTATTACGATCATGAGTATCGGTTGAAGCATATAATTGACGCAATTTTCCTTTAATCTGACCTTCACCATAATTTTTGCCCAATGCTTCTTTAAATTGTGAAAGATTAGCACGCACAAATCGTTCTTGATCTTCAACATATTTACTTTCACCTCCTCCCATTTGTATATTTTAATAATTTTTAATAAATAAATTTTTAATCATTTTTCTTATAATTTAAAACAAATTTTTTGTTATTATATAACCTAACATACAAACATTAGTTATTTCTAATAATAAAAGTCGTTTATTAATCATTTTATATCTAATTTCATTAAATGCTTTAAATTTTCTTAATTTATCAAAGATAGTCATTAAGAAATATATTTTATTTAATTTTTAAATATATACATAATAATCATATTTTTTAGAATATTTAAATTGCTTCAATTCTATATATTCATTATTAATATGAATATATTGTTTATTATTCTTAATATGTATTGTTCTAACATATTTTTTATTATTATATATTATTTTAACTTTCTTATTTGTATATTTACCATTTCCTCCAGCTCTAGCAGCACTAGCATCAGTACTATTAAGACTATCAACAATAGATTTTTTTATATATACATACACTGTTTCTTTACCATTAAAACAATTTCTAGTTGAATACATAAAATATTTCAAATATAATATATCATTTGAATAGCCTTCTCTTAAATTAACTGAACATAAATAATTATAAAAACATTCATCGTTATTATTTTTAGTTATATCTTCATTCCACTTATAATTTATTAATGAACAATTTAATCTAAGTTGTTTATCATATTGATTAATTACTTTCAATGGAATTGATGAATTATAAATATATTTATTTCCTTTATATTTGAATCCAGATATAGCATGACCACATGTTGAACAATTTACATTATCATCAGAATTTAATATAACATAATCTAATACATATTCTTCCTTTCTATATCTAATATTATTATTTTTTAATTTTTCTATATCACTATCACTATTACTATGTTTATTTAATATTATATCTTTTTTTACATTATCATCAATATCATTATATCTAAATAATATTAAAATATCTTCAGCAACAGGTAATTTAGGACTAGCTTCAAATTCAATTGTATCATCTAATTTTGATAATAATACTGGTGAAAGGAATTGTTCAGGAATACTATATATCTCACTAATTTTATCATCACTAATATTTACATATAAATATGTAATATTTAATCCTAATTTATTATAAAAATATTTTAATACAGAATTATATGCCGTTATTGATATTCCTTTTACAAGCCCTGTATATTGTAGATTTTTTAAATTTTTAGTTATTAAATCATTTAAACTTTTAATTACTTTATCTTCATGATTTTCTTCAGATTTATATTTTTGTTTTTGAGATATTTCGTATAATTTAATAAATGTAAATATACATTTAATAAAATAATTAAAATATATATATGACCTTAAGTTTTTATCTAAGTCTAATTCTAATAATATCTTTCTAATTAAGTTTTTAATATTATATGAATTATAAACTCTAATTACATCAGTTATTATAATAGCAGGTTCCATTGTTGATTTTACTATTAACTTTAATAATTCTTTATCTATATTATCAAAAATCATTTCATTATTTTTAATATCATAGCTACTATTAATTGAATTAGTAATTAATGTTATTATTTGAAATATTAATTTAATAAATTTATCACTACTACTACTACTACTAATATAATGTTGCTTTTCTAATAATAATTTAATATGATTATCACTATGTGTTAAAGCATTAATTATTGATAAGAACCAACAATTTTTATGATATTGAGGAATCGTAATAGGTTTATTTTTTGTATATTTTATAATATCATCATCATTAATTTCTGTTTTTTTAATAATATATTTAATATATTTTATAATATTATTTTGTAATATTCTAGCAATATTAAATATTTTATTATTTATTATATCAATAAAATCATCAATCGATTCAGTACTTATATAATTACTAAAATTATCATGTATATTTATTTCTTCTTGAATATTCTCAAAATTTATAATGTAATCCCTATTACTTATATGATTATCAATTGTTAAATATTCACTATCATTTGATATATAAATACTTTTATTAAATTGAGTTATAATTTTTTTTATATATATAGTCCATAAATCTTTCAAATCTCTATATTCTGTTTTAATAAAATCTTTTAATTCATCATTAGATTTACCAATATATTCAATTAGAATATCATAATATTCTTTCTTTATCACATCATTATTAAACATATTTTCTTCAAAACTGCTAAAACTTATTTCAGTTAAACTTTCAGTTAACTTTTTTTTATATATAGCATAATTATATAAATCATTAATTATATATAAATTAATAAAAATAGCAAAAATATATTCATCTATTATTTCAAAATCTAATTTTGAAATATCTTTTTTATCTAAATCAATTTTTTCTTTTATATACTGATTAATTTCTTTTAAATCAGTAATATAAATAGATAATAAATATTCTTTAGTAATATTATTATTATCAATATGTTTTATAATATCTATTATTTTAGTAATATTAACAAAATATAATCTTTTTTCTATATAATATTTATCGTCCATATATAATTTAAAAATAAATTAATTCTTCTGTTTTTGCTTTAATCAATTCAATAACATCATTATATAATTCTTCAGGAATTAAAATATTTTTTTGCGAAACACTATCAAATACATATGGTCTTTTATAATCAACAACAACATCTTCATCATAATTCTCAATTATTTCATCAATATTAGTATATTCATTACTTTTAATTTCTTTGATAATATCTAATTTTGTTTTTGATTTAAATGATGCTAATTTATTTACAACTTCAAGCAAATCAATATCATTTGGAAAATTAGATAATTCAACAGCAATAGGAATACTAATTTTGGCTTTATCTGTTTCATCAAGTTTTTTTAATATTTCTTCTGGTAAATCCTTAATTTTTAAATATTTTTTAATAGTTGGTTTAGAAATCTTAGTTAATTCAATTACTTTATCAATATCATAAATATTACATAATTTAGAATAAGATAAAACTTTATCACAATTTGATAAATTATGTTTCTGAATATTTTCAATAATACTTAATTCCAATGCTGAATTATCATCAATATTAATAAGATTACATGGAATAGTATGTTTATTTAATAATTTCATTGCTAAATATCTACGTTGTCCAGCAATAATTTCATATTTTCCATTTAAATTATTTTTAATAGTAATAGGATTAATTAATCCATTTTTATTAATACTTTCAGATAATTCTTCAATTTCATTAATTAAATTTTTTCTAACATTAATAGATGAAACTTCCAAATCATTAATATTAACATTAATAATATCCATTTTATATAAATGAATATGATTACAAAAATAAATCATTTTTTATTATTTAGAAGAATTTTATTTAACATAAGCATTTATATTAAATGAATTATAACACCAAATAGCTTATTTGTTTCTTTAAAAATATTCTAATAAAATTCTTTTTTTAGATTATAATTTAAACAAATAATAAGTTTATTAGTATTAAAATAATTCGCCAAGCGCATCAAAACCTAATTCAGTAATATTAAAACCTATACCTAATCCCATACCTAATCCTAGACCTTCGCCAAAATTTTCTCCAAATGTCCCATTTTTATTTCTAACAATAATTTCAGGCGGATATTGATTATGATGATGATTAATATGAGGATGATTAATATGAGGATGATTAATATGAGGATGATTAATATGAGGATTATTAATATGAGGATTATTAATATGAGGATGATTAATATGAGATTTATTATTCATAAAAACATTATATTCTGCTTCTGTCATCATAATCATTTTTTGTTGTGGAACATATTTTGGTTTATGTTTCATTATTGAAGATGAATAGCCACCTTTTTTAATTAATAATTTTTTAGCCAATTCATAAGTTACGTATTTATTTTTAAGAAAAATTTTATTTCCATATTTATCTAATCTATATTGACTTATTAAAAAACCATCAGGATTTTTATCACCATTAATATCTAATGGTTCAATAATATAATATCTATTTTTCATTATTTATCTATTTTTAATAATTAAAATAAATTATTTAATTTTTTTAATAATAAATTTTCATCAATATTTTTTTTATGTAATAAATGAGCAAAATAAGATTTCTTACTTATAATTATTCGTGGTATTGTTGATAAATTAACATGTTTATTTTTTATTTCATTTAGAATTTTATTTGATACAAGTAATGGTTTATGTTTAATTTTTGTTGAATCCTGTTCTAATAATGATTTTAATTTATCTTCAGTTATAAAATTATTATTATGATATGTAATAAAATTATCTTTAATTGTAAATTGACGCACTAATACGCCATCAGGAATATTATCATTAGTAACGTCTAAATCTTCAATAAAATAGTAATATTTAGGAGGCATTATTATTCTATTATTAATATAGATGATTATTTTATCATTAATTTAAAAAAAATGATTGTAAACAGTTTATTTAATTATTTTATATTATGGATTTATTTTATAATGATTGGTTAAAAACAGAGAAATATTGGTTTAGTCAAAATGATGAAAATGATAATTATCTATCAAATAAATATGGTTATTTAATTGATGAATATGATTATGATCATCATTCTAAACCAATTTTAGGAATTTTAATTTATGATCAATTAACAAGACATTTTTATAGAAATGAATATAACAATCATATTCTAATTTATTTTAATCAAAAAGCATTAGAAATAGCTAATAAACATAAAACAGACCTATTCATAAAAAATTTAAATTATATTGATTGGTCATTTTATATGTTAGTTTATAGACATTCCAATATTAAAGAAAATTTATTATTTGTTATGAATGAATGTTGGAAATTATCTTCACTTCCTATTAAATTTATTAAAGCTACTTATTCAAGAGCAAATTTCATTGAAACATTAGATTATTATAAATATAAACCAATTGATTATGATACTTCTATTTTAGATAACTATCCATCTACCGAAATTTTATCTAATCCCTTATATCAAATTGGTGAATTTGATAATATCGCAAATGAAAAGATAATTATAAGTTTATCAGGAGGTGTTGATTCAGTAGTATGTTTATTTAATATAGTTCATAAATATCCAAATAAAAAAATAGTAGCAGTTCATATTAATTATAATAATCGTGAAGAAGTTGAAGAAGAAGTCAAATTTCTTAGATGTTTATGTTGTTTTCTCAATATTGAATTGTATGTAAGAAAAATTAGTGAAATTAAACGGAATATATGTATGTTAAATGATTTAAGAGATGTTTATGAGAGTTATACAAAGAAAATTAGATTTAATTCATATAGAGCAGCAAGTGATGAGGGAACAATTCCAATAGTAATATTAGGACATAATAAAGATGATTGTTTTGAAAATATTTTAACAAATATAGCATATAATTGTAAATATGATAATTTAATAGGAGTTGAATATAATTCCATGATTGATAATATTATTTTTATTAGACCTTTATTAATGGTTTCAAAATATGATATTTATAAATTTGCGAATGATCATAATTTACCTTATTTAAAAAATAGTACTCCAAATTGGAGTCAAAGAGGTAAAATTAGAACTGATATTATACCAACATTAAATAAATGGGATAATAGAATAATAAGTGGATTATTTAATTTGAATTATATCATGAAAGATTATAACGAAATATTGAAGAAAAGTATTGAAAATTTTAAGGAAAAACAAAATGGAGAATTAGAAATGTTAAATATGAGTAGGTTATATTGGAAACATGGAATATTCAAATTATTCAATATCTATATATCAAATAAATCATTAGACTGTCTTATTAAACGACTTGAATTATGGAAAGAAAAATATAATCATATTGATATAAATAAGAAAACATCAATTGTAGTATCAAAATTAATTCAAATAATTATTATTAAAAAAAATGATAATCAATTTGAATTGGTAATTATCAAAAATGTCATATAAATTAGCAAAAGTATATGAAATGATTAATTATATTCATAATTATATTAATGATAATGCCATAGCTAATATTAAACGATTTAACTATTTTGAATATGATAATTTAGTGAATGTTATATCAAATGCTATTCCACATTCAACATTTAAAAAAAATATTATTTCAATAAATGATTATGAAATAATTATAGATACTGAAATAAATCATAATTATGAAATAACAATTATTAAAAATATTGATTTATATGAACCAACGGGACCAAAATAAAAAATGATATAACCATTATTTTTTTATTTATATCATGAAAAAAATAGAAAGTATTCATAATAAAACAAAAATAATTCAAACTGAGGAAATGCCTTATAATATTAATAATGTTTTATTAAATG
>Ga0315906_10008871_pt1 | contig 12011 bp, 10 predicted proteins | sample LakEriMetagenome_4_FD_203526 | JGI IMG/M metagenome (GOLD analysis project Ga0315906, IMG submission 203526) | Freshwater fungal communities from buoy surface, Lake Erie, Ohio, United States - Buoy 2 MA122 | ecosystem: Environmental > Aquatic > Freshwater > Lake > Lake biofilm | place: USA... | reverse complement strand
TCAGATGTCGTCGGCATCGACGATGACGAACCAATGTGCATTGACACACTGGTGTCTGTCTCTTGGCATGCCTCCCACAAGACATCCCATGCTCCGGTGTAGAGCGACGGCTGTCCGAGTTTCGCAACATTCTCACTGAACGCAATTGCGTAGCTGCCCTTTGCAGCACAGCGCCGAACTTCTTCTGCAGCAAGCGCTGGATCCCAAAGCGGAACAAGCGTGAGCGGAATGAGTCGACCCTTGCCAGCACCGGCGCACCAGTCGTCAATCATCCAATCGTTGTAGATGCGCAGACAGGCAAGAGCGAGTTCCTTATCGGAGCGCTCGAGAAAACCTTGACCGGCAAACCGCGGGAAAATGTTTGGGTAGTTGATGGCGGCATCGACATGATTGAGATCCATGTCTGCGAGGCGCGCAGTTTGATCCCAGGTTCCATCGCGAAAATCTTCGTAGACTGCAGGGATGTTGCGCTGTTCATCTCGCGGCACACCGGCGGGAGCATGCAACAGACCAGTGGGCGTGACGAGATCGTCGAACAACCAAACATCGCACCATTGGCCGTCTTCGGCATTGCGTTCGAAGCCGTAGTGGCCGCCCTTGAATGAAAGCTTGACCTTCTCGCGCACGGTGCGAGGGCCACGTTCACGCAGCGAGGCCGGCAGTTGCTCTTGCCAAAGTTCCTTGGGCTCCATGACGTGGTCATCGACCGAAATCATGTTCGGGAGATCTTGTTCAGCTGGCGTCACGTCGGCATTGGTGACGGCCTTCTGAGTCGGTGTCATGGGGTTCCTCCTGCGGTGCCTGATGGGCGTTTTGCGGACCCTGACATATTGCTTTGCTAAAAGTTACTTTGTCAAGAGGTACTTTTGGGGAGTTGGCAACCGGCGGCCAGCCCCAAGCGGGCCGACAGCCGGGCCCGGTTGGCCGCTACCCATCGATAGACCAGGCCCGCCAGGGCATGAACCCCCGGCAATCGCAGACCAAAGGCCCCCACACGACCCAACCAGCCCGACCGATCGAGAATCGTGGCCACCGCCTCAATCGCCGTCCACGACTCGCCTGCGGCAGTAACAACGATTGCGTCGGCCGACACGCTCAGAAGGGCTGCGTCATCGAGTTCTCGGTTGGGTCGGAATGTGACCGAGGAATCAGTTCGGTTCATCAGCAAACGAACTGACGCTGAACACACGCCGCAGTCGTCATCGAACCAGACCGTGACGGGACCTTTGGCTCGGCGCTTGGGAAGAAGTTTTGGCAGGCCAACGCGAACATGCACGGCAGAGGCATGGTGCACGATCGGATCGCCCTGCACCTCCAAACCCGCAATTGCTGCGAGACCTGTGTCGGCTCCAATAAATCGAGCAGACGTAAGCGGCCAAGGTTCATGTTCAACCGGTGCGGTTACTAAACGTCCGCCACGAGTTTTCGCGTACAAACGCCAACGCGATGTGAGGAACGTAGCAAGGGCATCTTCGGAAACAGGCGCTACGACATCAGCTTCGACCGAGATGGCAAGGCTCCCCTGCGCGCGCTCGGGCCAGGTTCGATCAACCGTCCACACAATGCGCGAACGGTCATGACTGACGTCGACTGCACCTTTGTCATAGGGAAGTGCGAATCCAATTCGCGCAACCAGTGCAGGAAGCCACTGAGCGACATCAAGTGAGCAAAACCACACTCCGGGCCCTTCGGGACCAACCACATAGGTACGAACATTGAATTCAAGAAAACGATGCGTGGTCGGAATCGCAGGAAACCCCCGCAACCGCAACTCGTCCATCTCAAAACCAACCAGCGATACCCAGGCCTGACCTTGATACGTGTCGACCTCAAGGCCAGAAGGCAAGAGTGCCTCAACCGACGCAACAGGCACTGGCCAGTGCGCAAACGTGACATCGCGCCAGACCTGTGTCATCACGGGCCTCTTGATGACATGCGGAGAGATCGGGCTCCGAGGCGTCGCAGAGTGGTTGTCATCCGCATCCATGCAGACGACGGTATCGGGCTCGTTGCGAAACCCTTTGATCAGGACACTGGAGGTAGGTCCGAGTCCGAAATCGGTTGCGAAGTATGCCAATTTCAAGCGATATTTGAGTACTAGTCGGAGGAGGAACGATGGCACTTGCGCCCCTTCTGTATGACGCAGTCGGTGGGGACCTTCCATTGCGATTGGAGATGTACGACGGCTCGACCGCCGGTTCATCTGACGCGGTCGCCACGATGCGCATCAGATCCGAGCGCGGTCTCGCTCGGTTCCTTTCACGACCGGGTGAACTCGGCATCGTGCGCGGGTACGTGTCGGGCGACGTTGACATCGAAGGTGACCTTTTCACGATGCTCGAAGTTGGCGCGTCGATTGATCTCAGTCTCCGCTCGGTTCGACTGACGCCGGCACTCGAGCTCATCAAACAAACCGGTCTCGGTGTCTTTCGATCACCACCTCCGCCACCGGAGGAAGCGCATCTTCGCGGAGTGCTTCACACACGAGCCCGAGACAAAGACGCGATTTCACATCACTACGACGTGTCGAACGACTTCTACCGTCTCGTTCTTGGCCCATCGATGGTGTATTCGTGCGCGGTGTGGACATCAACAGACGACACTCTTGAACAAGCACAGTTCGCGAAACTTGATCTGGTGTGCCGGAAGCTCAATCTCGCTCCTGGTATGCGGCTTCTCGATGTCGGTTGCGGTTGGGGTTCGATGGTGATGCATGCGGCGCAGCACTACGGCGTCAACGCTGTCGGCATCACACTCTCGGAAGAACAAGCCGACCTCGCCCGCCGGCGTGTTGCAGACGCCGGCCTTGCCGATCGGGTCGACATTCGCGTGCAGGACTACCGCGATGTGAATGATGGGCCCTTCGACGCCATCAGTTCAATCGGAATGTTCGAACATGTGGGTCGCAAGCGCATGGAGGAATACATCCGCGACCTCTATGCATTGCTCCCCGAACAAGGACGGCTACTCAATCACGCCATCAGTCGACCCGGATACCCGCAAGGTGACCACCTTGTCGGTCGAGCAAAAGCGTTGACTCGACGACTTGCGACTGCCGTGGGCTCCGATGTCACGTCAAAAGTCGAGAGCGAACTTATTCAGCGTTACGTCTTCCCTGATGGCGAACTGCACGAAGTGGGCGTCCTCGTCTCGATGCTGCAAGAGAATGGTTTTGAGGTTCGCCATCTCGAATCGCTTCGGGAGCACTACGACCTCACGCTTCGCTGCTGGGTTGCCAACCTTGAGGCGAACTGGGATGACGCCGTTGCGCTGGTTGGTGAAGGACGAGCTCGAGTCTGGCGGCTCTACATGGCGGCATCAGCGGTGAACTTTGTGCTCGGTGGCGTTCAGATTCAGCAGGTTCTGGCCGTGAAGAGCACCGGCGGTCAAAGCGGCATGCCACTGCGCACCGACTTCTAAGCGTCCATCAACTTTCAACCTCTGTCGTCACTTTGCGAGTAGAACGGCATCATGAATCATGTCGCCATTCTTCAAACCGAAGGCAAACGCCTTTCGGCCGCTGCCCGAACCGGAGGCCTTGATGCGCCGGTGGAACATTGTCCCGGCTGGTCGATGGGTCGACTTCTCGGCCACACCGGCAAAGTGCTGCAACGTTCAAACCTTTGCGTGGCCGAAGGGCTACTTGCGCCGCCTGATGCCGACCGCTTCACCAGTCTTCCCCGAGACGAAGCTCTCTTCGACGCCTTCGACAACATCCTCAATCAGATTTGCGAAACGTTGGCCGTGTGCGACCCCGAAGGTCCATCGTGGAATTTCACAGGCGAGAATCAGACCAACGCCTTCTGGCAACGACGCATGTCCCACGAGATCGAAATTCATCGCTGGGACGCACAAAATGCTGCGGGAATTTCCATTGACGCTTTTGCCGACGACTCTGCTGTCGACGGCATCGATGAGTTACTAACCGTGCTCATGCCAATGCGGTCGGCAGACTTAAACCCCGGTCTCTCGGCCAGCTTTCACCTTCACTGCACCGACGCTTCCGGCGAATGGCTCACGACCTTTGTGAGTGGTCAACCCACCACCATCCGTGAACACGCCAAAGGTGACCTCGCGGTTCGTGGTCCCGCTTCTCCGCTCTACGCGTGGGCATGGAACCGAGCACCAATCACCACCGATGGACTCGACACGGCAGGAGACGTTTCACTTCTTGAAGAGTGGGCCAGCATTGTCCCGTAACGCCACCAGCATCAGCGGAAGAACGTCCACCAAAGGCTAACGCCGACGGTGATGGCGCTGACGATGAGGCCACCGACCACAACAGGCTTCGACACGTTGCCATCGGCATCTGCAGGAAGCCGCTTGCGGACATTCTCAAGAAGCTTTCGAGCGAATGGAACATCGGATGCGAGCAACGCAAGACCGGCAGCGATCGTAAGCATTCCTGGACCTGGAAGCGGCAGCATCAACAAGCCCGCGATGACAACGATCGTCCCAAGAAATACGCGCCCAATACGAATGAGGATGTGCCGTTTCGCTTCGGCGACCGATTCCTCTCGACGACCCGTTTCGAATTCCGCCTCGATTGCGGCCTTTTCGAATTCCTCGAATCGTTCTCGGCGACTGTGGTGTGAGGAATCAGTCATTGCCTGAGTCCATCGGCGTCGGGCGAGTAACGCGACTACGGGCAACCAACTTCCAGAGTTCGACTGCCACGAGCAGCAACAGCGGCGGCACAAGACACAGTCCCCATTGTGTGGCCGTAAGCGACGAAGTGTCGAAGAGGTTCTTCATCGGCTCGAACACGGTCAGCAAGATTTGCAGGAAGAACACGATGACAACTGAAGCGCCCAGTTTCCAGTTGGTCAGTGTGTACCGAGAGAAGAGCGATGCAGTTTCAGAACGGGCGTTGTAAACGTTCACTAACTGCGCAAATACAAACGCTGTAAACGCCATCGTCGTGGCGACGATGGGTACCTCGCCCTTTGCTACATCTGGTTCGTATTCATTGATTGCATAGAGGTAGACGGCCAGCACCCCAATGGCAGTAACCAAACCTTGGAACATGACCTGACTCAGACGGCGACGACTGAGAATCGTTGCATCAGAGGGAACCGGTTTGCGATTCATGAGGCCCGGGGCAGGGGCGTCGACACCAAGCGAAACCGCGGTGGGTCCATCTGCAATCAAGTTGACCCAGAGCACTTGAATTGGCGAGAACGGCACATGCTGACCGAATGCCGAGGCTCCAAGAATTGTGGCAATTGCACCGAATGCCGTCGCTACTTGGAATCGAACAAACTTGAGGATGTTGTCGTAGACGGCTCGGCCGCCGCGCACTGCTTCAACAATTGTAGCGAAATTGTCATCAGCGAGAACCATGTCACCGGCTTCTTTGGTGACTTCCGTTCCGGTGATGCCCATCGCTACGCCGATGTCGGCGCGTCGCAAGGCGGCGGCGTCATTCACGCCGTCTCCGGTCATTGCAACGATCTCGCCGTTGCTTCGGAGCGCTTCGACAACTCGCACCTTGTGCTCTGGGGAAACTCGAGCGCATACCGCGATTGCGCCGATCCGAGCGGACAATTCCTCGTCAGACATCGCGTCGAGATCGTCGCCGGTGACAACCTCGCCCTGAATGCCAAGTTGGGCAGCGATAGCTCCAGCCGTGACTGCATGGTCGCCGGTGATCATCTTGACGTCGATTCCGGCGCGATGGCACAACGCAATAGCGTCACGAGCTTCAGTTCGAGCCGGGTCGACAATGCCTACAAGGAGTTCGAGCCGAAGGTCGCTGATCCAGTTTTCAGGGTTAGTCACAGTGCCGTTGGCGTCGATGATCAGCGAAGCAGGAACGCGACGTGTGGCAACAGCAAGAACTCTCATGCCTTGGGAGGCGAGTGCATCGTTCTCCGAACGACGGAACCCGAGCGCTACGGCGTCGAGCGCTTGTTCCGAACCATCGGGTTCAGAGAAGGTGGTCGACATTCCAAGGACAACATCGGGTGCGCCCTTTACGCAGATCAGGACATCGCCATTCGGCGAGTTGGGATCGGCCAGATGGAACGTAGCCATGAACTTCGTGGCCGAATCGAACGGGACCTCGGCGAGGCGCGGGCGGAGCGCCCGTTCGGTTGGCGCATCGAGCCCAGCCTTTGCTGCCATTACAACGAGTGCTGCTTCGGTTGGATCACCGATGATTCCCGGCCCGTCGGTTGCACCAGGGACAAGAACGGCGTCGGAACAGAGTGCTGCTGGCAGCAATGCACCAGTGGAAAATTCCGCAGCGACAACGCGACCACCCGAAGAGGTGATGTTTCCTTCGGTGCCGTATCCCCCGCCACTAACCAACCAGGCCTCGCCGCCACGAAACGCTTCGCCGGCGGTCATCTGATTCAGCGTGAGTGTGCCGGTTTTGTCGGAACAAATAACCGATGTTGATCCGAGTGTCTCGACTGAGTGCAAACGCTTCACGATGGCGTTCTGCTTTGCCATCTTTGAAATACCGATTGCCAACGTGACCGTAACTACGGCAGGAAGACCTTCAGGGATGGCCGCAACTGCGAGAGCCACGGCACCAAGAAGGGCGTCTTTGAAATTCTGTTCAATGATCCATTGGATAACGAACACGATGAATGCCGCAGTTCCGGCAATCATCGCCAGAGTTTTGCTGAGCGAATCGAGTTGACGTTCAAGCGGAGTCTTCGATGGCTTCGCAGAGACAAGCATCTCGGCGACCTTGCCCATTTCGGTGGCCATGCCGGTGCTGGTCACAACAACTTCGGCCCGGCCACGACTAACCGTGGTGTTCATGAACACCATGCCGAGGCGATCACCAATTGGCGATTCAGCCGATGTCAGCGCATCGGCGCGCTTTTCAACGGGAACGGATTCACCCGTCAGACTCGATTCGTCGACAGACAAATTTGCTGCGAGTAACAATCGGCCGTCGGCTGGCACTCGATCGCCTGCTTCGAGCAACACGATGTCGCCAGGAACAATTTCATCGATTGCCACTTCGTCAGTCACGCCATTGCGGCGTACCCGAACCTGAGTGACCAGCATGCGTTCAAGGGCTGCCAGCGCATTCGATGCCTTCGCCTCTTGGGCAAAGCCCATGATGGCGTTGATGATGAGAACGACGAAGATGATGACGAGATCTTTGATATCGCCCAATAAGCCTGCGATCAGACCCGCTGCGGCCAAGACGTAAACGATTCCGGCGCGGAATTGATCGATGAACACCAAGAACTTCGAGCGGCGAGGTGGTTCAGCGAGGCGGTTGGACCCGTGAAGGGCGCGCCGCTCGGCAACCTCTGCATGAGAAAGCCCCGTGCTGGCATTGATCGCAAGGCGCTCAACAACTTCTTCGCCGGGCAGGGCGCACCAGTCATGGCTTTGAGGGTGAGTCGTCTCAGGGTTCATTAAAGATCTCCGGTCATGTCAGATAGACGATGGGGGAACCGGGAATGGTTCACCGACCGGAGGTCTCTCCCGCTCATTCGCTTTCGAAGATCCGAGGACCAACGAGTTGGTTGCGAATGAACCAGCGGCACCGGGAGCTCGGGCTCGAAAGCCGTTGCGCCGTGATGACGACACCGCTGCGATGGGATACTCCCCTCACTGGTTCAACAGTATGGCCGCAAATCACGGCGAGTCATAGTCAGGACTACCCGATTACCGCTGAGCGGGAATCAGCCGACAAGGACTTTGCGAACTGCGTCTTCGCATTCGGCCACGGCCAGAACCAGGACCTCGTCACCTGCGCCGAGCGTGACGTCGCCTCGGGGGAAGATGACCTTGCCCTCGCGCACGACCGCAACGATCGTGGACTCACGAGGAAGACCGAGGTTTGCGATAGAGACGCCGTTGGCAGGCGATGACTCGGCAAGCCGAATCTCGGAAAGGCGCGCTGCGTCGTTTTCGAAGGTCATGATGCGAACAAGCGAGCCAACCGTGACTGCCTCTTCGACGAGTGCAGTGAGCATGTGCGGAGTCGACACCGAAACGTCGACACCCCAACTCGCGTTGAACATCCACTCATTTGAAGGGTTATTTACCCGAGCAACAACACGCGGCACGCTGAATTCCTGCTTCGCAAGAAGCGAGATAACCAGGTTGTCTTCGTCATCGCCGGTTACGGCAACAACAACGTCAGCGCGATCGGGTTCAGCCTTTGCGAATTCGGAAACTTCGCAACCATCGACTGCGAGCCACTTCACGCCTGCAGGTTCACCATCGGCCTGTGCCTGAGCAACACGAGCGGGATCAACTTCGACAATCAGAACTTCGTGACCTGCCTGCTGGAGTTCGGTGGCGATGTAGGTGCCAACGTTTCCGCCACCTGCAATGACGACGCGCATCAGTGTTGACCTCCTTGAGTCGGTGCCGACGCAAGATGGCGATCGAACTCTCCGATGTGATCTCCGTCGATAGCGACCCAGACAATGTCGCCCTCTTGAGCAAGCAACGCTGCGCTCACCAACTGCGCGACTCCGAGGCGAGTAAGAGCGACGACTCGTGATCGGCCTTCGGCTTCGAGTTCGACGAGCGGACGCCCCGCCCATGAAACAGGAACGACTCGTTCGACAAGACAAACGCGGGCGCTGGGGTCGACCCACTCAACGCCATCGGTATCAGGTTGGATTCGACGAAGGACACGCTCGATTGCCCACTGCACAGTGGCGACGGTCGAAATACCAAGTCGTTCGTAAATTGCAGCACGGCGCTGATCGTAAATACGAGCGACAACTCGATCGACATGAAAGAACTCTCGGGCGGTACGCGCGATGAGGATGTTGGAGTTGTCGCCATTCGTTACAGCGGCGAGCGCATCAGCTCGTTCGATACCAGCAGCACGAAGACGTGTGCGATCGAAGCCGACACCAACGATGGTGTCTCCACTGAAGTTTTCTGGCAGCCGACGGAACGCCGTTGCCTTTCGGTCAATCACCGAAACGGTGTGACCTTGTTCGACCAATGTGGCCGCGAGACCAGAACCGACTCGGCCGCATCCAACAACGACGACGTGCACTTCGCACCACCTCCAGGTGTCCCGGTGGACACCGCTGTCGATCCTATGACCGCACAACGGCAACCGAAAGACGAAACCACTCGGGTTCATATCCGATTCACATTGAGAAAACGCAGAAGTTGGCGCACTCGCGTTGACCCCGGTCACATCAACAGGAGCATGGGGCCTCCGAAGTGCCAAAGTCCTGAGTAGTTTGAGCGGCGACCACGGCTTCTCGAGGGAGACCCCATGCCGCTGAAGTCCCCAACCGATGCTCCTCGCTCTGATCTGCTCGTGATGTTCGGAGCCTCAGGTGATCTGGCCAAGAAGAAGCTCTTCCCTGCGATCTATCGCCTCGAATGCCGCGGCCACCTCGACATTCCCGTCATCGGGGTAGCCCTTGATAAGTGGACTGACGACGATCTTCGGAGCCACTGCCGAGAGTCCATCGCTGATTGTGGCGAGGACTGGGATCAGGCCGCGTTCGACCGCCTTGCCTCGAAGATGAGTTACGTCTGTGGCGACTACGCCGATCCAGCGACCTTCACCGAACTCGCCCGGAAGGCCGGGGGTGCATCGCATCCGATCTTCCATCTGGCTATTCCGCCTTCGCTGTTCGCCATCGTTGCTACCGGGATCGCCAATGCGGGAATGGCGAAGGGTGCTCGACTCATCATTGAAAAGCCCTTTGGTCGGGATTACGACTCTGCCGTTGCTCTCAACGCGACACTTCATGAGCACTTCTCTGAGTCCGCCATTTTCCGCATCGACCATTTCGTCGGAAAAGAAGCGCTGCGCAGTTTGTTGGTAACGCGATTCGCGAACGCGATTGTTGAACCGTTGTGGAATCGCAATGTGGTGTCTTCTGTGAAGATCACAATGGCGGAATCATTCGGAGTTGAAGACCGCGGTTCGTTCTACGACTCAGTTGGAGCAATGCGCGACGTCATGCAGAACCATCTTCTGCAGATGGTCGCCTTGCTTGCGATGGAACAACCCGTCAACGAACATTCCAAAGCGTTGCGCGACGAAAAGGGCAAAGTCCTCGAAGCATGTCGCGTTGTCGAACCGAAACATTTCGTGCGAGGTCAGTACAACGGGTACCTCGATGTGCCTGGCGTAAAGCCCAACTCCGATACCGAGACCTACGCGGCATTCCGTCTCGATATCGATTCTCCACGCTGGAGTGGCGTTCCATTCTTCTTGCGCGCCGGCAAGGCACTCGCTGAAACCGTCACCGAGATGACCATTGAATTCAAGAGTCCGCCGCGACCACTCTGGATCGATCATCACGATCACGTTCCCAACAATTCAATTCGCATCGAAGCAAAGCCGGAAAACTTTGCGGCCATAACCTGGCTGCATAAGGAGCCGGGCGAAACGATGATGCCGGAAGCAATCACTCTTGCTCCGCCCCCCGACCAGCGTCGTGACACTGGTCCTGAGCCCTACGAACTTCTCATCGAAGAAGCCATGAAGGGCGACCCAACGTTGTTCGCGCGTGAAGACTCTGTACTCGAGTCCTGGCGCATTGTTGAACGCATCCTCACCGACTACCCACCTGTTGAGCGCTACGACCAGGGTACGTGGGGGCCAAGCGGTGCTTCTGCGCTCATGCGTAGTCACGGTGGATGGCCGAGCGAACCTCCGATTGCTCTCAACTCGTGAGCGTTTCCGCTAACCATCCACTGCTGTACGTCGTTCGCCATGGAGCGACCGAATGGAGCCGAAGTGGTCAGCACACGGGTCGAACAGACCTCCCGCTCCTTCCCGAGGGAGAAGAGCAAGCCCGAGCGACAGGCTCACTCTTGGCGAACATCGACTTCTCGCTTGTTCTGTGCAGCCCGATGCAACGCGCACGACGAACCTGTGAACTCGCAGGTCTCCTTGATTGCGCAGTGACTGAAAATGACCTTCAGGAATGGGACTACGGCGATTACGAGGGCGTAACTACTCCAAAGATTCGCGAAACGGTTCCCGGGTGGACGGTCTGGAGTGGTGTCTGCCCCAATGGAGAAACCATCGAGCAGGTCTCGAATCGCGCCGATCGGGTCATCGAACGAGTTCGCAATGAATCTGGAAATGTCATCGTGTTCGCCCACGGACATATCCTCCGCATACTGACTGCGCGTTGGTGTGAACTCGACCCGGTCGAGGGCCGACGTTTCATCCTTGATCCCGCCACGCTCAGCATTCTCGGTTGGGAACGCGAGACACCCGCCATTCGTCAGTGGAATAGTCGCTAGCCCGTCACATCTCGGCGACGACGACCTCTATAAGTCCGACACCGGCCAACAAACTGCGCCTAGCGTTATCCCATTGATCGAAGGGGAACCATGGGCGACGATGTGACCACTACAACCTCAACCGCGACGAATAAGAAGCCGAAGATGGGCATCTGGCTGTTGCTGGTTGGTGCCGTCATCATGCTTTCGGGTCTGTTGTTTGGCTATGACCAAGGCGTCATTGCTGGTGCACTCGGAGGAATCCAGAAGTCGTTCGGCGCAAGCACAACGATGATCCAGATCATCACGTCGTGGGTCACCCTCGGCGCGTTGGTCGGAGCTCTTGTCGCCGGAGTACTCGCCGACAAAATTGGACGGCGCGTCACCATCCTTCTCGCCGCTGTTCTCTTCACAATTGGTGCGCTCTTCGAAGCTCTCGCCCCCAACACGACGGTTCTCATCATCGGACGACTCATCGTGGGCTTCGGTGTTGGTGTTGCTTCTGTCGCTGCACCCCTCTATGCGGCGGAACAGGCTCCCACTCGGCTTCGTGGTCGATTCGTTTCCATCTATCAACTCGCCATCACCATCGGCATCTTCATCGCGTACCTCGTTGATCAAGCACTCATTAACAACGACATGTGGCGCGTCATGCTCGGCGTTTCTGCTGTTCCTGCGGTTCTTCTTTTCATCGTCATGCTCCCGATGCCCGATTCACCTCGCTGGTTTGTGAAGGTCGGTCGTCGCGACGATGCAATCAAGGCCCTCAGCAAAGTTCGTCCCGACGTCGATGCCGCAGCAGAGGTTGCAGA
>Ga0315906_10008869_pt1 | contig 12013 bp, 20 predicted proteins | sample LakEriMetagenome_4_FD_203526 | JGI IMG/M metagenome (GOLD analysis project Ga0315906, IMG submission 203526) | Freshwater fungal communities from buoy surface, Lake Erie, Ohio, United States - Buoy 2 MA122 | ecosystem: Environmental > Aquatic > Freshwater > Lake > Lake biofilm | place: USA... | reverse complement strand
ACACAGGTGTTAACGGCACATTTACCATCACAGGTACAACATCAACAACATTTACATACGCATTGACAGCATCTAACATCACATCAGTTGCTGACACAGGTACTGTAACATTTACCAATAACTACCGCGCAATCGTCGCAGGTCGTGAAGCATTGGCTGAAGCACAGGCAGCAGACATCTCAACCGTTATCGGTCCAGAGATTGATGCGCTACGTCGCTTCCGCACAATCGGTTGGTACTACTTCGGAGGCTTTGCACGCCTTCGTGAAGCAGCTCTATATCGCATTGAGTCTGCAGCAACAAACGGATAATTCCGCTAGTGCAACGGCAGAGGGTAGGGAAACCTACCCTCTGTCACTTAGGAAAGGTTGGATATGCCATACACACTAATGACTCCGTACCAGTGGCAAACTTGGGGAACGGACTATAACGAGTTCACTCCATACTCACGCCTTGCAGGTCGTCGCTTTAATGGTGGAACTATTGATGGAGCTATCGCTCCTAGTATGACTGATATCCCACGAGGCCAAACTTTAATTGTTAATGGGACTACGGTAACTGCTACGTTAACTCCAAGCCAAGATGATCTAGCAGCAGCTAGTTATTACTTCCTTGGTGGTCACGAGTACGAGATCAGCGACTACCAAGCAGGAGTTCTTACCGCTGCTGGATATGGAAGTTGGTTAACTCCAGTATGAGTCTACATAGAAGGCAGACACATCCAGAATATGTTGAAGGATGCTTTGGCTGCAAGATAGGCGAGCTAGAACTAAGCGTAGGAGTAGCAAACCATAGAGGTTTGCCTACGGCAAAGCAGCACGACAAAGAACTACAGTCTTACTATGACGCAACACGTCAGGGTATAGAACCACGTTCAACAAAGAGCAAAGATATAGATGCAGCAGTCCAACTTTCCAACGAGGCTGGTAAAGCTTTCGATGGGATCTCAATGACATTCAAAGACTAAGGAGAAACAATGCCAAACGTAGACGGAAAGAAGTTTCCATACACAGCAAAAGGTAAGATGGATGCAAAGAAAGAAATGAAGAAGAAGATGATGAAGAAGGCAGCCATTAAGAAGATGGGGAAGAAGAAGTAATGGAAAACTACACAGAAGATATTACAAAGTACCCAACACCTGATAAGCAATACGATGGTGCTAAGAAGTACGAGACATACGAATCAATCCAAACAGGTGCTCCAGGCAAGGCTGCTAAGTAATGAACAAGGCAGAGAAGAAAGCTAAGGTCGCTAAGGTAATGCGCGAGTTTAAGGGTGGATCACTTCATTCTGGCAAGAAAGGCCCAGTAGTAAAGAACAAGAAGCAAGCAGTTGCTATTGCTCTATCTGAGGCAAAGATGGCTAAGAAGAAAATGGGCAAGAAGAAGTAATGGCTAAATCTCCAGCGTGGCAAAGAGCAGAGGGCAAGAACCCAAAGGGTGGCCTGAACGCAAAGGGTCGTGCCTCTGCCAAAGCGCAGGGGATGAACCTCAAGCCTCCAGTCAAGAAGGCTGAGGCAGCTAAGTCTCCCAAGGCAGCAGGACGACGTAAATCTTTCTGTGGTCGTATGTGTGGGATGAAAGCAAAGAACACTTCTAGTAAGACTGCTAGAGATCCGAACTCAAGAATAAACAAGTCACTTCGTGCTTGGGATTGTAGTTGCAAATGAAAAAGAAAGTAGCTTTCTGGGATAAAAAGAATCCTAATAAGAAGTCAAAAGCATTAACGCCTGCACAAAAGACTGCAGCAAAAGCACGGGCAAAGGCAGCAGGACGACCTTATCCCAATCTAGTAGACAACGCAGCAGCGAAACGAACTAAGAAGAAGTAGGAGATATACGGTGGCACTAGGACAATACGGCACAACGTTATTAGATGAACTTAATCGTTTGGCTAATGGTGGCACCTATAGAGCACCAGGAGCAATGGTTGGTGAGGCACTAGCTGCTCGTCAATGGGCAGTTGCACGTTCAGTATCAACAAACTTAACAGACACAGTGGGAGTTCTTAATGCGATTGCGGGTACGACTACTACTAATCGTCTTGATTACAACGGTGTATGTAACCTCATCGCTGGTACTTTTCAACTACCTGCAGCGCAAGCTCTCAGAGCGGTGTCATCTTGAGTGCTAAATATAACTTGGTCTGCGACCAAGCAACTACATTTAATTTCCAGTTCCAGATCAAGAATGATTCAACACCTTGGGACTTAACTGGCTACACAGGAACTATGACTGTACGCCCATTCGTTGGTGCTAATACTACAACTGTAGTTGCATCCACAGCTAATGGTCGTATGGTTCTTACCGCACTGACTGGTCGTGTTAACATTACACTCAGTGCAGCAACTACTGCAGATATTGCAGCAGGTCGTTACGCATACGACCTAGTACTAGATTCAGGTGCGGAAGTTACACGTATTCTTGAAGGTAAATTTATTGTGACAGGAGCTGTGACAACTTGACCACAATCATTGTTATTGAAAACATCACACCACAGGTTGGTGTAGAACTTTCCCAGGATCAAGGTCCACAGGGTGGTCAAGGCCCAACAGGTTCAACTGGACCAGCAGGGCCTACTGGCCCTATCGGTGCCACAGGTCCGACGGGATCTACTGGCGCAACTGGTGCGACAGGTACGACAGGAGCAACAGGTGATACAGGAAGTACTGGACCGACTGGCCCGACGGGTGCCACTGGTCCTGTTGGAGCCACGGGAACCACAGGACTTACAGGCCCTACGGGTCCAGCGGGAGCAACAGGTGCAACAGGACCTGTTGGCGCTACAGGAGTCACGGGAGCTACTGGATCTACGGGACCAGTTGGAGCAACTGGAACGACAGGAGCGACAGGTCCGACAGGACCTGCAGGAGCGACTGGCCCACAAGGTGCCACAGGTGACACAGGCCCAACAGGGGTAACAGGAGCTACAGGAGCCACTGGCCCAGCAGGTGCTACTGGCCCAGTAGGAGCCACAGGCTCACAGGGTGTGACTGGAGATGTCGGACCTACAGGTGTAACGGGCGCTACAGGCCCCGCAGGGGCTACAGGACCCGTTGGAGCAACAGGTCCTCAAGGTGTTACAGGAGATATTGGTCCGACAGGACCTGCTGGTGCAACAGGCCCAGTAGGGGCTACGGGACCGCAAGGAGTTACAGGTGATGTTGGACCTACTGGTGTTACTGGTGCCACTGGCCCTATTGGGGCTACTGGTCCTATTGGAGCGACTGGACCGATAGGTGCTACGGGACCAACAGGTCCAGCAGGTGCAACTGGTCCAACTGGTGCAACTGGTCCGACTGGTTCTACTGGACCTGGCGGAGATCCTTCACTAACTATTAACGCACAGACTGCCTCATATACTTTAGTTCTATCTGATGCAAGCAAGTTAGTTGAAATGGGCGTAGGCACAGCAAATAACCTAACAGTTCCATTGAACTCAACTGCAGCATTTGCCATAGGTACGCAGGTCAATGTTCTTCAAACTGGAGCAGGTCAAACTACAATCGTGGCTACAGGTGGCGTTACTATCAACGCAACACCTGGTCTAAAGCTACGTACACAGTGGTCATCTGCAACACTCATCAAGCGCGGAACTGATACTTGGGCGCTAGTTGGGGATCTTTCAGCGTAAGATTCTCGTATGAGATTCCACGTTATCAGCCTGCCCCATACACAAACAACTAAAGATTACATCAACTGCGCTTATACCGAAAAGGTTAGACGCTTTTGTATAATGATGAAAGGGCTAGGCCATACGGTCTATCTCTATGCTAGCGAGGATAACGAAGCTCCAGTAGATGAGTTGATTACCTGTATTACTAAAGAGCAACAGCAAGAAGCTCTTGCAGGTAAACACTTTACAGAGGCTGAGTTTAATAATGAGTTACCACACTGGCAGATCTTTAATGGCAAGGCTATTGAAGAGCTAGGCAAGCGCCTAGAGAAGAAAGATTTTATCTGTCTTATCGGTGGAGCATCACAAGAACCGATTGCTAAGGCTTACCCAAATCACATCAGCGTAGAGTTTGGTGTGGGCTACGGTGGAGTATTTAGTAAGTACAAAGTCTTTGAATCATACGCTTGGATGCACAGCATCTATGCAATGTTTAAGAATCCAACGATGGTAGATGGCAACTTCTATGATGCTGTTATTCCTGGTTACTTAGAACCAGAGATGTTTCCGTTGCAAGAAAAGAAAGAAGATTATTACCTATACGTAGGACGTATGGTAGATCGCAAAGGTATTGGGATTGCCCAGCACGTATGCAAAGAGATGGGTTTGAAACTTATCCTTGCAGGCCCTGGCAAAGATCCTAAAGTCGAGTATGGCGAATGGATAGGACCAGTTGGTCCTGAAGAGCGAGCAAAGTTAATGGGTGGTGCTATCGCCTTGTTTGCCCCAACGCTATATATAGAACCTTTCGGTAACGTTGTTATCGAAGCACAAGCCTGTGGAACTCCAACGATTACAACAGACTGGGGAGCGTTCACAGAAACTAATCCACAAGGTGTTACTGGATACCGTTGCAGAAATGCAATGGAGTTTGCAGTAGCTACAGAGTGGGTTAAGAGTTTAGACCCAGTAGCAATACATAAGCGAGCAGTGTCCTTGTACTCCTTGGATGCTATCGCACCACAATACGAACAATACTTTGCACGACTTCTTACTCTATGGGGAGACGGCTGGTATGAAAGGAAATAATGCCAACACTCAACGAACTGGTGGACGAGGTAAAGGCTAACCTACAAGGTTATGCGCTGCGCCAAGACCGTATCACTTATGTTGCTAACCCTGCTGGTTTAACTACTACTAGCACCTCTATTACCGTTGGCTCTTCTTCTAACCTAGCCAAAGGTATTATCGAAATTGATGATGAACTCATCTGGATTGATTCATTTGACAAGGCCAATAACGTACTAAACGTTATCCCAGGCTTTGGTCGTGGATACCAAGGAACAACTGCATCGCCTCACTCACAGTATGCGCCAGTAACTCTATCTCCAACCTTCCCACGCAACTCTATTAAGAAGGCTATCAACGATACGATCAACAGCTTCTATCCGAAGCTCTGGATTATTAACTCTTACACATTTACCTTTAACGCATCTCAGGTTACATACCCACTACCAGATGATGTTGAGGGTGTTTTATTTATCTCTTGGCAGACAACAGGTTCTAGCCAAGAATGGCTACCAGTAAATCGCTGGCGCTTAGATGGTATGGCAAACGCTGCTACCTTTAACACAAACAATACACTTAACATCTATGAGAACGTACAACCTGGTCGTACAATTCAAGTTTGGTATACCGCCACGCCGAACACTCTTGACGCAAACACAGATGATTTTGCTGACGTTACTGGTCTACCAGAGTCTTGTAAGGATGTTGTCGTACTCGGCGCATCATACAAACTACTGTCTTATCTTGACGCTGGACGAATCAATCTCACTTCGGCTGAGTCAGATCTAAACGATAGCAAGTTACCATCATCTGCAGGTGCTGCCGCATCTCGTTACATCTTTGCTCTCTATCAACAGCGTCTTAATGAAGAAGCACTGAAGTTGTCCGACAAGTATCCAATCCGTATTCACTACACCCGCTAGGTAAGGAAAGCCAATGACTCGTAAGTATTCGTCCATCAGTGTTGAAACAACGCTGGCTTCGGGAATCTCTAATAGTGCAACCACTATGACAGTTGCTACTGGTACAGGTTCTGCCCTTATGGGAGGTGTAACTCTTGCTGCTGGGAACGTAGATATCTTTACAGTAGCTCTAGATGTAGATACACAGAACGAAGAAATTGTCTATATCACGCAAGTAAATAGTGATACATTTACCATTGTTCGTGGTCAAGCAGGTACCTCTGCTATCTCACATACTGGCGGTGCAACAGTCAAGCACGTTCTTACAAGTGCTGATCTTAACTTTTATACAGCAGGAGTGGCAACAGCAGATGATGCAGTACCTGAGTCAGTAGTAACTGCTAAGGCAGACTTGCTCGTTGGCGCCTCATCTGGAGTTGTGGATAACCTTGCCGTTGGAACAAACGGACAGGTTTTGACTGCAGACTCAACACAAACACTAGGAGTCAAGTGGGCAACTCCAACACCTACAGATTTAACTCTTAATGCTAAGACTGCTTCTTACACACTGATTGCATCAGATGTTAATAAGTTGATTACAGTTACTAGCGCATCTGCAACAACTATTACTGTGCCTAATGGAGTCTTTTCTGTAGGCCAGCAAATTAACGTGACATCTCTAGGTGATGGACTAGTAACTATTGGTTCAGATGGCACCACAGTTTTACGTGCAACACCAGGAAATGTACTTCGTACAAAGTATTCATCAGCAACAATTATCTGTATTGCAGCTAATACATTCTTAATTGTAGGAGATTTATCTGTATGAGAATTGTAGGCAATCCACCTTCTGGCGGTAAGAAGCCAACCACACCTACCATTGGTACTGCAACTGCTGGCAATGCTTCAGCAACTGTTGCATATACTCCTTCTACCTATATCGGTAAGGGAACAATTACCTACACTGCTACATCTACTCCAGGTTCTTTTACAGGAACTGGTGCATCACCAATTACAGTATCTGGTTTAACTAACGGTACTGCTTACACATTTAAGGTATCTGGTACAACAAACTATGGAGTAGCCTCTGATGCCAGTGCTGCATCTAATAGCATTACACCTACTGTTCCTAAACCTACAGTTACTGGTGGAACTCTTACATCAGATGCTACTTACTACTATCGTGCATTTACATCTAGCGGTAATTTGACAGTTTCAAATGCAAATCTAACCGCTGATGTGTTAATTGTTGCTGGTGGTCAAAATGGTGGCAGTGGTGTTTATGCTGCTGACCCTTGCACTGGTTTTGCTTTATGGATTACTGGTTATGGCGGTGGCGCTGGAGGTTTGATAAGTTCTTCTAGCAGCACAATAACTCCATCCACACTTACGGTTACAGTAGGTGCTGGTGGTGGCGGAACTGGAAGCAACTCATCAGTTACAGGTTATACAACTGCATTGGGTGGTGGAACTGGTTCAGGTCGTGGCGGTTACATTTATCAGGCTTACTGCGCTGGAAATGTTCGCGTTGCACCTGGTGCTGGAACATCAGGTCAGGGAACTGCAGGAGGAAGCACTTGCGGAACATCTCAAAGAAGTTCTCGCGGCGGCGGTGGTGCTGCCACTCAAGGTGTAGATAGAACAACCCAACAAAGAGCAGATGGCGGTACTGGAAGTTCTGCATTTAGCAGTTGGGGTTCAGTAACAGGATTAGGTCAAAATGTAAGCGGCACTTATTACTTTGCTGGCGGTGGTGGTGGTCGTGGCGATGACGGTGCCAATGGTTTAGGCGGCGCAGGTGGAGGAACCGATGGTGGTAATTCTACGGCTTCATCTAACTCGCCTGCAAATACAGGCGGCGGTTCTGGCGGTGTATCTGTTGGTCAAAGTGGTGGCTCCGTTGGTGCTGGTAATGGTGGTTCAGGTGTTGTTATTTTCCGTTATACGAAAGCGCAGGTAGACTAAATGGCACATTGGGCAGAGGTTAATGAGAACAATTCTGTTGTTCAAGTTTTAGTTACTGATTCTAATGATCCAAATGGTGATGAAGGTTACCAATGGTTACTAGATAACCTTGGAGGAAGATGGATTAAAACATCTTACAACACAAAAGAAGGTGTCCATCTAACAGGTGGTACACCTTTAAGAAAGAATTTTGCGGGCGTTGGATATACATATGATCCAGTACGTGATGCTTTCATACCTCCTAAGCCTGAACCAATTACTTTAGAGTCAGGAAGAGTCTTTGATTGGACACTTAATGAAGAAACTTGCGTTTGGGATTTGAATACAGTATCCTCCAAGTAAATTATAGGAGGTATTATGAAAATTATCTTTACTGATATTCACAATCCTGACGGTGTTTTAGAGAAACCTAAACCCGCTAAAGAATATATACCTCAATGGTATAAAGATGCAAAGTCTTACAATAATCCTGATAACAAAAAGGAACCTTCTTTAGTAGGAATACCATATGCAACCGTCAAAAGATGTATGCCAGTTTGGGATATGATGACTGCAGGTTACATTATGGAAACACCTTATGACATCTATATCCGTCAAACTCCAGAAGGCCCTCATTTTCAATGGGGATCAAATGATGCAATAGTATTTCAGGCTATCGAGCAATTTCAAAACCATCCTTACTCTAGAGATATAAATTATGCAGTAAGAATCAACATCCCTTGGAGTATTAAAACTCCTAAAGGCTGGTCCATTATGGTAATGGAACCGCAACACCACGAACTAGGCCCGATTACTTGCGCTAGTGGGATTGTAGATACTGATGATTTCTCTATTCCTTTTAATATGTTTTTGAAATTACGTGATCCAAATTTTGAGGGCTTGATTCCTGCAGGCACACCGTTTCTTCAAATTATTCCATTTAAGCGTGAAGCTTGGGAATCTATTTTAGGTGGAGAAAAAGAAAGAAACAAATTTAATTCTGATTTACATAAGTTTGGCAGAACATTCTTTGACCGCTATAAGAAATTGTGGTGGCACAAGAAAGAATATAAGTAAAACTTAATAAGCATTACCACCTGAGTACGTGGCTAAACTACTCTACTTTTATGCGACAAACCCAATCAATCAAGGAGTAATCAATGCCTTATGGCGACGACATTACCGAGGGACTGGTCTATACCCTTTCCAATCCAGCAGGTGCCACTAATTACTCATCAACAGGTGAAGCCTACGATATAGCAATCGCAGGGTTACCGTTCTTTCTGTTGAACTCTGATGATTCACCATATCGTCGCGTAACAGCGCAGTATCGTAAGCAACAGATTGACCAGACCCGTGAGCCTGGTGAGCAGACACTGACTGGTTGGTGGCTACGTAGCCAAAGCTCTTTCCACTATGGACAAGGCATCAAGTTCTTTGAACCTATCCAAGATGAGTCGCTTCGCTTCCAGTACACAGAGTCTAAAGGTATTGATGTCTGGACTAAGGGACAGGCAACACTACTCAAGCAATCAGATAGCCAACACATCACCACAGGTGGCATCAGAACTGATGGTCGTCCGTGGCAACTAATGCGTTCTATCCAATGGGACAAGAACAGCAATACTTACAACGGTGTGCTGCTTGTTGATGAGTTTGATGTAGACAAGATTTTCCCAGCAATTACAGTATCTATTAACAACAAGGCCCTGACTTCTAACGTGGCAACGCTAACTACAACTGCAGCACACGGCCTATCTACTGGTATGCAGATTACTATTACTGGTGTGGATGCTACCTTCAATGGTGAGTACCGCATCACTGGTGTACCTACAACCACTACTTTTACCTATGCTAAAACTGCAACTAACGTTGCATCTACTGCTGTATCTCCAGTAGGTACAGGCGTTGCCGATGTTATTCACTTCGTTGACTACACATCAGGAACTGACTACGCAGTACACGCACTCTGCGATGATGGTGTCTATGCCTATTGGGTTACTAACGTACTCAATGCTGGAACTCCACGACTAAGAGTATATAAGAAACTACTATCTGACGATAGCACCGTATCACCAACTCTAATGATTACTGAAAACAGCATCACTGTAACTAACGCTGTTATGGAATACACCAAAGAGCGTATCGTAATGTGTGTCAACGATAAAGTCTATGAGTTTTCTAGTAGTGCGACATCACTACCAGCAGCGGTCTATTCACACAATGACCCAGATCATATCTTTACTAGTATTACATCTAGTGGTGCGGCTATCTACATCTCAGGCTACTCAGGTATCCAGTCCAACATCTACAAGTTTACCTTGTCTACTGCTGGTGCTATGCCTACCCTGACCAGTGCTATCACTGCAGCAGAACTACCAGTAGGTGAAATTGTATTTAAGATTGCTTACTACCTTGGCAATATGGCTATTGGTACTAGCCAGGGTATGCGTATGGCAGATGCAAGTCAGCTTGATGGCTCCATTACATACGGTGCTTTAATCTTTGAATCAACTCAACCAGTCTATGACTTTGGTTTCCGTGACAGATACATCTGGGCTGCCTCTGGCGTTGATGGTCAGGTTGGTGTGACTCGTGTAGATATGGGTCAACCATTAGGTAACCTTCAGTTCCCTTATGCCTATGACTTGTATAACCCAGCAGACACAGTGCTTAGTTATACAACAGCCTGTGCTTTCCTGGGTGATACTAACCGCTTAGCATTTTGTAATGCTGGCAATGGTGTAGATGGTGCTATCTACATTGAGTCTGCTTCTACTTTGCTAGAAGAAGGATTCTTACGTACAGGTTACGTCCGATATAACACACTAGAACTCAAGATCTTTAAGCTGATGCAGGCTCGTGTTGATACTACCAATGGTGGTCTGTTGATTGACTCCATTGACTATGCCGATAACTTCTATCGCATCGGTACCTTTGCTCAGGAATCTACTGTGCCAGAAGTTAACATCAACTATCCTCAAGCATCACAAGAATACCTCGGCTTCCAGTTCACACTGACTCGTTCATCTACTGATGTTACTAAGGGTCCATTGTTTACTGGTTACCAGATTAAGGCACTGCCTGCTATCCCACGTCAGCGTTTAATCCAGTATCCATTGTCTTGCTTTGACCACGAATCAGATCACTTCGGCGTTGAGGTTGGCTTTGAAGGTTCTGCCTATGACCGTATGTCACAGCTTGAGTCTATTGAAAACGTAGGTGACACCATCCGCGTTGAAGACTTTAGAACTGGTGAATCATACATCGGACTTATCGAAGAGCTTGACTTTAGAAACGCCACCCCTTCAGATAAGCGATTCTCTGGCTACGGTGGAACGCTCCTAGTAACCATTAGGACGGTCTAATGCAGGCACAAGACTACGCAACAGTAGCTGTTGCAGTATGCACAATCATCGGTGGTTTTACTGCAGCAGTGCGCTGGTTAGTTAAGCATTATCTTAATGAGCTCAAGCCCAACTCTGGTAGTTCATTAAAGGATTCGGTTACAAGATTGGAGCGACAAGTTGAAGAGATTTATCGCATCCTTCTTTCTCGCAATAACTCTTAGCGGTTGCGGTTATCAAGGCTGGGTTAGGTATCCCTGCCAAGAGTTTGAGAACTGGGAAAAGCCTGAGTGTAACCCTCCGCAATGTGAAGTAACTGGCACCTGTTCCTCCGACTTATTACCAGAGGTATTTGATGGCAAGAAATAGATATACCCCAGAAGAACTACACGCTAGATTGATTGTCATTATTGGCATCATATTAGCGTTGGTATTTGCTGGCTCAGTCTTTGCCCTGCTATGGGCATTGGTATTTGTAACACAACCAATGAAGCAAGCACCTAATGATGCAGCCTTTATTGAACTTGTATCTACCCTGACTGTGTTCCTTACTGGAACCCTGGCAGGAATCGTATCTGCTAATGGACTCAAGAGTAAGAAGAAGGAAGATGAATCAAGATGAAACCTGTTGCAAAGAAAGCCACGCCTGCCGCTATTGCTGTCCTTCGACAAGCCACAGCGATATGTCCACTACGCAAGAAGGCTTCGGATGGACTATTGCCGAGCAAGGCACACATCCATCAGAATCCTAATTCAGATCATAATACTGGATATGGTGTTGATCTAACCCACGATAAGTTGGGTGGCATTGATTGCTTTAATTTATTTCAGCAACTCAAAGCAGACAAGCGTGTTAAGTATCTTATTTTCCAAGGCAAGATCTGGTCAGCAGATCGTGCATCAGAAGGTGACCGCGAATACACAGGGTCAAACAAACATAACAAGCATCTTCACATCTCAATCAAAGAAGGATGTGGAGACGACACTTCCCCTTGGTTCCCTTGGTTGGGCAAGCCAAAGGTTGTCGGAAAGGTTAAGGCAGCAGTTAAGCCTTTACCAAAGAAGAAAGAACCAACAAGTCCAAAGGAGTAACAATGGATAAGAACAAGTTAAAGGCAATTGCAGCTACGTACCTACG
>Ga0315906_10008864_pt1 | contig 12016 bp, 8 predicted proteins | sample LakEriMetagenome_4_FD_203526 | JGI IMG/M metagenome (GOLD analysis project Ga0315906, IMG submission 203526) | Freshwater fungal communities from buoy surface, Lake Erie, Ohio, United States - Buoy 2 MA122 | ecosystem: Environmental > Aquatic > Freshwater > Lake > Lake biofilm | place: USA: Lake... | reverse complement strand
GGCGGTGCGGCGCGCGAAGCGCAGCTCGATCGCGGCGTGGCCCGCCGTGCTGATCGACTTCTCGATCCAGGTCGCGCGCACAAGGCGCGCGCCCCACGAGCCGCTCGACGCGGCGCCCGTGCTCGCGCTGGCGTTCGAGTTCTGGCGCACCCAGCCGCCGACGGCGAAGTCGCCGCTCTCGAAACCGTCGGAGAAGAGCAGCACCGGCGGCACCGACTCGAACGGCGTCGCGGAAACCTGGTTCGACGGGCTCGACTCGTTGCCCGCCGCGTCCTCGGCGGTGACGCTGTAGTAGTAGGTCGCGCCGTTGATCACCACGGTGTCGACGAACGCGAGCGCGGAGATCGGCGCCGAGGTGATCTCGGTGAACGGACCCGCCACATTCGTCGCGCGATACACGCGGTAGCCGACGGTGTCGAACGAGCTCGAAGCGGCCCAGTCGAGCACGACGGTCGTGTCGCCCGGAGTCGCCACGAGGTTCGACGGCGGCGCGGGCGGCGTGATGTCGCCACCGCCGCTCGTCGGGACGCCCCAGACCTCGACGCCGTCGACATCGCCCCATTCGTCGGTGCGGTTCGCCTTCGAGCGGATGCGGACCGTGAAGGACGCGAGGTTCTCCGCTCCGCTCGGGAGCGCGAAGACCTGGGTGCCGAAGGCCGTCGCAGCCGTGGACTCCGAGGAGTACCACGCCACGCCGTCCCACCACTCGAGGAGGAGCGTCTCGCCCGAGTCGTAGCCCGCCGTGCGCCGCGTGTAGCGGAGCTCGATCGAGCGGAATCCGGCGGTGCTGACGACGCGCTGGATGCTCGCGTTCTTGCGCACGCGCGCGCCCCACGAGCCGCTCGCCGCGGCCGCGGTCGAGGCGAACGCGTCCGCGCTACTCGAGACCGACCATCCGCCGGCCACGAGGTTGCCGGACTCGAAGCCGTCGATGAAGAGGGCGACCGGAGCCGGCGGAACATCGGGCGTTGCGCTCGCTTCAAGCGAGTAGGCGGAGAGGTTGCCAGCGAAGTCCTGCGCGGCGACGACATAGTGGAAGGTCGTGCCGTTGACGACGCTCGCGTCTTCGTAACCGGTCGCGGTCGTCGGCGCACCGGTGAGCTCGCCGTACGGCCCGCCCGACACGGTCGAGCGGTAGACGCGGTAGCCCGCCACATCCGACTCGGACGACGGATTCCAGTCGAGCGACACGCTGCCGTTGCCGGCGAGCGCGACGAGACCGCCCGGAACCGACGGCGGCGTGAGGTCGGTCTGTCCCCCGGCGGCGCGCACGACATAGGAACCGGTCGCGCTCGCGTAGCCGGCGACGCGGATCCGGTAGGTGGTTCCGCCGGTCGAGGTGAACGCGACGTACGACGTGAGCCCGCCGGGGCAGGGGCCCGCGCTGCCGTTGTCGTCGTTGCAGGCGATCTGCGTCAGCGCGTCGCACGAACCGGTGTAGACCGAGACCACGGTGTCGAATGAGCTTCCGCAGGTGTCGATCACGACCGAGCCCGAGCCCGAGGTGGAGTAGGTGAACCAGACGTCGGGCGAGGTGGACGAGCTGCCGCAGCTCGCGGTGCCGTCGTTGGTCGCCCACTGGGTCGAACCCGACGCAGACACGCCGTCGGCGAGCGCGATCGCGCCGCTGCACGCGTCATTGCCCGGCGCAGGCGCCGAGACGGTGATCGTCACCGAGCCCGCGCCGCTGCGGCCGCCGCTGTCCGCGACCGAGGCCACGATGCTGTGGGTACCCGTGCTGAGCGTGCGCGAGAACGAGCCGCCGCTGCCGATCGCTCCGTCGATGTTCGAGGTCCACGCGAGCGACGAGGTGAGCGTGCCGTCCTCGACGTCGCTCGCGGTGGCCGCGAACGAGATCGTCGCGCCCTGCGCGAAGAGGGTTCCGTTCGCCGGGCTCGAGATGGCGACGCTCGGCGCGGTGTTGATCGGCGCTCCGTCGTTCACCGCCGCGTAGGCGTCGAGGACGCCGCCGGTCGCGGTGATCGACGAGAACGCCGCCACCGGCCGCACGGTCGCGAGGATGCGGCCGCGGACCTGCGAGTAGGTCCAGTCGGCGTGCAGCGACTGCACGAGTGCGACCACGCCGGTCACATGCGGAGTCGCCATCGACGTGCCGTTCAAGTACGCGTAGCTCGTGCCCGTCGGCGTGTTGGTGTAGGTGCTGTAGATATTGACGCCGGGCGCAGCGAGATCGACCGACGCGCCGCCGTAGTTCGAGAACGACGCGCGCTGGTCGTTGTTGTCGCTCGCGGCGACCGAGATGATGTTGTCGAGCGCGTAGCCCTGCGGGTAGTAGGCGGTGCCGTCGGTGTTCGTGTTGTTGTTGCCGGCCGCCGCGACGAAGACGTGGCCGATCGCGCGCGACGCGGCGATCGCGTCGTAGAGCGTCTGGCTGAACCCGCCGCCGCCCCAGCTGTTGTTCGAGACCTTCACGCCCTTGCCGACGAGGTAGTTGACCGCCGACACCGCGCCCGAGGTCGAGCCGCTGCCGCCCGAGCCGAGGAACTTGAGGCCCATCATCTTGCACTGCCAGTTCACGCCGGCGACGCCGAGGCCGTTGTTGCCCACGCCTCCGATGGTGCCGCCGCAGTGCGTGCCGTGGCCGTTGTCGTCCATCGGATCGCTGTCGTTCGAGTAGAAGTCCCAGCCGCGCATGTCGTCGACGTAGCCGTTGCCGTCGTCGTCGATGCCGTTGCCCGCGATCTCGCCGGGGTTGAGCCACGCGTTGGCCGCGAGGTCGGGATGGTTGTAGTTGAAGCCGGAGTCGATGATCGCGATCACGAAGTCGGGCGAGCCGGTCGTGATGTCCCACGCCTCGGGCGCGTTGATGTCGGCGCCCGCGATGCCCGGATCGACATTCACGGTCTGCCCGGTGTTGTGAAGGCCCCAGAGGACGCCGAAGCCGGTGTCGTTCGGAGTCTGGTCGAGGCGGATCACATGGTCGAGCTCGGCGTATGCGACGCCGGGCATTCGTGCGAGGCGCTCGACCGCCTGCTCGGCGTTGCGCGCGGGCAGATGCAGCTGCTCGACATCGGGCAGGATCGTCCAGCGCGCGATCGGCTCGGAGCCCGCGCCGACCGCCGAGCGGAGCGCCGCGCGCGAGGCCTCGGGAAGCCCGGGTTCGAAGCGCACGAGCACCGAGGTCGCGTCGAACTTCATGTCGGGACGCGCATCGATCTCTCGGTTGCGCGCCTCGCGCCACGCGCGGCGCCAGGCGGCCTCGGCGGGGCCGCCGTCGACCTGCGCGAACGCCGAAGGTGCGAACATGACCACGAGCGCGAACAGAGCCCGCACGAGCTTCAGAGTGATGCCATCCATCGTTGTCGACTCCCGGAATGCGCGCGTGGCGCGGATCTCTGAGTCGCGCCTCGCCGCGAGGATTCGGCGTTGCGCGCACTTCGATCGAACCCACGCATCATCCGGCGCGCGCGAACCGCGTGGGGATCCATCGCATCGCGCCTTGCGATTTCGCGAAGATCGTCTTGCGTCGTCCGCAACGTGCTGCGATCGAACGGGTTGCGCGCGCGAGCGCGCGCCACGCGCTTCGCGCAGCGCGACGACGGCTCTCGAATCGCAAATCTTTCCGAACAGAGTCGATCGCACGCGCTCACTCGCGGCGCACGACGAGCATCTCGCCGACGAGCCCGGGACCGAACGCGAGCGCGACCCACGGGCCGGGCGCGCGTCGCGTGAGCATCCGCTCGAGGATGAAGAGCAGCGTCGCGCTCGACATGTTGCCGTGCTCGCGCAGCACTTCGCGGCTCGCATCTCCCGCGTCGAGCGGAAGGCCGAGCGACGCGAGCACGGCGTCGATCACGCGCGGTCCGCCGGGATGGATCGCCCAGGCGCCGACATCATCGATGCGCAGGCGATGCCGCCCGAGCGCCTCGCGCACCCACGGCCCGACCTCGCGCTCGAGGATCTCGGGCACCCGCGCGCCGAGGGTCATCTCGAAGCCGTGGTCGCCGATCGTCCAGCGCATCTCGTCGCGCGTGCCGTCGATCCGCACGGTGTGCGAGCCGGCGAGCCGCATGGCGGCCCCTTCGTGCGCCGCGACCACCGCGGCCGCGGCGCCATCGGCGAAGAGCGCGTTCGCGACCAGCCGGTCGACGCGCGTCGAGTCGTGCAGGTGCGCCGACGAGATCTCCGCGCAGCAGACGAGCGCCTTCACGGCCGGATCGGCGCGCACCGCGTCGCGCGCGGCGGCGAGCGCGTTGACCGCGGCGTGGCAGCCCATGAAGCCGACATTGAGGCGCCGGCAGTCGCGGCGCAGGCCGAGCGACTCGATCAGGTGGGCGTCGATGCCGGGCGCGTCGAAACCGGTGCAGGACGCGGTGACGACGAGCGAGATCTCGCTTGGTTCGACCGCGGCGCGCGCAAGGGCCGCCCGCGCCGCTTCGAGCGCGATCGCGCGCGCGGCGCGCGCCCAGAGCTCCATGCGCGCGGCGGTGCCCGGCGTCTCGCCCGCGCGGTAGAAGGCGTCTTCGCCATCGACGAACGCCGCGCATGCGCGCGCGTCGATCGCGCTGCGTTCGGCGAGCCGCGCGAGGACCGCGCGGTCGACGCCTTCGGGCGCGAGGCGCGCGGCGAGGTCGAGCCAGTTCGCGCGATCCATCCGGAAGGGCGGCGTCGCGGTCGCGATCGAGAGAAGCGCGGGGTCGCTCATCGCGCGACCGCCTCGCCGGCCGGCCGGCCGATGCGGCGCGCGAGCGATTCGAACGGCCGCGGCCACGCGGCGCCGACCGCGAGCGTGGCGCCGACGATCGCGGGCTGGCGCAGGAACGCCGCGATCGCGAGGCAGCGCAGCCGCGCCGCGCGCACGATTCCCGCGTGGATCGCGGGCCACGCCTCGCAGCGCGCTTCGCCGCGCGCGACCTTCGCGGCGAGTTCGCCCGCGGCCGAGCCGGTCGCCATCGCCCAGCCCATGCCTTCGCCGGTGAAGGGCTCCGCGTAGCCGGCCGCATCCCCGGCGACCACGATCCCGTCGCACGCAAGCCGCGCCCGCCGGCGGGTGAGAAGCGGCGTGCCCTTCCAGCGCGCCGCGCGCAGCGCCGCGAGGTCGTGCGCGTCGCCCGCGAGCCACGCGGCCGCGCATGCCGCGGGGCCGCCGAATGCGCGCAGCACGCCGGGCGCGCAGGCCGCGGCCACATCGATCGAGCCGTCGGGAAGCACCACCGCGCCGATGTAGCCACCCGGCGCCACGCGCAGCAGGATCTCGCCCGGCGCGCAGTCGACGGCGCCGGCCGGGAGGATTGCGCCGAAGCCGAGGCGGCTCCGCCGCGCGACCTTCCATCCGAAGCCCGGAACCTCGTCGAGCGCGCATCCGCCGAGCCCGTCGGCCACCACGATCGCGGCGGTGCGCAGGCTCCGTTCGCCCGCGCGGACGAGTCCTGGCGCCGCGACGCGCGCCGCCGCGCCGACGGCGACCTCGACGCCCGCGCTCCGGACGCGATCGAGGAGCCGCGCGTCGAGCTCGCTTCGTCCGATCGCGACGCCCGCCGGCCGGTCGATCGAGAGCGCGCGCTTCCTGCAGGCGACGCGGACGGATCGAAGCGGCCGCGCGTCGGCGACCGCGTCGAGCGCGTCGAGCCCGCGGAGCGCCTCGATCCCGCTCGGCGCGAGGCACGAGCCGCAGACCTTCGCCCTCGGGAACTCGGCGCGCTCGAAGAGCACGACGCGCGCGCCGGCGCGGGCCACGGCGAGCGCCGCGCAGGTTCCGGCCGGGCCGCCGCCGATCACCACGACATCGCAGGCATCGGTCGCGTTCGTCATGCGCCGCGCCTCCACCAGAGGTTCCAGCGCGCCGGAAACGCCGCGTCGACCCGCGCGCCATCGAGCCCGGCGTCGCGCGCGAGCGCTGCGGCCTCGGCGCGCGAGAACGCCCCGCGCACGCTCGCGGTCGCGTCGAAGTGGACGACCGGCGAGCGGCTCAGCGCCCGCGAGCCGAGCCACGCGAGCGCGAGGCCGAACCGCGTGCGGTCGAGATCGGTCGCGGCGACGGCGAGTTCGGCGGCGCCCGCCATGTGGCGCAGGACGCGCACGGCGTCGGCGCGTTCGCAGTGGTGGAGGAAGAGCGAGCAGGTGACGAGGTCGCCGCGCGCCGGAAGTTCGGCGCCGATCGCGTCGGCTTCGGTGGTTTCGATCGCGACGCCGGCGCGGTCGGCCCGCGCCCGCGCGACCGCGAGCGCGTGCGGGCTCGCGTCGCAGAGCGTCCAGCGGATATCGAGCCCGAGCCTTCGCGCGCGCCGGGCCATCGCGATCGGCCCGTCGCCGGCGCCGGTCGCGATGTCGACCACGCGAAGCGGCTCGCCCTGCCGGTTCCGTTCCCGCGCGAGCGCCGCGATGCCCGGCCAGAGCAGCCAGCGGCTGCGCGACACGGCGTTCAGCCGCATCAGCCCCGCGAGCGCGCGGTCGTGCTCGGCGGCGGGGATCGCCGGGTCGTCCATCCGTTCGTCGACTCGGACCCGATCGCGCATCGGTCGCAGGGTAGGGGAGCGGCGCCCGGTCCCGCGCCGCATCGGCGCAAAAACGAACGACGGGCGCCGAGGCGCCCGCCGGGTGATGCTGTCGTGCGTCGCGCGCTCAGTGGGTCTGCGAGCGCTCGCGGGTGCCTTCCGGAGTCGACATCGTCTGGTCCTGCGGCAGCGACTTGCGCGCCGGCTCGTCCTTGCGGACGTCTTCCTCGACATCCTTCAGGCCCTTCTTGAACTCCTTGATGCCCTGGCCGATCGAGCGGCCGACGTCGGGCAGCCGGCGTCCGAAGAGGAGCAGGCCGATCACGAGGATGACGATCCATTCCGCACCGGCGGGCAGGCTGAAGAACGCGAGGACGGACGGGGTGGCGATCGCGGCCATGAAGGGCTCCTTGAAGCGTCAGTATACGGGCCGCCCGTGGCGCGGCGGCAAGTTTCCCGGGGGTCGACCGACAAACCCGCTCGGCGCTCGGGCCTCGGGCGCGGCCGCGACGGAACGCCCCACGCGCGCCGCGTTCTCGGTACCGTTCCCGCCATGCAGGATCGCATCTCACTTCGCGGCGCGCTCCGGGCGGCCGCCATCGTTTCCGCTGCGCTGATCACGCTGGCAGGATGCCGGACGCAGCAGGAAGTTCCCGTCAGCGCAGACCGGCCGACCGACGGCCCGGCGCTCGTCCGCGTGCGCCCCGGCGAGCCGATGCCCGACGTCGAGTCGGCGTTCAACCGCCGCACCTTCTACCTCGACCGCTCGATCGACGAGTCGGTCGGCTGGTTCCAGAAGCCGTCGAGCAAGCAGTGGTTCCCGTTCCGCAACCAGGGCACGAACGAGGAGATCTGCACGCACGACCAGGCCGCCGCGAGCGTGCTCGCGTTCAAGGACCTGCTCGCGACCTCGTCGGGCGCCGCCGAGTTCCGCGAGAAGTTCCTCGCGATGTTCGACGTGTGGCAGTCGGTGGGCTACAACGAGGCGCGCGACGTCCTCTTCACCGGCTACTTCTCGCCGACCTTCAACGCGAGCCGCACCGCCGACGCGCGCTTCCGCCACGCGCTCTACACGCGCCCGGCCGATCTCGTCACCGATCCGAACACCGGCCAGCCGCTCGGCCGCCGCATGGCGGACGGTTCGACGAAGCCGTGGCCCGCGCGCGCCGAGATCGAGTCGAGCGGCATGCTCGCCGGCACCGAGCTCGTTTACCTTGAGAGCTCGCTCGACGTCTACATCGTGCAGGTGAACGGCAGCGCGAAGCTCATCATGCCCGACAACTCGGTGATGTACGTCGGCTACGCCGGCAAGACCGACCGGCCGTACTTCGGCCTCGGGCGCGCGATGGTCGAGGCGGGCCTGATCCCGAGCAACCAGCTCTCGCTGTCGGCGATCCGCCGCGCGTACAAGAAGGATCCCGGCGCGATCGACGAGCTCATCAAGAAGAACGAGTCGTACGTGTTCTTCACCGAGTACGCCGGCGACCGCTGGCCGGCCGGCTCGCTCGGCACGCGCGTCAACGAGGACGCGTCGATCGCGACCGACAAGTCGATCTTCCCGCGCGGCGGCATCGTGATGGTCGACACGCGCGCGAACACCTTCACGCGCGGGCTCGTCGAGTACAAGAACTTCATGCTCGACCAGGACACCGGCGGAGCGATCCGCGCCGCCGGCCGCGCCGACCTGTACATGGGCACCGGCGCCGCGGCCGAGCTGCTCGCGGGCGGCCAGTACGCCAACGGCAAGATGTTCTACTTCTTCCTGAAGCCCGAGCACGTCTCGCAGTACCCGCTGCCCGAGGCGAAGAAGGCGCCGGCGCCCAAGGCCGTCGGCGCGAAGGGGCCCGTCAGCGATCCCAACCTCACCGAGATGAAGCCCAACACGAAGCCCGTGTTCGAGGTCGAGAAGTAGTCCGGTGGGAACCGACTTCCGCGCGCGGCGCGGTGGATGGAACGCGGCGCATGCCCCGGCATGCGCCGCGTTGTTTTTCCGAGGCTCGATCAGGGTGACGCCGGCGCGTCGGTCGCGGCGCGCTCGCGCCAGCCGAGTCCGCGCTCGCGCTGGCCGGCCTCGGCGGGCGTCCAGTCGCGCGCCCGCTCGAACTCGGGCCACGCCGCGCTCGTGAGCGAGCCGTCCTCGTCGGCGCGCATGGTGGCGAAGCCGGCGGGGAACGCGCGCGCGCGGGCGTACGGCGGCGCGCCGGCGCGCGCTTCGGCGATGAAGCGCGATTCGTCGAGGCGGCACCACGCTTCGCCCGCGCCGACCGAGACGACGAGCGCCGGCACGAGGATCAGCGTCATGCGGCGGACCGGGCGGCGCGAGAGCGTCCACGCCGGCAGCGGCTCGGTGGCGCGGCCGCACTCGGTGCAGGTCGCGCGGCCTTCGTGCGGATAGGCGCAGTGCGGGCATTCGCCCCGGCGGGCGCGGCGGTCGGCGGGGAGGTGGATCCACGCGATCTCGGCGAAGTCGGCGAAGGGGAGGAGCCACCAGAGGAAGATCGAGGCGGCGGCCGTCGCCGAGGCCGCGAGCGCGAGGGTCGCGAGGCTCGAGCCGAAGCCGCCCGCGAGCGCGCGCGCCATGCAGTAGGCGCAGCCGAGGAACGCGGCGGACAGCAGGAAGAGCGCGCCGAAGGCGATCGCGTTCGCGATCGGCGGGGCGGTGAGCTCCTGCGGCTGGTCGAGCTTCGGGCTCACGGGCCGGACGATAGCCGCCGGAGCAGCGCCTGCGCTGCCCTACACTGCGGCTCCATGGCGGTTGCAGCATCGATGGCCGTGGATCGCGACGCCGCGGTCCTTCTCGAAGGCGTGACGAAGGTCTACGCGGGCCGGGTGCACGCCCTGCGCGGCGTCGAGATGCGCGTCGCGCGCGGCGAGATCTTCGGGCTTCTCGGGCCGAACGGCGCGGGCAAGTCGACGCTCGTCAAGATCATGACCACGATCGTGCGGCCGACGACCGCGCGCGGAACGATCCTCGGCGCGCCGGTCGGGCATCGGCCGACGCTCGCGCGGGTCGGCTACCTGCCCGAACACCACCGCTTCCCGCCGTACCTGACCGGGCGCCAGTGCGTCGAGTTCTTCGGCGCGATGAGCCTGATGCGCCGTCCCGAGCGGCGCGCGCGGGCGTCGGCGCTGCTCGATGTCGTCGGCATGGCGTCGTGGGCCGAGCGGCGCGTCGGGACCTACTCGAAGGGCATGCAGCAGCGGACCGGGCTCGCCGCGGCGCTCGTGAACGATCCGGAGCTCGTGATCCTCGACGAGCCGACCGACGGCGTCGATCCGGTCGGCCGGCGCGAGATCCGCGACGTGCTGCTTCGCATGCGCGACGAGGGCCGCACGGTCTTCCTCAACAGCCATCTTCTCGGCGAGGTCGAGCAGGTCTGCGACCGCGTCGCGATCATGCTGCAGGGCCGCGTCGAGCGGCAGGGCTCGACGCGCGAGCTGACCCACGAGAGCCGCAGCTGGCGCGTGACCATCGAGGGCGCCACGCCGGCGTGGCTCGGCGAGTTCGCCGCCTTCGGCGCCGTCGCGCTGCCCGAGCCGGGAACCGACCGGAAGTGGATCGAGTTCAAGTCGGACGACACGGCGGTGCTGCAGGCGCTCGTCGACCGCCTGCGCGCCGACCGGATCGCGGTCGTCGGGATCCGCGAGACGCGCGAGTCGCTCGAGGACCTGTTCATCCGGCTCGTGCGCGACGTGGACGGCCGCGCGAAGGCTGTCGGCGCCGCTGCCGTCGGGAAGGGGCGCTGACATGGAACGACACGCGCTGCATCGCGAGCGGCTCTCCTTCGGCGATGTCGCCGTCCAGTCGTGGGCCCTCTTCGTCGCCGCCTACCGCGAGCTGAACGCGCGCAAGCTCTTCTGGGCCGCGCTGATTCTGAACGCGGTCGTGATCGGCGCCGTCGCGGCGGTCGGGATCGACGAGAACGGCATCTCGGTGCTCGGCTACGAGCTCGGCATCCCCGGGATCAACACGAAGCTCTTCCCCGACGCGAAGCTGTACAAGCTGATCATCTCCGGGCTCGGCGTCGGCTTCTGGCTGTCGTGGCTCTCGACGATCCTCGCGCTCTTGTCGACCGCGTCGATCTTCCCCGACCTCGTGACCGGCGGCGTCGACACCATGCTGTCGAAGCCGATCGGCCGCGCGCGGCTCTTCGTGACGCGCTTCGCGACTGGACTCCTCTTCACCGCGCTGCAGGTGGCGACCTTCGCGCTGCTCGCGTATCTCGTGCTCGGGATCCGCGGCGGCGAATGGGAGCTCGGGATCTTCGTCGTCGTGCCGCTGATGGTGGTGTTCTTCAGCTACCTCTTCGCGATCCAGGCGGTGGTCGGCCTGCTGACCCGTTCGCCGATCGCGTCGGTGCTGGTGACGCTGCTCGCGTGGATCCTGATCTTCGTGCTGCACGCAGGCGAGCAGTTCACGCTGCTCGGCCGGACGGCGACGCGGCTCGAGATCGCGGGAATCGAGGCGCGGCTCGAGAAGCTCCAGACCGACGAGGCGCGCGGCGCGCTGCTGCCGAGGCTCGAGACGCAGCGCGACCGGCTCGGGCAGTGGGCGCTCGCGCACGACATCTTCTACGCGGGCAAGACGCTGTTTCCGAAGACGACGGAGACGGTCGACCTGCTGAACCGGTCGCTTGCGATCGCGACCGACATCGGCGATCCCGAGGCGGGGGAGGAGCCGGCGCAGGACGAGAACGCGCGGCGGCAGCGGGGGTTCTTCCGGTCGCAGTTCGTGACGGAGAGGAAGCTCGAGGCGGCGATGCGCGAGGAGATGGCGTCGCGGTCGGTGTGGTGGGTGGTGGGGACGAGCGTCGGGTTCGAGGCGCTCGTGCTCGGGTTCGGGGTGTGGTGGTTCCGCAGGCGCGACTTCTGACGCGCCCCACCCCTCCCATCGGTGCCCGGCAGGTGGCGGGCAGTGCCAGGTACAGACTGGCACCTGCCGTGGACGGACGTTCCGCGGATTCCACCCGACCGGCCGAGCATGCTCCGACCCGCGTGGCGTCGGGTCGTCCGGCGCTCTGGCGGTACCCGGCACGTGCCGGGCAGTGCCAGGCACTGCACGGCACGTGCCGGGCACCGTCGGGGTGGGCGTGGGTCAAGGCGCGCGCCCGGCACCACGCCCGGCACCACGCCCCGCGCGCGCCCGCGTCCTACCGCCCGAGTTCCGCCCCACGGTCCCGCGCCGCCCGCAGCGTTTCCGACAGGAGTCCGTCGATTCCGCCCGGCCGCGCCGTCGCGTCGTCCATGCGCGCGAGTCCCGCCGCCGTCGTCCCGCCCTTGCTCGTCACCTTCGCCCGCAGCACCTCCGGCCGCTCCTTCGTCTCGTCGAGCAGCGCCGCCGCGCCGATCAGCGTCTCGCGCGCCAGCGCCTCGGCCGTGCCGCTCGGCAGCCCGAGTTCCTCCGCCGCCGACGACCACGCCTCGAGGAAGCGGAACACGAACGCCGGTCCCGAGCCGCTGACCGCCGTCACCGCGTCGAACAGCCGCTCCTCGACCCGCACCGTCCGTCCGACCGACGCGAACAGCTGCTCGACCTGCGCGACCGACGCCGCGTCGACGCC
>Ga0315906_10008861_pt1 | contig 12019 bp, 8 predicted proteins | sample LakEriMetagenome_4_FD_203526 | JGI IMG/M metagenome (GOLD analysis project Ga0315906, IMG submission 203526) | Freshwater fungal communities from buoy surface, Lake Erie, Ohio, United States - Buoy 2 MA122 | ecosystem: Environmental > Aquatic > Freshwater > Lake > Lake biofilm | place: USA: Lake... | reverse complement strand
ATACCCGCAGCAAATGCCGCATCGAAAGTAGTAATGAATAATCCGCGATACCCCTTTAAAACGAAAGCAAGAACCAGCAGAAAATTGGCCGAAAGCAACCATATAGCTCGAGGCCCCAGTTCCAGACCGGAGTCTGTTCGCCACAGGTCCAGCGGAATGAGAGCGATTTCCCCAAACAAGACACAATCCTGATCAATATCCACCTGGCCTGCGTAACGGCTTATGAGAATAACGCCAATAGCAAAAAGGAGCGTAAATGTAATTCCTGTGGAAGCATCGGATTGTACCCTCGCTTTGCGATACAACCACTCAATTATTACTGAGGCTAGAACGCCAGTAAGGGCAGCCGCCAAAAGCATGATTTCGCTGTTGCGTGAACCCGAAATAAGGTAAGCTATAACTATTCCAGGTAATACAGCATGAGAAATAGCATCGCCCACCATAGACATTTTTCGGAGCATTAAAAAAACACCCAATATGCCACAAGATGCCGCTACGAGTGATCCCGAGAGTATAATCCAGAAGTCATTCATGGCCCTGATTTTTAGGGATTGGGCTGGCATGGGGATCAAAATCCACGTCACCGAGTTCTTTTAGAAGCAGGGCCTCGATTTCAGTGTCAATAAGGTGTTCCATTGCTTCAGCTCCTTCATGTACATGGTCGGGCCGCAGATTAAGTCTTGTACTGAGGTAAAGTTCCCACAACCTGTGGAAGCGAACAATTCGGCGGCTATAACTCTTCCCGGATTCGCTGAGGTGCCAGTGATTATTTTGAAGTACCAAATATCCGTCGCGCTCGAGGCGGCGCAATCCTTTCCGCAACTCTTCCATGCGGAAGGATCGGATGCTAAGCACTTCGGCTTCACTTCTTCCTTTTTCAAAATTGCCATCGGATTCAGCCAGATGATACAGAGCTTTGAGTATATTTTCGCCCAAAATCCGGCGTCGGGTGCGGAACGCTTTCCATTCGCGGCCAATCATTCCCTTCCCGGGTGCAAAGAAAACGCTTCCAAGAGCTATTAACGTGAGACAAAATATAATCCAGGGTCCTGTGGGCATGCCTGCACTCTGCGCTGAAATAAGCGTTCCGCTCAAACTACTAACAACGGCGATAAGTGCAGATACGACTAACATAGCCGAAAGTTTATCTGTCCAGAAACGAGCCGCCGCAGCGGGAGTTATGAGCAGAGCCGACATCAACACTACCCCTACGGCTTGTATACCGCTGGCTACGGCCAACACTGTCATACTTGACAAAACGAATTCTATAAATCGCACCGGCAAGCCGATAGCTGCAGCATATTGACGATCGAAAGAAACCAGCCGGAACTGATGATAAAATAGGAGTACAAACAGTATCAATACCAATGCAATACTGCCATAGATATATACATCGTAACTAGTCATAGCGGCAGCTTGCCCAAAAAGAAATGCCTCTAAACCCGATTGCGAACCCGCACCTCCATGTTGTATTCGGGTAAGCATAACAATGCCTACAGCAAAGAAAAAGGACAAAACGAGGGCCGTAACCGTATCTGGCTTTAGTTTAGTTTTCGCTAACACCAGATCCATGAAAAGTAACGCCAGCCAACCGGCCACCAGCGCTCCAATCATAAGGTATAGCGGGTCCTTTTGTCCGCTAACCATAAAGCCGGCACACACGCCCGGTAAAATACTATGTGCTATCGCATCGCCCACTAACGCACGCTTGCGAAGGAATGTGTAAACGCCAGTAATACCGGCGCCTACCGATAGTAGCGCTGTTCCGCCGAGAACCCATTGCACATTGGGATCGTAAACCAACTCTACCCAACTCATACCGCTATTCCCTCACAGGAAAATTACTATCCTTAACTTTATCGGCCAGTCGCGATAGAGGGGTTAGTGCGCCACCATATGCCTCTCCCAATGCTTTATCGGTAAATGCGCGTTCTTTTGTCCCCGAAACCACCAAACGGGTATTGAGGAGGATAAACCAGTCGAAAAACTCGCGCGCCGTATGCAAGTCGTGATGAACTATAACAAGGGTTTTTCCCTCATTTTTCATACTCTGCAATACTTCCAGAATAGCCCGTTCCGAAGCGGCATCTACGCCAGCGAAAGGTTCATCCAATAAATAGAGATCGGCCTGCCTCGCTAGCGCCCTGGCGAGAAACACTCGTTGCTGCTGGCCACCACTCAGCCGTGAAATTTGTCTATTCGCATAAGAACTCATGCCAACTCGATCAAGCGCCTCCATAACAATCTTCCTATCATCTACTCCGGCCCTGCCTCCAAAACGACCCGGTAAATACCTTCCCATCATAACCACATCGAAGACACTGGCAGGGAAATCCCAATCTACCGATTCGCGCTGCGGCACATAGCTTACGCGCTTTCGCGACTCATCCAGTGACTTTCCGAATACTTCCACATAACCTGAAAGCGGATCGAGCAGACCCATGATTGTCTTTAGCAGGGTGCTCTTTCCGGAACCATTGGGCCCAAGAACACCTGCCATTACCCCGGAAGGAAGTTCAAAATCAACCTCCCAAAGCACCGGTCGGGTACCATACGAAACCGTCAGGTTATGTGCTTCCAGAGCTATGGGTTGTTTTCCGGTGCTCATTGTCCTTGTAACGCGTCAGTAATGGTTCGGGTATTGTAACGCAGCATCCCTTCATAGTTTCCCGCTTCCTTACCTTGTTCACCCAATGCATCGGAATAAAGTGTACCTCCCAGGGTTATTGAGTGGCCGCGCTTTGCACATCCCTCTTTAACCGCCTCTATACTGCGAGGAGAAACAGACGATTCTATGAAGACGGCCGGAATTTTGCGTTCGCAAAGAAAGTTTGTCATTGAGCTCAAGTCCTGCAAACCGAATTCAGCAAGGGTGGATATTCCCTGCAGGCCATGGACTTCAATGCCATATGCTCTTCCGTAATATCCAAAGGCATCGTGAGCAGTAACCAACACGCGGCGTTCAGCAGGAAGAGCATCGAAAGCTGCCTTAATCTCGTTGTGCAGGCTTTCCAAACGGCGGCTAACCTCCTGAGCATTTTTTTCAAACTGAACACGGAATTGGGGATATCGCGAAACTAAATTATCCTTAAGTGCATTAGCAGTAATAGCCCAAAGCGATACATCGAACCAAAAGTGGGGATCAGGGGAACCATTGCTGTATAGCAATAAACTATTGGGAAATAACTCCCCAAGGGCAATACTTCGATTGGAACCTAACGAAGCCAAAACCTCGGACATTTTTCCTTCCAAACGAAAGCCATTGTAAACCACCAAATCAGCTTCTTGAATTTTGCCAAGGTCTTGCTGCGATATTTTGAAAAGGTGAGGATCCACACCGGGACCCATCAATACCTGAACATCGGCCACACCCTTGGTAAGCCCCGATACCATATCGCCAACAATACCCGTGGTACAAACAATTCGGGGGGTAACGGTAGACTGCCGACCGGAATTTCCTTCAGGCTTGCAGGAGACTATAGACAAAATAAGGAAAGCTGCAAAAACTATTTTGGCAGGCATAGCTTAAATTTTTAGGCAAATCTAAAAAATTATAATAGTAGCGTAAAAAAACCCCATATAATAGGGCAGGATACTGAAAATACAGGGGTTGCGCAGGATAAAAAGACGATAAATCCGCGTTTCAGTGTTACTCTCAGTTAATAGCAATAAACGCAACCATCTCGCACAGAACAGAAAATAAATAAGGGCAATGCTCACTTCAGCTAATAACAAATCTCAACTTAATCATTCACTTTGGCCATAGCCATGAATCGCTCAATTTGAATTCGAAAAAAAGCCAAAATCAATTACAACGAATACAATAAGGAAAGGACAGGTAAAATCACTGCCATTAAAGAATTCGAAATAGACGCGCGGGGAGGGTTAGTTATCCCTCACTAACTTCTTGTACTTGATACGATGGGGCGTAACATCGCCAAGGCGCTTCTTCTTGTTTTCTTCGTACTCAGAGAAGTCACCTTCGAAATAATACACCTGGGAATCGCCTTCATAGGCCAGAATATGCGTACACACCCTATCCAAAAACCATCGATCGTGTGATATAATCACAGCACATCCGGCAAAATGCTCCAGTCCCTCTTCCAGAGCGCGCAAGGTGTTTACGTCTAAATCGTTCGTTGGTTCGTCTAGCAGCAATACGTTGGCCTCAGAACGAAGCGTCATTGCGAGGTGAAGCCTGTTTCTCTCCCCTCCCGATAATACCCCGCACTTCTTTTGCTGATCGGCGCCATTAAAATTAAATCGACTTACATAAGCTCGTGAATTGACTAGTTGACCACCCAGTTCGATTACTTCGTTGCCGCCGGAAATTACTTCCCAAACGGTTTTTTCCGGATCGATTTCCTTGTGCGTTTGGTCGACATAGCCAATCTTGACCGTATCTCCTACTTTGAATGAACCCGAATCCGCATGTTCCATGCCCATTATGAGACGGAACAGCGTGGACTTACCCGCTCCATTGGGACCTATAACGCCAACAATACCCGCAGGCGGCAATTTAAAACTCAAATGCTCGAAGAGGAGACGATCGCCGTATCCTTTGGCTACGTCGGCTGCTTCTATAACCTCGTTCCCAAGTCTCGGGCCATTGGGAATTGGAATAACGAGCTGCGCCTCCTTTTCCTTACCTCCTTCGCTTAGCAGTTTTTCGTAATTCGATAATCGAGACTTACTCTTTACTCGGCGACCTTTCGGATTCATCCGAACCCACTCTAACTCTCGCTCCAGCTCCTTGCGCTTTTTGCTTTCCTGCTTTTCTTCCTGAGCCAGTCGCTTAGCTTTTTGATCAAGCCAGCTCGAATAATTGCCCTTCCATGGAATACCCTCGCCACGGTCTAGTTCCAAAATCCACCCAGCTACATTATCAAGGAAGTAACGATCGTGGGTAATAGCAATTACAGTACCCGGATAATTTTGAAGGTGTTGCTCCAGCCAAAGCACCGATTCTGCATCAAGGTGGTTGGTCGGCTCGTCCAAGAGCAGCACATCTGGTTGCTTTAAGAGGAGGCGGCATAAGGCTACCCTTCTGCGTTCTCCTCCGCTAAGATTTTTAATCGGAGCATCGCCTGGAGGGGTGCGCAAAGCATCCATCGCAATTTCAAGCTTCGTATCCAGTTCCCAGCCTCCAAGCGCCTCAATCTTATCCTGCACTGCGGCCTGACGATCCATGAGACTTTGCATTTTGTCGGGATCATTCAACACCTCTTCGTCCATAAAGGCATTGTTAATCTCCTCGTACTCTTTGAGGGCATCCACCACTTCCTGAGTACCTTCCTCGACGATTTCACGAACCGTCTTGCTTTCATCGAGTTTCGGCTCCTGTTCGAGGTAACCCACCGTGTAACCGGGCGACCAAACCACCTCTCCCTGAAAGGCATCGTCTACTCCGGCAATAATGCGCATGGTGGTTGATTTACCGCTACCGTTGGCTCCTATGATACCAATTTTGGCACCATAGAAAAAACTTAGGTAAATATCCTTGAGAATATGTTTTCCCATGGGTGTGGTTTTGTTCACCTTCACCATAGAAAAAATTACCTTCTTATCGTCACTCATAATTCAATTTTTGGGAGCGCAAAGATATTGAATCAACATGTACTTAGCTTGTTCTTAAGCGCTTTTCTTTTCGGATGAACCCGTATGTTTCGCGATTCCCGTCCGGGTTTATCCGACGTAATCGCCCTTCCTGAACTCGAGCAGGGTAATCTCCGGAAAAATTCCCACCCTGCCAGGGAAACCAAGGAAGCCAAACCCCCGGTTAACATAGAGGTATTGATTGTTCTCTCGGTATAAGCCCGCCCATCGGCGATAACGCAAACGTATCGGACTTAATTTTATACCCAGACTGGGAATTTCAACTCCCATCTGCATGCCATGCGTATGGCCAGAAAGCGTTAGTTGAACATCAGACTTTCCGCGGACGACGTTTTCGAAATGGGTGGGGTCGTGGGAAAGCAAAATGCTGAACCTCTCGCTCTCTATGCCTTCCATGGCCTTGGAAAGATCTCCATACTGATGAAATCCTTGCCCCCAATTTTCAACACCAATCAAACGAATACGATCTCCGTTTAGCTCCAAGGCAACATTTTCATTTCGCAATAAGCGGAAACCCATTTCGCGATGAACTTCATACAAGCGCTCCAAATTGGCTTGCTTGGCTTCAAGACTGTCCCAGGGCACGTAGTCTCCATAATCGTGATTTCCGAGAATGGAGAATTTGCCATATCTCGCTTTCATGGATGCCATCATTTCGATCCAGGGATCGGCCTCATAAGCGAAATTATTTACCATGTCGCCGGTAAAGAATATATAATCGGCATCCAGTTCATTGATCATATCAATAGCCTTCTGCACTTCTTCGAAGCTATTGTCCAGGAAGCTACCGAGGTGCATATCACTGAGCTGTATCACTTTCATGCCAAGGAAGGCCTCAGGCAGATCGGGGAATGTTACCAATTGCTTCCACACCTTAAAGTTGTACTTACCTCGGATTACGCCGTACACCATACTTCCCAACACTACCCCCGAAACGATAAGCCCCGCCTGGTTTAGAAATTGCAAGCGATTAATACGTTCGTGGGCTCCGGTTGAGGAATCTATTTTCGGACTCAATACATTGATGCCAAGGCGGACAACATGCAGCAGGTCGTCGGCAAAATGAAACACAACGAAAACGAGTTTACTAACGAGGAAGGTAATGGCGAAACCAGTAACAAAATAGAAAAAGCGGTACGATTTTTCGGCCATGAGCGACTCGAAATTGATTGCGAGATAGGCGAAAAGAAAGCCAGTGGTTAACGAAGGCAGCCACCAAGCCCAACGCCATAAACGACGGGGCAAATCGTCCAATCCTGCACTCAGCATTTTAATACCCTTATAACCATACAGGTCTATCAACAGCAAAATAGCCGTCGCGAAAAGAAAAAAGACCAACATACGTAGGGGCATACTCAAGTAGAAATTTTACTGCTACAAAGGTACTTGCTAAATAGGGAAAGACTGCCATTTGTTCACACGAAGAAATTGCCGCTGGTGGAGAAATGTTCCCATTCGGCGAAGGGAGTGTAGAGAATGCCATCTCGCCAATCCTGTTGTTTAAATTAGCGCACCGAAACCTTGATGTCAGCCTAACGGCGTGGTTTACGCAGCCGTCCTTCGGGCATGCCAGGGGAAGGCATCGCGGAGGGTCAAATTGGGGCGATTTTTTGAGGCTGATCGATAACTATCGTTCTCGCAGAATAGGACACTTTTGAATTAGCTGACTTTGAAAACGCCCTTTCGAAGAGCTAAGGGGACATTTTCGGCAGCGAGCAATGACTGCCGATGCTCAGGCAAGGTTTTATAAGCCGGAGTTAGATTCACTGCTATGGCGGACTCTCCAACCTGTACCCTACCCATTCATTGCCCTGCCTGCTTCGCCAGCTGTTCGTTCAACAAGTATACCCGGTTGTTTTCCCTCCACTTCCCAGCAATGATGCGCATAAGGGAGTGCCAGCTCGAGATCGTGTGTAGAAAAAAGTATTATTTTGCCTTCCGCACTCAAAGATTTCAGTATAGCCAGTAGCATTCGGCGAGAGGGATAATCTAAGAATGACAAGGGTTCATCCAGCAACAATACTTCTGCCTCCTGCACCAGTGCCCGCGCAATCATTACCTTCTGAAATTCGCCGTCGCTCAATTGCCATACCGGCCTTTCCAAGCACTCTGCTACCCCTGCCATGGCAGCATACTTTTCTATTAGTTCGCTCTCGCTCCGGTCTCCACGCTTTGCAGTGCCATACCAGGGATATCTACCAAATGCTATCAGCTCCTGCGCGCGCAGAACTCCCGGAACTTCGGATCTGCCAGTAAATACTACGGCTATGTTTCTCGCCAGTTCTCTGGCAGAATACGAAGCTATATCCTGTCCACGAAGTAGTATACTTCCCGATACCCGATGCAGTCCGCACAAGGCCTTGAGCAAACTACTCTTTCCGCTGCCATTAGGTCCAATAAGGGCGGTCAGTGTTCCCACTTCCAGTTTGGCCGAGTGGCAGCGCAATATATCCTTACCGCCGAGCCGCAGCAGAACATCGCTGATTTCTATCACTGCTTCGCCTTTCAAAACCAATGTTTCATTCGTACTCCCTGAACTAACAGGTAAATTACTACAGGAGCTCCTACCATGGATGTAACTGCGTTGAGAGGCAGAGTATCTGCGCTCCCCGGAAGACGGCTAATAAGGTCGCAGCCCAGAGCAATCAATGCGCCGGCAAGAGCTGTAGCAGGAACCAAAATACGATGGTTAGCCGTGCGGAAAAGTGCTCGGGCCAAATGAGGTACCGATAAACCCAAAAAGGCCACCGGCCCGCAGAACGCGGTAATAATCCCGGCGGCGGCTCCGGCAGCGGTCAACAGTGCGATTCGCATTCGACGGTAATTTAAACCCATGGATTGTGAATAGTCTTCGCCCAGCAACATAATATTAAAATGACGGGCATTTAGGCTGCACCAAATATATAACCCTGCTGTAGCCAAGGCCATAATCATAATTCCATCCTTTCCCGCTACTGCAAAACTTCCCATCCCCCACACAATCATTCCCCGCAAGGCTTCTTTAGACGCACCATATTCAACCAAAATAATAAGCGAGGAACAGAGATAGCCTAACATCAATCCGAAAATAAGCAAGCTGGCATTATCTCTTAAACGCATGGCTACCGCCAATATCGCTGCCATAATAGCGAAAGCCCCGAGCATAGCAGCGAAACTAATAGCGAGGCTCTCAAAAAAACTGCCGAGGGCGAAACCCAGTCCTCCGCTGCCGGCTATGGCCAACGTTACTCCCAGCGAGGCGCCTGAACTAACCCCAAGCACCGAAGGCCCCGCCAGTGGATTGCGAAAAAAAGTCTGCATGAGCAAACCGCACAAGGCTAATGAAGCTCCCGCAACTAAGGAGGTAAGCGCCCTTGGAATTCGGCTGAGCACAAGAATTTCGCGAACGTATTCTTTTTCTGCATCCACGGGACGACCTGTTAGTACATTCAGCACCTCTCTGGCCTGAAGTATAACCGAGCCAAAAAGTAATTCCAAAGTGAAGAACGCACACACAAGGACCGCGAGAACCAGAAGTATTAGTACATGCTGCCTGGTCATTGCGTTTCTAATCTAAAATATACCTGCTTATGGTCCGGGAAACTTCCGGGATGGAAAATATTAGCCAGATCTTTAAGAATTACCTGGGGCTCAATTACCCCTCTGCCAAAATAATCCCATTTGGACGCATCGCAATAGAAGAGATTATTCGATGTAAACGCCTTAAATCCCTTCATGCGGGCCACCATGCCGCTTAGCTCTGCCGAACTGGTATCACCAAATCGGATGTCGCCCCAAAAATCGGCATCCGAAGCTTCAGCAATCATTGTCTCGAAATCCAGCGTTAAGTTATAATTGATGGGATTTGTCTCAAAGGAGTATCTACCGCCTGCATCCTTAATAACAGTTGCCAGAAGACCCTTTCCCCCGGAAGCATACCAATGCTCCTCATAATTAGTTCCTACGAATACCTCTGGCTTAGCTTCCTTACCGCTTAAAACGGATTTTACTTCCCTATATTCTTGCTCAATAATACGAAACAGGCTATCTGCCTGATGCTTTCTTCCACAGAGCGTTCCCAGTGCTACCAGCCACTCCGCTCTTCCCAAAGGACTTTCTTCGAGATATTCGTTGAGTGCAAAAACCCGTAATCCGGCATTCGAAAACTGGGAAGCATCGATTTCATAGGGATAAATAAAATAAATATCAGGCTTAAGCTGTAGCAACAACTCTATACTTTCGCTACCACCCTCTCCGATATCAGTAATGCTTCCGCGCTCTGCCGCATGAAGAAGTGTGGTATCCAGGATGCGATCGGAGAAAGCCATGCCAGCAATACGGTCGGTTAGACCCAGAGCCGCCAGAATAGAAGCATGGGTAGTGCTCATGCAGGCCAATCGAATATCGTTTCTATCTTCCAATGTGCGCATGCCGGAAATCACTTCACCATCAGCGTCCAGCACTTCCACAATAACAGAATCGCGGTATTCCAGCACTCGAAAGTAATTGGCATAGCGGGGAAAAAGGGTATCTGCCAAATTTTTCCCGCCGCTTTCGGTTGAAACCGGAGGAACTTCCTTAACCGCACATCCTACCGAGATGAAAAGTAACAACAGATATATCCAAGTTCCGGCATTCATGGCACAAAGGTATTGCTAAGGCACTGATTTACGGGAATGATACTGTTTGCAATCCTGCCGAAAAAAGGTATAAAAGGTGAAACAATTACGCTGTAAGGAAGATCTAATAGATAAAAGCATATTCACTTGAAGGATACAAAAGTACTTACACCCGAATAAAGATGTCAATCTGTAGCTTGCATTATTGACAACACGCGGCAACGAAACCTTCCCCTCGGCAGGAACTGCAAACAATTTTTATCAGCGCTGCAAAACTCCGGGAATTATTGACAGGCTGTAGTAAAACCATGTTAACTAGATTTTTTAGGTAAGGGGCTGTAAAATGATTGCAAGGAATATAGATTTGAAGACATCACTGTAACCATGCATTTTAGGTAATTTTGATGCGAATACACAGCTATGGCAACGAACGATGACCTCAACTTTAACAAGAACGAAGATCACAATAAACAATTGCTTTCCCGCCTGCGCTATAAGCTGGAGGAAATTGGGCTAGGGGGTGGAAAAGATCGCATCGCCAAAGAACACGCGAAGGGAAAACTTACCGCCAGAGAACGGATTGACTATCTGTTGGATCCGGGTTCACCCAAAATGGAAATTGGTGCCCTTGCGGGAGATGGAATGTACAAGGAGCATGGTGGATGCCCGAGCGGAGGTGTAGTAGTCACTATTGGCTATATACATGGAAAACAGTGCATTGTAGTGGCCAACGACGCCACCGTGAAAGCCGGGGCCTGGTTCCCGATTACAGGCAAGAAAAACCTGAGAGCTCAGGAAATCGCCATGGAAAACAGGCTCCCCATTATTTACTTGGTGGATAGCGCTGGGGTGTACCTGCCCATGCAGGACGAGATTTTTCCGGACAAGGAGAATTTTGGACGCATTTTCCGGAATAACGCCCGAATGTCGTCGATGGGAATACCACAGATTGCCGCTGTTATGGGCAGCTGCGTTGCCGGTGGAGCCTACTTGCCGATAATGAGCGACGAAGCCCTTATTGTAAAAGGAACAGGTAGTATTTTTCTGGCGGGGTCCTACCTGGTAAAAGCGGCCATCGGCGAGGACATCGACAACGAAACGCTGGGAGGAGCCGATACGCATTGCGAAATTTCGGGAGTTACCGACTACAAAGCCGAAAACGACAAAGATGCTCTTGACAAGATCAGATCCATAGTGTCGCGTATGGGAAAAACGAGTTCCGATGCTGGTTTCGATAGAATAACCCCTGCGAAACCTGCTTTGGCGGAAAACGATTTGTTCGGTATTATTCCTTCGGATCGCGGAAAACCCTACGATACCCACGAGGTGATCAAACGACTGGTGGATGGTTCGGAATTTACGGAGTACAAAGCCGAATATGGAAAAACAATAATCTGCGCTTACGCCCGCATTGAGGGCTGGTCGGTAGGTATCGTCGCCAACCAGCGCCAAATGGTAAAGTCTAAGAAAGACGGCCTGCAGTTTGGCGGGGTTATTTATTCCGATTCCGCCGACAAGGCTACCCGCTTTATTATGAACTGCAACCAGAAAAACATCCCATTGCTCTTTTTACAAGATGTAACGGGATTCATGGTGGGTTCGCGTTCGGAACATGGTGGCATTATTAAAGATGGTGCGAAGCTTGTGAATGCTGTGAGCAACTCGGTAGTGCCTAAATTCACCATCATTATGGGAAACAGCTACGGGGCGGGCAATTATGCCATGTGTGGAAAGGCTTATGATCCGCGCTTAATCTTCGCCTGGCCATCAGCAGAAATAGCGGTAATGGGAGGGGCTCAGGCAGC
>Ga0315906_10008859_pt1 | contig 12022 bp, 14 predicted proteins | sample LakEriMetagenome_4_FD_203526 | JGI IMG/M metagenome (GOLD analysis project Ga0315906, IMG submission 203526) | Freshwater fungal communities from buoy surface, Lake Erie, Ohio, United States - Buoy 2 MA122 | ecosystem: Environmental > Aquatic > Freshwater > Lake > Lake biofilm | place: USA... | reverse complement strand
CCATCGCGATGATGAAGGCCGTGCGCGGCGTCGTTCACGAAGGCCTCACCCCAGAACAGGGCTTCGCCTTGTTCAACGACCTCAAAGGCAAAAAGTAAGACACACCCACCACCATGGAACTCAACCCCAATCAAATCCGCCTGATGATGCTGAAGGTGGCCGATGCCATTATCGAAGCTGAACCGATGCTCTCCCAAGCCGATCGTGACCTTGGAGACGGAGATCACGGCTTGGGCATGAAACGCGGCATGGAGGCAGTGAAGATCCATTTGGAGAAACTGGAGCCCACAACGGCCGAGCAGGTCTTTGTAACCACTGGCACGGCGATGATGACGAGCATGGGGGGGGCTTCGGGGGCGATCTTCGGCACGCTTTACCGCGCTGGAGGTAAAGCACTGCCTAATGCTGGCGGCCTCAATTCGCAGGATCTCTCGCTCTTTTTCCATGCGGCTGCCGAAGCCATCATGAAGCGCGGTGGAGCCAAACCGGGTGACAAAACGATGCTCGATGCCCTCGTGCCCGCAGCGGAGAAAGCCAAAGAAGTCACGCATCTGACGCTGACAGAAGCTCTGACCGCCATCGCAGCTGCGGCAGAGGCAGGTAAAGAGGCCAGCAAGACCATGATTGCCCAGTTTGGCCGTGCGAAAACGCTAGGCGAGGCTTGCATCGGCTTTCCCGATGCGGGCGCTTGTTCGGTGGTCGTGATGTTGAATGCGATGGTGGCATTTGTGAAGACAGGTGGGTGACGAAAGTTCCTCGATTCGGAGGTCTTCATTTCTTGCAAGGCCTCTCGTGCGACGGAAAGTGGATGCCTCCATCCACGTCCTCCTGATTTACGCCCATGCCTGACTGGCTCGCGATCATTCTCCTCGGCATCATCGAAGGTGTCACCGAATTCCTGCCCATCTCTTCCACTGGGCACCTGCTTATTCCGCAAAATCTCGGCTGGCTGCCCAAGAAGAGCGATCTCTTCAATGTGGTGATTCAAAGCGGTGCCGTGCTGGCCGTGCTAGCGGTTTTTACGCAGCGTGTGAAGCAGCTTGCCACCTCACTGGGTGACCCGGCAACGAAGGACTACCTCGCGAAGCTTGGCACCGCCTTCTTTATCACCGCGGCCGGCGGTTTGGTGATTAAGAAGCTCCATATCGAGCTGCCGGAAACGATTCCGCCCGTAGCTTGGGCCACCTTCATCGGAGGCCTCGTCATTCTCGTGCTCGAGGGCATGCAAAAAAGCCGTGAGGGTCTCACGAGTATTCCTTGGTCTGTTGTGATTGCTGTCGCTCTGGCCCAGCTCCTCGCAGCAGTGTTTCCCGGCACCTCACGCTCTGGGGCAAGCATTTTGATGGCGATGGCACTTGGCGTCACGAGGCCTGCGGCGACGGAATTTTCCTTTCTGCTTGGCATTCCTACGCTGATGGCCGCGGGGGGCTTCAAAATTCTTTCCGCTTTCAAAGATGGTGAAGCGGCTGGCGAGGACTGGGGAATGGTCGCTCTTGGCACGATTGTCTCCGCGCTCTCGGCCTTCATTGTGGTGAAATGGCTCATCCGCTTTGTGCAATCCCACACGTTCAACAGCTTCGCTTGGTATCGCATCGCTCTTGGTGGCGGTCTGCTGACTTGGGTCTACTTTGGATGACACCTTCATGCTGATTCGCCTCCGTTCTTGGTTCCGACGCTCGGTCTTTCAGACCTATCGTTTCCTAAAGCACCCGCGCAAGCTGCGCGAGCGGCCTGTCATGCGCTGGTTCGCCCGTCACTTCCTCGACAAGCAAGTTTGGAAGCCCACACAGCATACCTTCTCCGGTGGCATGGCGATTGGATGGTTTATCACCTTGCAGCTGTTGCCCATCCAGATGCCCACGGCCACTCTCCTCTGTGCCTTGTTTCGGGTGAACATTCCCATCGCCCTAGCGATCTGTTGGGTGAGCAATCCTGTGACCGTTCCCATCCTCGTGCCCATTGAGTATGCCATCGGCAAGTGGTTCCTCGGCCTCTACACCGAGGTCCCTACCACGCCCTTCCCGGATCATCTGCCGGATTCCGCGGTGGAAGCCTGGTTGGTACTGAAAGAGCACGCGCCGGTGATGCTCATCGGGGGGCTGGTTCTCGGTGCCATCTGCGCGGCGGTCAGTTATGTGGCCACATGGGGAGTGTGGGAGATCGCCCACCGGATCGAGGTGGCGAAACGAGCTCGCCACATTGCGGCGGAGAAGGCCAAACATGCGTCCAGCTAAGATTTCTTGCTTGCCAAGAATAAAGGCGACTTGGCACACTCGTATCTGAAAGCGGTACCGGCCTCCTCCGGCCGCTTCATCACATACAACCCACCCATCCTCATGAAATCACTCGCCACCCTCGCTATCATCGCCTCCATTTTTGGTCTTAGCAGCTGCAGCACCTGCCCGTTTGCCCCTAAGAAGGAATGCTGCAAAGCTGGCACCTCCGCTTGCTGTGACAGCAAGAAAACCAGCGATTGCAAGACCTGCAAACGCTAGGCTCCGGAGTTCATTTTGCCAAGAAGCCCGGCGCAGCAATGCCCGGGCTTTTTTGTGCGGTGGAGTGGTGTGGCAGACCACTAAGCTACGATCCCACCGCCTGCGACCCGCTCGATATTGCACTCGACTGCGCCTTGCTTGGCGTGTGTTGACGCAAAGATGCACCCGGAGTGCAAGTTTAGTCTCTGCCCGCCTGTAAAGCGGCTTATGCGACTCAGCCTCTTTACCGATGATTCTCTCCGCGTGCTCATATTTGCCGCGTTGAAGGGGCAAAGCTTTTCCATTAGCGAGGTGGCGGATGGCTCCCGCATGAACCGCATGCTGCTAGTCCATTCGTCATGAGAAATCTCATCCTCTGCTGCCTTGTTGGGTGGGTCGTACAGCCCTTCAATGCATGCGCCGAAAACGAATACGAGAACGCGCCTATCCGCTATTCGAAGACGGAGCCGAAGGATGCCGCACAGCGCCTCGAGCGTCTCATGGCCTCTGGAAACGTCCAAATCGATCGTACGGATGCTTGGACTGTGCTTGAAGGTTTGATGAAGGAGTTTGGCGTGCTGCCGGAATCGCAGACCATGGTTTTCTCGAAGACCAGCAAGCAGAACGACCTCATCGGGCCACGCACGCCACGGGTCGTCTACTTCGGCGACAACGCCTATGTGGGGTACAGTGTCGGTGGTTCAATTGAAGTGGCTACGATTGATCCGAATCTTGGCCCCATCTTTTATTGGCTCGATCCGCATGAGCAGCCGTCAAAGCCGCTACACTTCCAACGGGATCAAAGCTGCCTGAGCTGTCACGGCGGCCCCTTCACTCCCGAAGTGCCTGGCGTGCTCGTGCGTTCCGTTTTTCCTGACCCTGAAGGCCATCTCATCATGAGCCAAGGCAGCTCGGTCGTTGATTCCACCACGCCGTTCAGCGAACGCTGGGGCGGCTGGTATGTGACTGGCAGACATGGCGATATGCTTCACCGTGGCAACGTCACCGCTATCGAGAACAAGGACCAGAGCGTGGACATCGACTTCAAAGTTGGCGCGAACATCTCCAACCTCGGCAAGCTCTTCGACATCTCTCCCTACAAGCGCAAGACGAGCGACATCGTAGCGCTCATGGTGCTCGAGCATCAGACCAGCTTACAAAACATCCTCACCAAAGCCCACCATACCTCCCTGCGAGCCATGCACATGCAGACGAGCCTGCAGCGTGAACTCGGTGAAAAAATCACGCCCGAACCCGTCGGCACAGCCCGCCGCATCATCGATCACTGCGCCGACGACGTGCTCGAGGCATTGCTTTTCAAAGACGAGGCCGCATTGCCTGATGGCGGCATTGAGGGTGATCCTGCCTTCCAGACCGCCTTCGTCAAAAAAGCCCCGCAGAGCAGTGACGGTCGCAGCTTAAAGGACTTTCAGCTTCTCAATCGCCTCTTCAAGCATCGTTGCAGCTACATGATCTACTCGCTCACCTTTCAGCATCTTACTGCGCCACTGAAGGACACCGTTCTCGCCCGTCTCTGGAACGTGCTCGAAGGCAAGGACCCCTCAGGCAGCTATGCCTACCTCGGTGAAAGTGAGCGCGGTCACATCCGCCGAATTCTTGCCGAGACCCTTCCCGGTGCCCCGAAGGAGTGGAAAAAGACACTCGTGGCGAACTGAGTCTGGTCGAAGCGCTCATTCAAGGGAGACTCCATACGCCTCTCTTGGCGTTACGAGCCTCCTTGCCCAAGTCGAGTAGGTAGCGGCCGTAGTCCGCAGCGCCTTGCACCCTGCCCGGGAGATCGCAGCTAAGTCCAGCTAGGCGGGCGTGGCCTTTTTGCATCAACAAATCGGCCAGATAAACCTTTCCCGGTTCCATATCGACCATGATGAGTCCGTAATAACGGCTGCGGTCTGGCACCGGTTCCCAGCGCGTGAGCAGCGTGAAGGTGCGGTCCTTCAACAGGCTCGTCACATACTCTGCAGCCTCCAAGCCGGCCTTGAGCACCTCGTCTTGGCTGATCTGAAAGTAACGCGCCTGTTCCTGCACAAGCTGTGGATGCGTGAGGGTGATTTCCGGAGTGTCCACGAAGTAGAGCGTGAAGATGGTCTCATCGTGCTGCTCATCGAGCAGGATGCGCAGGGTATCTCCCTCGTTGTTCTTGCTCAAAACGAGGCGCGCCTTGGGGAAAACCTCAAACTCAGCCTTTGGCGCTGCGGCGCTGTTTGCGGTCATCGTGGCCACAGCGGCTTTGCCCACCGGAATCGCTGCCACGGGTGCCGGACGGCTTTCCTTCACCAAGATTGCCACCAGTGTGATGATGAGCACCAGCACGCCAGTGATGGCGATGTTGAGGAGTGTTTCGCGGAAGGGCATGGGCAGGACTCGCCATTGTCATGGATTCCCGGCTTGGCTCAAGAGGCATTCCTCAATCGAGGAAGGAGCAGATGTACTCGCAGATGCCGGAGGCTACGGAGATGTCGAAGCCGTTATTGGCGGGCACGTCAAAGTGTTGACCGGCGGTGTAGGCCGTCTTCGCATCGGAGCCGTCGAGTTTAACGACGCAGTCGCCAGCAACAATTTCCATTCGCTCGGCCTTGGCGGTGCCGAAATGGAAGTCACCAGCGTAGATCAGGCCGAGCGTCTTCTTGCTGCCATCCGGAAACAGGATGGTGTGGCTGACGACTTTGCCGTCGAAATAGACGTTTGCCTTGGTGATGGCGGTGACTGCGGTGAATTCAGCGGGGATGGGCATAAACTCGCGAGGCATAGGCGATGAAGGCCTGCACGGCAAGCGCAGAGGAAGATTGACGCAGGCGCGCGAAACATGACAGCATGTCCGTTTCACGTTGTGCATGGACTCCAGTCTTCATCCCTCCCGCACCCGTCATGGTGTGATTGTTTTCGCCGTGTTGCTCGGCATCATCCATTACATCGACCGCGTCTGCATCTCGAAAGCCAGGCCGTTCATTCAAGAGGATCTCAAGCTAGATGACACGCAGATGGGCTATGTGTTCTCTGCTTTTACACTCGCATACGCCTTGTTTGAGATTCCCGGTGGCTGGTTGGGAGACAAATGGGGGCCGCGCCGGGTATTGCTGCGTATCGTGATGTTTTGGAGCTTCTTCACTGCGGCCACCGGCTATGCGTGGAACCAGATGTCGATAATCGTTTGTCGCTTCTTGTTTGGAGCGGGTGAGGCTGGAGGATTTCCGAACATCGCCAAGATGTTCAGCGTGTGGCTGCCACAGCGTGAGCATGATATGGCGCAGGGTATTACCTGGTTGGCGGCACGCTGGGGCGGTGCCTTCACGCCCCTGCTCGTTGTGTGGGTGCTCAGCATGGTGAGCTGGCGCATGACCTTTGTGATCTTCGCCTTTCTCGGAGTGGCTTGGGTAGTATTCTTCGCGATGTGGTTTCGGGATAATCCCAAGGACAATCCGAAGGTGAACCCAGCCGAACTGGAGCTGCTTGCTGAGGCCCAGAAGAACCTCAGTGGCGGACACGCGAAGATTCCTTGGGGCAGATTGCTTGCCACGCGTTCGGTTTTGCTGTTGTGGCTTTATTACTTCTGCCTGAGCTATGTGTGGTACTTTTACATCACCTGGCTGCCGAAGTTTATGGAGGCCAAGGACGGACTTGGAATGGACATGACGGCCACCTCCACTTCCGTGTTGAACGGCCTGCCACTGTTCTTCGGCGGCGTGGGTTGTTTCGCCGGCGGCGTGCTGGCGAAAAAGCTCGCTTCAAAGCATGGCCGCATCAGCCTAGCGCGGCGCACTGTGGGTGTGCTGGGCCTACTGGCATCCGGCTTGATGATCGTCGTGGCTGTGCAGATGAAGAATCCGCTGTTCGCGATGCTTTCGCTCGGTTTTTCCGGGTTCTTCAACGATCTCTCCATGCCGGGGGCTTGGGGCGCGTGCATGGATATTGGTGGGAAACTCGCGGGCTCAGTGTCCGGCAGCATGAATATGATTGGAAACCTCGGCGGTGCTCTTGGAGGCATCGCTGTGCCATGGCTGATGAAGTCAATGGGCTTGGGTTGGCATGGCGTGCTGTATGTCGCCGCCGCCACCTACCTTGTGTCCGCGTTGTGTTGGGCTTTCATCGACTCCGATGACCGTCTGCACGTGGAATGAGGATCATTTGTTCCGCGTATTCCCGCGATCTTTCCATTGCTTGAGCGTCTTTTCGATGCGTTCACGAATTTTGGGGAACGGTGTTTTCAAGGCATGGGCACGTTCGAGGTAGTCAAGAGCCTTGGTGGCATCGCCGAGCTGCTGGTGGGCCAAGGCAAGGTGCTCCAGAATTTCAGCATCCTCGCTTTGAATCTTCGGGATCAGCTTTTCCGCACGTTGGAACTCATTCAACGCTTGGGTGAAGTCGCCCTTTTTGAAATGAAACCAGCCTAGGCTGTCCAAGAAGGCAGGATTGTCTGGCGAAAGCTCATTGGCTTTGGCGATGAGTTCGCCGGCTTTGTCCAAGTTCTTGCCTTGTTCTAGCCACATGTAGCCGAGGAAGTTCATCGTGTTCGCCGCTGCTTCAGATTTTTCCTTCGGCGTGAGGGTGATGGACTTCTCCAGCATGCGGGAGGCGTCGTCGTAGCGGCCCACATGTTCCAAAGTGCTGCCATACTGGTAGTAAAAAGCATGATCGAGCAGTTCGCCCTGCGATGAGGCGGCGAGTTGCTCGGCATCCGCAAAGTGCCTCACAGCTTTCTCATGCTGTTCGCGGGCTCGGCAGGCGAGGGCGAGCTGGAAGTGCGTGATGGGCTGCTCAGGGAAAATTTTCACCGCTCGCTCTCCGACGAGCTGCATGCGCTCAAATTGACGAGTTTGCCAGAGGAGAGAGCCGAGAAACAAGTAGTCGTTCACCTCGCCGGAGCCCTGTTGGATGGCGGCTTCGAGAGGCGCGATAGCCCTGTCCGGCTTGTCACGCTTTTCATATTCCCGAGCCAACATGCGGAGGTGATCGATTTCGTCCGGTGCCTGCTGGGTGATGGCCTCGAGCATGGCGAACGACTTATCACCCTCACCTGCAGCCTCATACAGTCGAAAGAGCACTTTGCGGGCTTGCAGGCTATTGTGCTCCTTCACCAGTTTTTCGCAGAGCTCGCGGCTGCGGGTGAGCTCGTTGGTGAGAAGGTAGTGCTGCGCCACTTCCATCTGGATGTCTTCTGCATTAGTGGGCGTCACATGTGCGAGTGCCTTGTCGAAAAATGGCATCACCTTGGCGAGGTACTCTGTGCGTTGCTCGATTTGGCCCAGTGGCCAGACGCGTTCCGCTGTGCGGGCAAGGTTCAGCCAGAAGCGCGGGTCCACACAGTCTTGTTTCGCGGATTGTTCCATCACGGCAATGGCCGCGTCACGCTTGTTTTGCGTGAGGTGATGCATCACTGCAGCCTCATAAACTGCCGCATGAAGCGGGAATTTTTCCAGCGCGGTCGTCACAGCCTTCGCAGCCCGGTCATCCTTTTGGAATACATCGTCCGGTGGGTAGGTGCTGGCAAAGCGGGCCATTTGGAGAAGCGGCTCAGGGCTTTCCGGATGGGCCCGGATGGCCTCGTCGAGAATTTTGAGGGCGGCTTCACGTCCTTCAAACTGCAGAGCCAGTCCTGCGGTGTGGCTGGCGAGTTCGGCGTTAGTGGGATCTGCCTTAAATACGGCCTGATAGTGCTCAAGCGCTTGGCGGAGTTTCCCTGCTGTCTCGAACTGCAGGGCGGCGCTGTAATGCGCCAAGGCATCCGCATTGGCAGCGCCTCGCGGGGTGAGTTGGAAGTCAGATTTTGTCGGTGGCAGCTTCCCCAAGGACATGTCCGCCATGGGTGCTGCATGTGCACCGAGCGCGATCAGGATAGGCAGAAACATTCGCCCTGTCTGGCGAAGAAAAGCCCCCACTTCCCGCTTGGCGGGAGCATGCGTTCTTACAGCGACTCGAATCACTCGAATCACTCGTCGGGGGCTGATCATGCCGTCGAGGCTAGCTTTTACGACTTGTAGCGCAAACGCTTCTTATGGCGGTTCGCACGCATGCGCTTCTTGCGCTTATGCTTGTTGATCTTCGTTTTTCTCCGCTTTTTGAGCGATCCCATGGTCGGTGTTCTCCTTGTGGTTTTGGCTTGGTCCCAGTGTTAGTGGACGATTTTGTTGAGGGGGTATTCCACAATCCCCTCGGCACCCAGCGATTTCAGCCGCGGGATGATGAGGCGCACAGTCGCCTCAGAAATGACAGTCTCCACGGCTACCCAGTCGCACCCCGCGAGCTGGGAAACGGTGGGTGAGCGCTCGGATGGCAACACAGCGACAACTTCCGCCACTTTTGCAGCAGGGACGTTCATCTTTAGGCCTACCTTATCACGAGCCTCCAGAGCTCCTTTCAGCAGAATGACAATGTTCTCCATCTTTTGGCGCTTCCAAGGATCCTTCGCGGCAGGTTTGCTGCTCACAAATTGCGGGTAGCTCTCCATGAGCGTATCCACGATGCGCAGCTTGTTCGCTCGCAGGGATGAACCAGTCTCCGTGATGTCCACAATGGCGTCGACGAGTTCCGGCACTTTGGCCTCGGTGGCGCCCCAGCTGAACTCAATCTCGGCCACCACGCCGTGGCTCTCCAAGTAGCGCCGCGTGAGGCCCACCGCCTCCGTGGCAATGCGCTTGCCCTGCAAATCCTTCACGGTTTTGATAGGGGATTCTTCCGGCACCACCAGCACCCAGCGGGTAGGTTTCGACGTCGCCTTCGAGTAGCGCAAATCGGTTATTACCTCCAGATCGGCCCCATTTTCAGCGATCCAATCCTTCCCGGTGATGCCACAATCGAGGTAACCGTGGTCCACATACCGGCCGATCTCCTGGGCGCGCAGCAGGCGCAGTTCAAGTTCGTCGTCGTCTACGGTTGGGCGGTAAGAACGGCTGGATACGACCACATGGAATCCCGCCCGCTTGAACAACTCGAGCGTTGGCTCCTGCAGGCTGCCTTTGGGCAGGCCGAGACGGAGGGTGTTTTTCGATTCAGGCATGAGGGTTCCGGGGAAAGGGGCGCGGAGATTAGCGGCTTTTCCCCTGCTGGCGAGGTTTTTTTCAGGGCTGCTTGCTCTGCAAAAAGCCGTCATGGGCCTCATTTCACCACGATGCCCGGTTCACCAGCCTCCCATGCAGGGCCGCAGGGTCGGATGGCGATGACGGTCGCTCCGGCGGGCCATTCGGCACGGAGCTGATCCTTGAAGAAGGATTTCCACGTAACCCAGCGGCCGCCAATCTGTGCTTGGAGCACCCACCACCGCGTGTGAGACATCCAACGGGCGTCCGCGTGTTTCCACTCGACGTGCAGTTTGCCCTCAGGCTGCGTTTTGCCGACCAGCGGAGCAGGCAGCGCCACTTGGCTCAGCCACGGCGACGATGGCGGAATGGCATGGGTGGTGTAGGCCCGCTCCATCGTGTAGGTGGCGATCTTGCCGGTGTTTTCGTGAAGGGCACCAAAATTCCAATGGAAGTGTCCAGGCGTCATTTTGAGGCTGCGCTCGCGCAGCACGCTCATCTGGCGCAAGATCTCGCCAGCGACGCGATCTTTGCCGATGTTGGATGTGTTCATGCCGGGCCAGATGTGGCGACCCTGGGTGTTCTGCTGCAGCCACCAGTCGTAGTAGGTGATGAAGCCGAGCTTGGGTCGGTCAATCGTCCAGTAGAGCTGTGGCGTGAAGTAATCCACCCAGCCCTTCTGGAGCCACTTCTTCGAGTCCGCGCCGAGGTCCTCATAGGGATCGAGACCGCCACCCGTGCCCTCGGGATGGTTTGGACGCCAGAGGCCGAAGGGACTAATGCCGAACTTCACATGTCGTTTGATGCCTTTGATCCCTTCGTAAATCGCCTGCACGGTCTGATCCACATTTTGGCGCCGCCAAGCGGTGAGCTCCAAAGGGCCGCCAGCGGCCTTGTAGCAGGCGTAAGTGTCCGCATCTGGGAACTCGACCTTCTTTTTGTCCGGTCCCATGGTCGGATAGGGATAGAAATAGTCGTCGATGTGAATGCCATCCACATCGTAGCGACGCGTGACATCCAGCATCACCGCGATGGCCTGCTGGCGCACCTCGGACACACCGGGGTCCATCCACCAGTCGATGTGATATTTCATCGTCCATTCGGGATGCTTCCGATGGATGTGATCTGGGCTGGGGGCGTGTTTCTCGCCGGCGAGGGCCCGGTAGGGATTGAACCAAGCGTGCAGCTCCATGCCACGCTTGTGCGCCTCGTCGATGGCGAACGCTAGCGGGTCCCATCCTGGTGATTGACCCATCTCGCCGGTCAAAAACGGCGACCAAGGCTCGAGAGTCGATGCATACATCGCATCGCCGGCGGGCCGCACTTGAAAAATGAGAGCATTCAGGCGCAGCTTCGCGGCGGAGTCGATGAGTGTGAGGAGCTGCTCTTTTTGCTTTGCCACAGGCAAACCGGGCTCGCTGGGCCAGTTGATGTTGCGCACGGTGGCGATCCACGAGCCGCGCAGTTCCCGTGCGGGTGAAGGAACAGCGTTTTGAGCCGACAACGCTCCCATGAGGCCGATCAATGCCGCAGCAAAGGTGATGCAAAGTTTCGGCTTCATCATTTGAGCCTTACTTCATGCTTTTCACTTCTCGATGCGATAGAGGGCTTTGTCCGTGCGGATGAAAAGCGCTTCGCCATCGGAGGAGGGACTTGCCATGATAGAGCCGTCTAGCGTGTTTTGAGAGAGCAGTTGGAAGCTGCGCCCGGCCTTGACGAGGCTCACCACGCCTTCGCGACTGCCGATGAGGATCTTCCCATCGACCCAAATCGGGCTGGAGCTAAATTTGCCACCCAAACGCTCGCGATAAAAAGCCTCGCCGGTCTGTGCGTCCACACAGCTGAGGATGCCCCCATCATCGACATAGTAGAGCAGTCCGTCATGCAGCAGCGGCGAGCACATCTTCGGCGCGTTCTTGTTGTTCTCCCACGCGGTCTCCGGCGTGTTGGCTCCGTGGTGCTTCAAAGCCATAACCTTCGATTTGCCGTAGGCGGTGCTGAAATAGATCATCTTTTCATCCGCCACCGGCAGCGCTGACATCGAAAAGCCAAGCTCACCGTATGGAACCCTCCACAACTCCTCCCCGCTCAGCGGGTCGTAGCCATAGATGTTGTTTGCTGCGGGGCTGATGAGCACAGGCAGCCCACCACTTTGAATCACAATCGGTGTGCCATAAGCCTTTTGCAGTTGTGGGCGCGGGTCCATCTTGCCACTGCGCTTGGTTTTCCATGCTCTCTGGCCCGTCTCCGTGTCAAAAGCGGCGATGAACTGCGCATCACTGCCATCGAAGTGGGCGATAAGACGGTTCTTCCATAGCACCGCAGTCGATCCGGGGCCGTTTTCGTGCATCACTTGAAGCTCCTCGTTTTTCCAAACCACCTTCTGCGTGGTAGCGTCGAGGCAAACCGTGCCGAATGAACCAAAATGCGCATACAAACGGCCGTTCGAGAGCACCGGCGTGGGCGAGGCATAGCTGTTGAGCGCATGCGCCCACTGAGGCTCCTTCACGTTCAGCA
>Ga0315906_10008858_pt1 | contig 12022 bp, 9 predicted proteins | sample LakEriMetagenome_4_FD_203526 | JGI IMG/M metagenome (GOLD analysis project Ga0315906, IMG submission 203526) | Freshwater fungal communities from buoy surface, Lake Erie, Ohio, United States - Buoy 2 MA122 | ecosystem: Environmental > Aquatic > Freshwater > Lake > Lake biofilm | place: USA: Lake... | reverse complement strand
GCCATGATTTAGCTCCTATTAGGTCAGGCCAGCAACACCAATGCTGCCGTATTGATGCGCATTGATCTTTACGACGACTTGGGCGAAGTTTTCACCTATCGTATTGTTGGGTGCGTTATACAGACCAACAATCTTTAGGACCAGTGTGTTAGTAGTCAGGATGGTGGACGAGTCCAACTCCATCGCAGAAATACCAGTGATGTTGCTACCTGCAGTGTAGGCAACAGCAGCGTTTTGACCGATATCCGCTTGGACGATGTCCTCATCAGCCTGAATCAGGAAGAGCTGATTAGGATCATCGATCACGTCAGCCAGAATCTGACCGGAAGTGATGTTCACCGAACCCGGATAGTAGTTCTTCCAAGTTGGCTTACCAGTGGTTGGGTCAACGTAGCTGCAACCGTTAAATACGCCAACAGCGGTGGCGTGAGTGCCACTGACGTATCGAACGAGGAAGCCCCCGACGAGAGTGACTAGGTCACCCTGATAAATAGCGCCTGATTGGTTGTCCGCGATGACATAGCCATACTGCTTCTGTGCACCAGTAGCAGATAGGTTGCCAAGAGGACGCAGACCAAAGGCTTTATCGACGTTTGCCATTTGTCTATTCCTTAAAAAAGTTTACTCATCAGACTTCGGACTTCCGAAGACTGTTCGTGACTGACGAGACGGCTTGGTGATGCGCATGCTGTCATGCGCGTTTGATTTCATCAAGTCGTTGTCTACAGCTTGCATCTGGTCTCGGGACCGGGAACTGTAATACGCATTGCGCTCTGCTACTGTCTCCTCAGGAATTCGTGCTAAGAGCAAACTTCCCACACCGAGAACCCCAGCGTGTCGGTTGCTATCCATCGGAGTGCCAAGAAAATCAGGGTATTCGTCGGCGCGTACCAACTCATATCCCTCACGCAGGCGTGAAGCTACATTGATACGGTCATCGTATCCATTCGCTTCCGCTCTGATCCAACGATGCTTATAGCCCGGAGGAGCAGGAGGCGCATCCAGTTTTGAAGGAGGAGCCCAAGGCTTACGGCGCGCAGTTGCGGTACGGCTTTCGGCTTCCCGCGACTTGCGATTTAAAGAAGGCACGTCAATCTTGTCCATGGTCTTACTCCTTAACGTATTTAGCGTATTCCTCTAACGGAACGCCGAGTTTTTTGGCAATCGCTACCTGACTTGGGGTCAGTTTCACGCTGCGGCGCGCACTATTAACTCCCGACGAACGGGTTGCAGGAGCGACGGAATGCGCGGATCGTGCTCGCTGTTGTTTCTGGGGCGCTTGACCAGCGTTTCCACTTTGGAACTTGTGAGGAAACGCTTCGCGGATACGCCTGTCCAACTCATCATAATACTCCTCGCTTTGAGGGTCAAATCTTTCCTGATTAATGAGTTGGGCATGAATACCAAACACAGCATGCGTCATCGCCGTGTCCTTTCCAAACCAAGCATTCTGTTCAGCCCAGTCCTCCGCCCGAGGATCAGGCTCTGACGGCTGAGGCTGCTGCACCTGCTGCTGCTGTTGCAAAGCTTGGCGCTGCTGAGCTTGATACGCGGCCATCTGATCCTGCTGTTGGCGCTGCGCTGCGGCCTGTTGCACCTGACGCTGGTCCATCAAAATGGCCGTCAAACGCTCTTGTGCCTCGGTTTCTGTGTCCAGATCGCCCTCTTCGCGCGCCTGCCGGACTACCTGTTTTAAGGCCGCAATCTGAGTATCTATGCGGGTTTTAGCCTCGTACAACCGCTCCGTATCGGTCTGTCGGAACTGCTGTTCTAGCTGTGTTGCCCGCTGTTGGACGTTTTTAGCGTATTCAATCGCCGCCTGCTCACGACGCTCCGTCTCACGTAGTCGTGCAGTCAGCTTTTCAATGCGCTTGCGCACATTGTTGCTGTAATCGTCCAAGTCCTTAGCATGCTGCTTCTGTTCTTGCTGCGGCTCATCCGGCATTTGAACTTCAGGAGCTTCCTCAAGGCCGGTTAACACCGCCTCAGAGCCGTCCTGATTCATTTCCACCGTGGCAGACTCTTCGTCCTCGCCAATGTTGAACTCTAGTTGTTCATTTGACATTCATTTCTCCTTTAAAGCATGTGGACAATGTCTTCGGGATTGGCAATCGTCGCCAAAACCTCGTCATCGTTGATCAAACGTATCTCGCCACCCTCAATCGGGATGCGCGAACCCGCATAGCGACCGAAAACAATCCAATCCCCCGGCTTGCACCACGGGCCGTCTGGAAATTTGCCCTCGTCGCAGTACGCCAAAGGACCTACCTCAAGCACATAGGCACAGGTAGTCGCCAACTGCGTCTTTTTCTGCGTCTCCTCCGCAATCGCAATGCCGCCCTTGGTCACTCGGGCCCCGCGATACGGCAAAAGAGAAATACGCCAGCCTGTCGGACGAGGGAGATGGTCCCGAACACTCTCGTTCAGCTTCACCTCATCCAACTGACCTTCATCATTGAAGACATCGTCAATAGTTGGAACCTTGTTCTTCTGCTGGTTCAACCATTTACGCTCTAAAGCAGTCAAATTTTCTTCTACAGCTTCCATGCAGTTCTCCTTCGGGGTTAATCATCGTCACTAAACGACTTGAGGCGTTCCCGTAATGCATCCTCAAGCATGTTCAACCCTTCCAGACGGCCCATCAGGAAACGATACCGCTCCATGGTGGTCACCGAGCCGTTCAAGATCAACGCCTCAGTGTCAGACCTCAATGTTTTAAGGTCCTTCAGAACTGCTTCCGCAAATTCCAGCATGGTAAATCTCCATGAGAGCAGACGGTTCTAGCTACCGTCTGGAAAGCTTGAAAATCAATAAACCTTAACCGGGTTGTTCCCGTCTCTTTTCTTCACAATCATCGCAGGGCCCTGCACACCCTTCATCGCACCGCCCTTAGCCATCTTTTTCGACTTGCCCGCAGTAGATAGCGCAATCGCCACCGCCTGCTTGACCGCCGCTTTCTTGCCCTTAGGCTTACTTGTACCTATCGAGCCGGTTTTCTTAAACTTGCCCACCATCTCACCAATATTGCCGGAGATTGTCTTCTGACTAGAACCTTTTTTAAGAGGCATTTCTCGCTCCCTGCTGTTGGTTAACCTGATTGAGACGCTCTCGCGCCACGTCCGCTCGTAACATCGCAATGTTTTCCTGCGACTGTACCCGCGCCATGTTAGCGCGCTGTACTTCCGCTGCCTTTTGCTGCTCTACCTGCAACTTCGCTGATTCAATCTGAATACGCTGGTTGTCCGCCTGTGCACGTTGCTGAATTTCGGCCTCCTTCAACTGCACCACAGGGTCCGGACCCTCACCTGCCAACTGCGACTGAATGCCACGCAACTCCATCATGCCCTTCGCCACTTCCAACGCAATCATGCCCTCCTTCTGGATCGGGGACACCATCTTGTCAGGGTCCGCACCATACTCCGAGAACAACTGCGCCTCGACAATCTCCTCCGCCTTCTTGCGAACGTGGTCAAGAATGTGCTTTTGCAAGGTCATCGCCGCCTGTGGGTTCGCCTGCAACATCGGCGACATGCCCATAATCAAATGCGACAAGATGTGCGCGTCATGCTGCTGCCCAGAGAAGGCCTTCAACTCCATCTGATCCAACACATCCGCATTTTCCTGCGCGGGGTCCTTCGGCATCTGCGTATTCTGCGGTCTCAAGATGCCATCAATGTCTCGGACGTTCATCGCCGCATACACACGGTAGTACGCCTCGTACATGTTGTGCATCATCGGCGCTGTCTGTGCCAACTGCAACTGCGTTTGCGCCAAAGTGATCCTCTGGGCAACGGAGAAGATGTTAGGGTCAGCAACAGGAAGCACTGCCACCAGTTGATTAAAGTCCTGCTTCTTGATTTTTCTCGACGCACCCGGCACCTCGTACGGATATTCGTCCGGCAGATACTTTCCAAAGCCCTTCGCCAACAATTGGAACTCGATCTTCTGCGCATAATGCAGGCGCTTGTGGATCGCCGACATCACCATCGAGCCTTTTTCCAACAACGCGATGGTTGTGCCCACCGCCGCCATCTGATTGCCCTCACCAACCTGCATGTCAGCAATCGATGCCAAGCGTTTGCCCGCATCCACCACAAAACCAAGCAACGAGAACAGCGTCTGGCTCGGTTCTTTGTACGGCAACGGCAGTAATGACGACGTTAGCTCCGCGCCACCCGCGTCAATGTCTCGCCACTCGCCCGGTTGGATCGGATTATCGCTATCTGCGATACGCGCACCCTTCGCTTTGAAGCCCGCAGGCAGGTTCGAGAGCGTTCCAGCGTCCAAAAGCTGACGCAACGCCATCGTTGCAGTCTTCGATAAGCCACCAATCAGGTGCACAAAGCCCAAACCGTACGCGCCCAAGCCCTCCACCAGCACGTAATGCACAAAAGCAGGAATTCGAAGCTTTAATTCGTCCTTTTCTTCCCAATTTCGACGCACACCGACCACGCGACCGCTCACTTCCTCGATCGTAATCAAGAAAGGCAGCTTAATTCCCGTCGGTTCCCCGTCTTCACCCACATCCTCAAAGCCCGGCACGTCATAATCGACATGCATCTCAAGCAAAAACATCTCTTCCGCATCGTCAGACGGCGTTAAACCCGTCTGTTTGTTGACTGCCTCGGAAATATCGCTCGCTGTTGGGTCATACGCCTCTGGCTGCAAGTCCAAATCAAGGTACTCACCCGCCAAAACACGCTTTTTGAACTCGTTTGCGGACATTGCCACACGATGCGTGATCCGTGAGCATTGGCCCATGACGCTTGAGCCGTAGTACGGGATGTACAAATCGTCCGCCAAGACCAGCTTGGACACCATCCGGCCCAAGTAACGGTCAAAATAAACCTTCTTGAACACCGATCCACCATAACCAAGGTAGAACAGCGCCTGATCAAACTCCGGTGTGTACTCCTCCATCACCGTTGTGATCTGATAATTCATGAAATCCTGAACGCGAGCCGCCTGTTGGGCCTTGTCCAACGTCTCTTTGCCCACGATCTGCGTTCTAACCGGGCCACTCGACGGCATCAACTCCTTCATCGCCTGCGCTTGGAACTGCACAATGGCTTCCGTCAACATCGGATGCACTGCCCCCGCCGCACCACGGAAAGGCTTGGTCCGCTCTTCAAGCTTCAAGCCCAACAGATCAAGGCCCTTGGAGTACATCGTCTCCCAATCCGATCTCGATGACTTGTCTGCCTCGTAAAAAGCCAACAACGTCTGCGACATCTCGGACAAATCGTCGGCGCTAATTACCTCGGCAAGGTTGTCGTAGAAGTCAACTTCCGCTGCTTCCTCCTCACCCATCTCAATCGTCGCCCCACCGTCCTCTTCCAAGACGATTTCAATCTCAGGCATGCCCGCCGCTTCAATCTCCACGGACAAGGGCTTTTCGTTTTCCCCGAGCTTATCTATTGGCATGACTGTTCCTTAAATGTATTTACGCTTACCGGGGAGCTTTTTACCGACTCTACCACCCTTGGCAAACTCGTCTACCGAACCTTTGATCGCGGACTCTGGGAGAACAAACTCAGACCAATCATCCCCCTTCTCATAACGCACTAAATAACCGGGCTCATACGGTGTTCTTTGAGTTTTACCTGTTTTAGGGTCTTTTATGACTTTACCCATTAATGGGTTATCAGGGTGCGGTTCACGCATCGGAATATTGCCGTATAGACGCTTGGACTTGATTGTATATGGTGGCTTATTCTTTTTCGCAGAATCCTCAGTAAAGACCCGCTGCCCCGGCTTGTACTTAAACTCCATCTCGTCCATCTGCTGCTGCATTTTTGCAGCACGATCACGGACGCTGTCGCCAAACGAAGTATATGTATCCTGTAGCGTGGTCAACTCTTTACCAGCGACCTGCGACTCTTTCGCGCCCATCTTCGTCAAGGCCTGTGCCGCCTTTCGAACGATGCCGCCACCTGCAAAGCCCTGAGTGCCTTCTTTGTAGTTCTTGTACTGGTTGTACAAGTCGCCCCAGTTGACGTTTGTGTCGTTCTCTAATCGCTCACCTGTTCGCGTCGAACTGTACTTAGCCGACTCAATGGACTGCGGATTTAATTCATCGAATAGCTGGAAGATCGCGCGCTTCTGCTCTTCGTTTGGCTCACTATTAAACTTACCCTGTATCTGCCTTGTTACGCGAAGCCCACCCCCATCTGGCAAGGCTTCCATTTCTACCGTGACCTGTGGCACACCTTTTTCATTGCGTAACGAATAAACCCGCGCTCGTTCAGATTTAAACCCTTCTTTGCCGCCAAGGTTGTACACGTCTTTGTACTTATAATCCCCGACAGAATGGCGCATTGCCGCACCCTCTAGCTCCACCGCATCAGGCGTCATGATCCGCACCCACTGCAGGTTCTCACCAACACGTAAAGGTATCCCTGTCCCAGTCGCAGGTTCAGTACCCTTAAGGTAAATCTCTTTCGGAACCTTCTTGCCTTCCTTCGCCGTTTGTATCACCGTCTGCCAGTCACGCTTTAAACGCATGTTCTGCGCACCACGGATCACAGCATCAGAGAAGGTCATGCGCTCCAAATCCTTGAGTGATCCTGCTGCAACAACTGAAGCTATATCCTCTGCAACATTTTCCGGTCTCAAAAAGTCCATTGCAGGGGTTTGAGACAGATCGTAGATCGGTTGCTCCTTCGTCGCCGCATACAAGATTGACTGCGCTTCCGGATTTCTTTGACCTACGCCACGAATAAAGTCTGCTTGCAACTCGGGAGGAAGCTCTTCCATTGCCTTTAGCAACTCTCCCAACTTTTTTCTTGCAGGACTAAAAGACGTCTGCACCATTTCTTGCGAGGAATAGGGGTAAAGACCCCCCGGATTAATATGCTCTGGCAGCACTCCCGCTTCCTCTAATTTTTGACGTAGTTCCGTCTCTACACGACCCGATGTTGTAAACCCACGCCCCTCTGGCTTGTTATACACAATACCTTGTAACTTCGTTGCATCATCATAGGCTCGTTCAAGGTCTTCTATCGCGGTAGGCCGTCCCTCACGTGCTGCATCTAAAAGATAATCCCTAAAGAGGTTTTTATCCTTGCCGTATACACCTAAACGACCCTCAGACAACGCTGCCCTAAACGGATCGTTTGATGTGCCAAAGTCTGTCGTAAAATATTTGCGACCCTTGGTTCGGATGAAATCTGCGACAGCCTTGGCGTCCTTACCCGCTAGCCCTTCCGCCTTAGACAAACCTTGAACCACACTCTCTAGGTATTGGTCTAGTTTAGAATCAAACCCCGCAGGCATGAAGTTTCCACCCGTTGGTTTGACCACGTACATCGGGCCTGCGCCCGTCTTGGCAGCAAGATTCTCCGCCATACCCGCAGCCGTCGGACCCAACTCTTGCAAAGCCTTCTTCGCGCCTTTGGCCGCTAACTTAGCGCCTGTCTTCGCAGCCACAGGAGCCAGTGGCGCGACATTGATCAACGCCTCCGCCGCATCAGGTCTTAGCTGCCTCGCCTGACCCTTGCCACGCGTTAACGGCATACCCTGCGCAACATCCTCCATCGCACGGCCCGTCGCAGGAACACCCAACAAATCCATCAACATCCGCGCAGGCGGATTCTCGTAGCCAAACGGCGCGGAGACAAATTCACTCACGTTCTGAATACCACGGCCAACAGAGCCCAATACAGGCTTCTCCACCGATCGCAAAGAACGCGCCTCACCCGTGACATTGCGCAATACACGCGCTGAATCCGACTCCCGCTTTACTTCGCCGCCTTTGGCAAAAGACTGTACGGGGACAGTGGCGGCGTCACTATCCCCCGATAACTTTTTTAGTAAAGCCCTCGATCGACTGTCCGCCACCTCACCTTCCGGCGGTGAACCCTCCGCTCGCGGTATCGCACCAATATACGCCTCACGGTCCGCATTGGCCTGATCAATCTTGGCGTACTCATTGCCAATCAACTGATCAAAATACTCAGCGTACTGATCCAACCCCGCCTGCTGCGCCTTCGACTTCGCCAAGTCCAACGTCGTAATGTTCTTGTTGTACGTTGCAACCAACGGATCAAACGTCTTGTTAATCGCCGCATCCGTCGTCGTCTTGTTCACCGTAATCGCAGGACGCGTGTACTTCGGATACGCACGACCGGCGTTAAACGAACCAATCGCCGCTGCCGCCGCTGTCTTCAAAGCAGTCGCCTGCGTAACCTCCGCCTTCTGCGGATTCAATACGTCGTTCAAGAAGTTCATCGCAACATCACTCTTGGCACCATACAACGTACTCAACTGGTTGTACGTGTTCTGTGCCGCCGTCATGTCCTTCGTCTGACGCGCAATCTCCGGATCAAACAAGGCCGCATTCATCTTCGAGAAATCAACCGTGCTTATGTCCACCGGTGCAAACGCATCAATCTTCTGAGCCACTAACTGCTTACCCAAAATGTAGTCACGCATCGGATCAGGCTGCGCCGCGTCAATCGCCGACTGCCGTTGACCAAGCGCTTGCGTATATTTGTCCGACTCAGTCTGCAACAACTGATCCAACTGCGACGCGTATTCAGTGAAGCCAGAGTTGGACGCCGCATCACGAGCCTTGGTCAACGCGCCGATGTTCGTCTCAAACGCCTTGATCGACGGTGCATACGCCGCAATCGTCTGCTGCTCATTGCGGAAGTCCGCCACCACCGCAGGCGCTACCTTGTACGCACGACCCGCATTAATCGCATTGAACGCCGCCGTCGCCGCAGCCCTGTTGGCTGTTGCCTGAGTGCCCACGGTCAACGCATCGACATCCGCCTTCTGCGGCGCGACTATCGTATTGAAATAGTCTTTGACAAAATCCACGTCCTTGCCATACGCCGCCGCCAACTGGTTGTACGTGTTCAACGCAGCGTTGTACTCGTTCGTCTGCCGCGTTACCGACGCGGTGTACGGGTCAACCGCTGGTCCCACTGGCACACCCAGTGTTGCAATGTCCGTCGCACCCGTGAATTCCGGCAACTTCAACGCCGTAAACTGCGCCTGTTGCAAACGCTGACGATACTGCTCAGGCGTTTCAAACGCCGCCGCCGCGCCCGTAAAGTACTTATTCACGTACGCCTGATCCGCCTTGGACCTCGCTAACTCGGACTCCTGCTGAGCCAAGATCGGCTTTAGCTGCTCGACCAACGGCATATTGCCCTCGGCCAAGGCCTTGTTGTATTCGTTACGTACCGCCGTTGCATCCGCCTGCTGACGCGTGACAATGCCCTTATACGCCTCACCTATCTGCGCCTTGTCACCCACGCCAGATAACTGTTCCGGGGTCAGTGTCACGTAGTTCGCGTACGTGTAACCACCCGGCGTTACATTGGGCAAAGGCTCCGGTGCTGTCGGCGTAATCGTGCCGCTGCCCGGTGTTACGGTGCCCGTATCGGCATACGGACTCGTTTGCAACGGACCCTGATACGTCTCTAAGCCACCATAAGTAATGCTCGGCTCATACCGCACTAACGTCGGCTGTGCCTTCTGTAACTGTTCCTTCGTCAACAGTGTTGGTCTCTGGAACGTCTGGGCAGTCGGTGTGTACGCAGACAAACCCGTGGTGTAGTCCGGCATCGCTGCCATCGTCGAAGGATTGAGTTGCTCAAACAACGACCGCGATGTCGTCGTCGGTGCCGACACAGGCTGAGACAAAGTAGGCTGCGCGCCAATGCCCGCAATCGCCGGAGTCGGCGTGATGATGTTCGGGCCCGTGGGTGGCGTATACGTAGGCTGGAACGTCGGGATGTTGATCTCGCTCGGCGTACTCGCCATCGCCGTTGTCGGCTGCGATAAATTCGCACCGAACAAATTCTCCACCGGCGCACCCGCACTGACCTGCTTGTTGATGTCCAACAACTCCGGGAACGGCGTCTTCTGTACCTCACCACCGTCGGCAAAGGTCTGCAACATCTGTGCTGCCGTGCGACGCGGCGCAGGCGTAGGTGCTGGCATAGGACCCTGTTGCATGCGATTTAAAATCGCAGCAGAGTCCTCGACCTCGCCGCCCTGTGCAAAATAACTCACGCCCGACTCTGCCTCAGATGCCATGTCCTCACCCACCGGACCACCCTCGGCCATCTCCACTAAATCGTCGTAATCCCCCGACTCATCCTCCTGCGCAATCAACGCATTCAAGGCGTCTAATTGATCACGGTCCATGGCGTACCCTTAACAAGGTTAAACTGCACAGATTCTAGGGCTAATAATACTCGTACACAAGCGAGTCACTCGACTCTTCCTCGACATCGTCTGTCTGCAAGGTCACAAAGTTCCCCTGACGGAACCTCATCATGGCCTGTGTTGTCGAATCGACCATGTCGTCGTTGTCCCCGTTCGGGAACGCCGCACACTCCTCGATCAACTCCTCCGCCCACTCCGTCTCCGGTGCCCAGACCATCCGGCTCTCAAACAAAGGGGCTACCGCATGCGCCCGGCTGATCTTGTCCTGCCCGGCTCGCCTGCCACCGGGGTTGTACATCGTCACAGGTATTCCCACCCGACGCAACTCCTGTTGCAAAGTAACACCTGTGGCCTTGGCCTCGATCAAGACATTATCCGGATTCCAATAGCTGTACTGCTCCTTGGCAATTCGCTTTAACTCCGGAAAATCCCACCGGCCCTTGACGACATCCAACAAAATAATGTTCGGACCCGAGTCCGCGTCCGGGACAAAAACACCCCACGTCGTGATCACAGAGAAGTCCGCCGTCTCTTTCTTCGAGTACGCCGTGTCGTAACTCTGGATCAAATACTCACACTTGGGCGGAGAGTTGTGCGTCCATCGCTGCCACCACTCCCTTTTCAAAATGGCACCCTCTTCCGAGGTCGGCTGCTGCTGCCACTGCGCTTGCCACTTCCGAAGGCCAATCGACATCTTGACCTTCTCTAACTCCTCCAGCTTCCAATACTCCGGCCACAAAGGCGTGTTGCTCGGCAAAATAGCTGGGAACTCCAACACCTCCCACTGGTCCGATTTCAACTGGCCTTGCTGCTTTAACAAGCGGCCCGACAGATCATCCGTCCGCCATCTTGTATTAATGATAATGATCGAGCCGTCCGGCTGCAAACGCTGACGAGGACCAGACGTGTACCACTCCCACGTGCCCTCCATCGCGGTGTCCGACAAGGCGTCCTGTTCGTCCAAGATGTCATCAAGGATCACCACGTTACCGCCACGGCCCGTCATCGCACCGCCCTTACCGATGAAGAACGCTTCACCGCCAGCATTCGTGTCCCACCGGCCCGCCGCCTTGGAATCCGCCGATAACGAGAAATCCGGAAACAACTCCCGATAACGCTCCTCCGCTACAAGGTTTCGAATCATCCGGCCAAAACGCTGCGCTAACTCCGCCGTGTGCGAACCGACAATGAGTTTCGAATCAGGCCTCTTGCCCATTAGGTACGCGGGGAACAGATAACTGCCCATCTGGCTTTTGCCATGACGGGGAGGCATAGCGATCATTAACCGCTTACAACGGCCCGCTACCACGTCGTCCAACTTCTTCGCGATCCGACGGTGGTGCTCGCCGACGATCATCTCAGGCCATACGTAGCGGCAGAAGTCCAGAAAGCTTGAAGTGGCACGTTCTTGGGTTTCAAGCTGCAAGAGTCGGAGTTCGAGCTTTACGCGTTCGGCTTCAACGTCTTGTTGATTTGATAAGGTCATAGGTTTTGAATTTTGCAAAAATTTTTCTAGGCAATTGATTTTGCAAGGAAAGGGGGTGTTTCACGTGGAACCATACCTCAAAACTTTTGAATTGGTAACTATTTGTGTGAAATCGGGCCTAGGCCTGCGTCCTGCGCGACGGGGGGCCATTTTTGGTTAGTGGGTGCTCACTTCGCCGATCTGCAGCTTAAATGCTCGCCGGGACTCGGCCCAAGGCCCACGGCCCACGGCCCACGGGACGCGGCCCACGGGCCGCCATGCGAGCGCGCCATGCGCGGCCAATAGTGCACGGCCCACGGCCCGCCGGGAGCGCGAATCAACGCGGGCCGGGAGCGCGAATCAACGCGGGCCGGG
>Ga0315906_10008857_pt1 | contig 12022 bp, 8 predicted proteins | sample LakEriMetagenome_4_FD_203526 | JGI IMG/M metagenome (GOLD analysis project Ga0315906, IMG submission 203526) | Freshwater fungal communities from buoy surface, Lake Erie, Ohio, United States - Buoy 2 MA122 | ecosystem: Environmental > Aquatic > Freshwater > Lake > Lake biofilm | place: USA: Lake... | reverse complement strand
ATCGGCGGCCCCTCGGCGCGCAGAGCGGCGGCGGCGGCGTCGATCGTCTGCATCACGTCGTCGACCTGCGCGCACCAGTCGTGCTGGAACACGGCGAAGTGAGCGAGCACGATGTCATCGAGCGCGACTTCGAGGGCCCGGAGTCCCGACTTGCGGGCGCGCTTCGCCAGCTGATCGGCGTCACGGATGGCTCCCAGCAGATCCTGTCCGCGGGTGCAGCGATCGAACCACACGCCGATGGCCGGCCGCGTGCCGGCGAACGGCGCGAGCAGGGCCCGCTGGCGCTTGAGGCGGATGCGCACCGCGTGCATGGCCTCCTGCGCGTGCACGTCGGTCACCCGGGCGATCTCGGGGCGCAGGCGATGGCCGGCGCGGCCGATGCGCGTGGCCAGGTGGCGGGCAAAGGGCGTCGGGGCCGACTCCATCCCCACCCGACGCCGCAACTGGTAGCTGCCGAGTCGGGCGAACAGTCGCTCCGCAATGGGGTCGAAGTGTCGGCTGAACGCCTCGTCGATGGAGGCGAGGGAGTGCGGGGCGCGCGCCTCGAGCCACCGGCGCAGGTGCGCCGCCTCGTCGCGCGCGGCCGGTGGCAGCCGTTCCTCTTCGGTCTCCAGCCACGCGCGCTGCACGTCGGCGTCGCGCGCCGCGTTGGTGGCCTGCCCGAGTGCCCGAAGGGCACGGGCAATGCGCCGATCGACCGCGCCGTCGAGGACGTGCTCGTTCTCGCGCACGGTGGCACGCAGGCGTCGCAGGGCGACCCGGGCCCTGTGCAGGACCTGAGCGCCCGCCTCGGCCAACCCGGCGGCACCATGCTCGGGGCTCACCCCATCGGCTGGCGCCGCAACCAGCCCCGCCCAGGCGGCGCGTGCCGCCGACAGCTGGTGCAGCCAATGCAGCGCCAACAGCCGCGCCCCTTCCTGGGCCGGCCGACGCAGCGCGTCCGCCAACAGCTCCCGCACGACGTCGGCGGACGGCGCGCGGGTGTCAGTCATCGTGCTCGTCGTGATCGTCGCTGGCATCGACGAACACGTGGGCCGTGCCGTCTTCGTCGTAGCTCACCGACACGAGCCACGGCCGACAGCACACCTGACAGTCCTCGATGTACTGCTGGTTCGCGCCACCGCCCGGATCGAGGGTGATCTCCACCTGCTCGGCGCAGTACGGGCACGACACCGTTCCCGACAGGTCGGCCACGCCGTCTCCCATCTCGAACTCGTCGTCGAGCAGCGCGTCGTCGTCGAACGCGTCCTCGAGCGACCCGTCATCGAGTGCCTCGTCGTCCCAGTTCGGTTCAGCCATGCTGGAAATCTAGTATGTCAGGGTCTTGCGCGTCTCCGCCCCTACCGCGCCTCGGTCAGGAGCGTCCGATCACCGGTCGCCAGCGCCAGGGCACCGCGCGCGGCGGCCACCTTGGCCTCGAGCGACGCCAACTTCGCGGCCTCGTCCAGCACCAGCCGTTCCCGCAGGTTCAGGATCAGCAGCGTGCTCTCGCCGTTTTCGAAGCGCACCTGCTCGGCATCGCGCAGGAGGCGGGCATTGCGCACGTTGGCCGTCTGGCGCTCGAGCAGGCGCTGCAGGTTGGCCAGGTCGAAGATCGCCGCGCGCGCGTCGAACTCCACATCCCGGCGAAGCCGATCGCGCTCGTACTCCTGAAACTCCAGCTTGGCGCCGGTCGCCGCAAACTTGCCGCTCTCCTTGAGAAACAGGAGCGGGGTGCTGACCGCGAGGGCCGCCTTGTAGTTGTCGCTCAGCCGGTCACGCTCGAAGAACGGCTGAGCACCACCGCGCTCGCCCAGCCCCGAAAGCTTCGCCTCCGCCAAGGGAATGAGCCCCTGTGTGGCGAGCAGACGCTCGGCCTCGGCCTGCTGCACCTTGGCCTGGACTTTCAGTAGGTCGGGGTTGCGGCGGGTCGCGAGCGACAGCAGCCCGTCGAGCCGAAGGGAATCGATCCCGCCGCGCCCGACGCCATCGAGCACCGGCTTCGCATCGCCGGGCAGGGCCATCGGGCGCCCCGCGTCGTCCCACAGATAGGCTGTGAGATTGAGCGTCGCCACGTAGAACGTCGCCTCGGTTTCGAAACGCGTCACCTGACGCCGCTGCAGCTCGAGGAGTGCCTCCACCGTATCGATCGGGGCACTCTCCCCGTTGGCCACGCGCTGACGCACCGCGCGCAGCCGGAAATCGGCGAGCGCTTCACCTTCCTGTGCAATGGCCCGCCGGCGCCAGGCCTCGTACCACGCGCCGTAATCCTTCGCCGAGGAGAACAGCAGTTTGTTGAGGATCCCCACGCGCTCGGCATCGCCGGCATCACGCGCCGCCCGTGCCTGTCGCAGCGCCGTGCGGCGCTCGTCCGTGATGATGCGCTGGCCGAGGGGCAGCGACACGCCGGCGGAAAAGACGCCGTTGCCGTCGGTGCGTCGATCGGGGTTGGCGTAGCGGCCCATCGTACGGTCGAACGCGAGCGTGACGTCGGCCCCGATGGGCAGGGGGATCTTGAGCTCCGCATCGAAATAGCGGAAATACTCCGTGCCGCCGAACCGCTTCTGATCCCACGCCGCGACGAGCTTGGGGTCGAAAGCCCCCCAGGCCTGCCGCAGCTCGGCGCGGGCCTGCTGCGCGACGAGCTGCGCCTGCCGAGCCACCGGGTGGTTGGCGAGCACGGCGTCGACGAACGCCGGGAACGGGAAGGGGGCGCCGCTCGTGTCGACCAGCATGCCGACCATGGCACTCGTGCGGACCCGGCTGCTGTCGGTGGGGACCTGCGCGTCGAGACGGTTGACGGCCCACAGCAACGCGATGGCCGCGAGGAGGCGCCGCGACGTCACTTCTTGCCTCCGCCGTCGCCCTTGCCCTTCTCGCCGGCCACCGCCTCGCCGGGGAGCGCATCACCGGGCTTGATGGACAGCGGGAAGCCGTTGAGCTGACGCCAGAGTTCCCAGCCCACGGTGACGTTGTCGAGCATGGCCCACCCTTCGGCACCGGTGCCGAGGCGCAACTGCGCCGGCCACGGTTCGTCGTGCGTGGTGTCGGGGACCAGCAGCACGCGGAAGCGCCCGTCCGAACTCGGGAACTGGTCGATCACCGCCACCTGGGCGCCGAAGGTGCCCACCGCCACCTGCGGCCACCCCGAGATCTGGAGCGCCGGCCAGCCATCGAAGAATACCCGCACGTGGCGGCCGGGCTTGAGCAGGGCGACGTCCATCGGCTTCACGTACATCTCGACGGCCTTGCGCGGGCGCGCCGGCTGCACGGTGACGATGGGATCGCCCGCCTTCACGATTTCCCCCTGGCCGGCGCGCGTGGCGCGCACCACGTACCCGTCCTGCGGCGCCTCGATCACGTAGAACGAGTTGCGCAGCGTGAGCGACCCCACCTTGTCCTTGAGCTTCGCGACGTCCGAACGCCCTTCGCTCACTTCCGCGAGCGTGGCGGCACGATCGGAGCGGGACTTCGCGATCTTCTCTCCGTATTCGACGGGAATGCTCTGCAGGTCCGTCTGCGTGATGGCCAGCATCTGCTGCTTCTCCACCAGCTTCGCCGCCGCCGACTGCACGCGGATCTGGAAGGTCTGCAGGTCGTTCACCGAGACGAGGCCCAGCGAGTCGCGAAACAGCCGCTCACGGCGACGCAGCTGATCACGCGCGACCGAATCCTCCAGCGTCGCCTGCCGCACCTCGGCCTGATACTGGAGCAGCTTGTTGCGCGTCTGCAGGATCTTGAAGTCGCGCTGCTGCTCGAGCTGGTCCACCTGCTGCGCCAGCGCGGCGGCCTTGTTGAGCTTCTCGCTGATCGCGCCTTCCTTGGCCGTCTGCTGCTGCTTCGTGAGCGGCAGCACGTTCGGGTTGAGGTAGTCTTCCTTGATTTCGGAGATGCGGACGATCGAGTCGCCCTTCTTCACGTACTGCCCCTCGGATACGAACCACGCCTCGATGCGTCCGTCGATGCGCGTCTGCAGCTGTTGCGGACGGTCGGCGGGGCTGAGGGCGGTGACCATGCCGTTGCCCTGCACGTTCTGCTGCCACGGCAGGAACAGAATCGCCACCAGCGTGACGAGGATGCCGAGCAGCCAGCGTGACACGATGCGCCCGGTGTCGGCGGCGCCCAGCAGCGTGGTGGTTTCGAGGGGTAGCGACTTCAGTTCACGTTCGATATCGAGATCGGAGGCGGCCATGGGTCAGTCTCCGGACGCGGCAGGGGAATCGTTCAGGAATTCGTGCATCAGGCTGCGGCAGATCGGATCGTTGCGCAGCTGCTGGAAGGTGCCGTCGCGCACCACCTGGCCATTGTGCACCACGATCACACGGTCGAAGGCAGCGAGCAGTTGCGGGTCGTGCGACACCGCGAGCACCGTCCACGGCCGCGCCCGATCGGTGAGGACGCGGATGATCAGCGAGCGCGACACGGCCTCGAGGTTCTGGAAGAAATCGTCGAGCACCACGAGGCGCGGACGCCCCACGATGCCCTGCGCGACCAGCAGCTTGTTGGCGAGGTGCGCCGGCAGATTGCGGGCGCCGTTGGTGAGCTCGGTCTGCATTCCCTGCGGCAGGTGCTGGATCTCGTCGGTGAGCTGCAGGTCGTCGAGCGCCTCACGCACCTCGAGCGGCGTGATGTGCGCGCGGCCCACGCTCACGTTCTCCTCGATCGTCCCGTCGAACAGGTCGGTCCACGACAGCATCTGGCCGATGCGCGACCGCAGCGCCGGGCGGTCGAGGTCGCGGAGCGTGATCCCGTCGAACCGGATGGTCCCGTCGTAGTCGTCGACGAGTCCGCCGAGCAGCTTGAGGAGGGTGCTGCGCCCCGAGCCGTCCACTCCCATGATCGCCACGCGCTCGCCCGGGGCGATGCGCAGCGACACGCCGTCGACGGCCGGTTCGGTCGCGCCGGGATAGCGATAGCGCAGGTCGCGCGTCTCGATGGCAACCCCGGTTCCCTGCGTGAGGTTGGGGGCGAGCCCACCACGAGCCTCGAGCGGGAGGTCGGCCACGTGCCCGGCCTTGTCCACCGACGTCAGCACGTCGTAGACGGTCGCGAGGCTCGTGATGAGCTTCTCCACACCCACGAGCACCGTCACGATCACGACTTCGGCCGCCACGAACTGCCCCAGCAGCAGGCGGTTCGTCTGGACGAGCGTGGCGCCGATGATGAGCACGGCGGCCGTGATGAAGGTCTTGAAGCCGATGAGCGCGATCGTCTGCTTCACGAGCACCGCGAAGTGCTTCTTGCGGTACTTGAGGTAGCCCGTGATGACGTCGTCCATGCGCTCGAGCGGCAGCGTCGAGTCGCCGGCGTACTTGAAGGCGTGGAAGGCGCGGGCGATCTCCTGCAGCCAGTGCACCGCCTTGTACTTGTACTTCGATTCCACGATGGAGGTGGCAAGCCCCTCCGGCCCCGTCCAGCGGATGATGAGATAGAGGATGAAGATCACCACCACGGCGAACAGCGAGAACCACGGGCTGTACACCGTGAGCAGCACGAGCCCGAACATCACCGTGAGCAGGGCGGTGGGCACGTCGATGAGCAGCTTCTGCATGCCCTTCTGGATCGCCACCGCTTCGAACAGCCGGTTCAACTGCTCCGGCAGGTTCTGTTCGAGGGAGGCAGCGTACTTGATGCGCGGGACCCGGAAGGCGAACTCGATCGCCATGCGCGCGAAGATCCGCTGCTGGATGCGCTCCACGACCTTGAGAATGCCGATCTGCAGCACGCCCGCCACGATCGTTCCCAGAATCACGAAGGAGATGAGCACGATCACCGGCTGCAGGAACAGGCGCCCCTGCACGAGCTGCACGATCCCGCCCACGGCGAGCGGCAGGATCAGGCTGAGCCCGCCGGCAAGGGTGGCGTAGAAGAAGACGGTGAGGACCTCCCGCTTTTCGCGCGCCAGCAGCGCGATCGTGCGGTCGATCGGCGAGCGATACTCGTTGGGGTACGGGTGCCCTTGCAGCGGACTGTGCGGCCCCGCGTCCCCCTGCGCTGCGGTAGCGCTGCGGAGCGCCATCGGCGCGAGGGCCGGCACCGTCCCGGTGTGGCCGAGTCGACGCAGGACGACGTCGGCAAGCGCCTCCGGCTCCGCGTCCACGGGCGTTTCGGTCCCGTCGCGGACGATGAGCGCGGCACCGGGGCGACCGGTGCTGGTGCGGCGGAGCACGATGGCCTCGTCATCGCTGCGCCCCAGCAGCACGAGCGGCAGCTGGCCGTCGCGAATGGCGGCGCGCACGTCGTCGGGTGACAGCGCGCGATCGAGGTAACCCACGTCGACGGCGCCACCGATGGAGCGCACGCGGCTCGCAAGCGGAACCAGCGGGGAGATCTGGCGCGTGAGGGCGCGCCAGCGGGATTGCTCGACGTCGAGACCGAGCGCTTCGGAGATGAGCTGATTGATACGGGTTGCCTGGGCCGACATGCTCGCAAATCGAAGGACTGAGGAAGGGCGGGGCAGGTGCGCGAATGCACACGTGCGTGTCGCGCCACGCCGGCGTGCCGGAGCACGGAGCGGGCAGGACGAGGTCCAGCGGTTCGTCAGTTCAGCGCGGGCGGCGCGCGCGGTGTGGCCGCGGAACGACCCGGGTTGCACAACGGGAACGTGGCGTGAAACTCGCACGCCGCAACCGTTCGGGACAATTGATCGCGAGTCCAAAGGTCTCGCGTCGCCGGCAGCATCGGGGAGGCGCCGTGATCACGCGGGGGGCGCCGCCCCGTGCCGCGATGCCAGGACGGCGAGCGGTGCCCCACCGGGTCGCGATCGGTCACATGGGCGGGGCAGCTGCGGCCATGCTCGGCATCGGCCAGCGCCTCGACCATTCGATCGGAAGCCACCGGCCTGGCGGGGCGGGCCCACGCTGACTCGGCGCCGTTGCCCGTTCTTGCGCGAACCGTGGCGCCCAAGGCCGGACGAGACGCCGCGACCAGCGCTCCCACGAGGAGCGCCAGGCAGCACCACAGCACACGGAAGCGTCGGTCCGGCATAGCACGGAACAATGTTGATGGCCTTGCTCGGGATTCAAGGGATCACCCGCTAAATCTTTTCGCGTCGACCGGGTTCCCCGACCCGGGCTGATGGCGAAAGGTGTGACACCTTCGCGGCGTTTAGGCGTATGACGCCGTATGCGCATCCCCATACACCATATTGTGGCGCTCGTCGCCGTCTCCTCCCTGCTCCTGACGTCGGTCGGCGGCGCCCAGTCCCGCAGGTCCGCGGACGATTCGCGCCCCGGTTCGCGGCGAGGATCCGTCGGCATCCACCTTCAGGTCACCGAACCGAAGGGCGACTTCGCCGCCAACACCGACAACGGCTTCGGCGTGGGCGGTTACGTCATGGGTTCGCTCGATCGGCACAAGATCGTCAACCTGCGGGCGGACTTCTCCTTCCTCTCGTATGCGAACAGCCGGCGACGGGTTCCGCTGTCCGGTACCGGCGGGCTCATCCAGCTCGACCTCCGCACCTCCAGCAACATCGTGTCCGTCGTGACCGGCCCGCAGCTGCTCGGACCCGCGGGGAGGTTCACGCCATATGCCTCGGCGCTCGGCGGTTTCTCGGTGTTCTGGACGGAAAGCACCGTCGAGGGCTCGCAGAATACGAACACGCCATTCGCCAGCTCCACGAATTCCAGCGATGCCGTGTGGGCGTATGGTGGGGCGGTCGGGAGCTATCTCCGGCTCTCGAACGGTGCCACCCCGGTCCGCCTCGACCTTGGCGCCCGGTTCCTGCGCCACGACGACGCACGCTATCTCACCGATGAGCGCGTCCGTACGGCGTTCGACAACAATGCCACGCCGGTGCCGGTGCGCGGCCGCGCCGACTTCATCACCTACTACCTTGGCGTAAACATTCTCGCCTTCTGACGCCCGCGGGTCGCTCGCGAGGCGCTTGACGGGAGATTCAGTCGTCGGGGGGGCGGCGGCGGCGCTGCTTGGTTTCGCTGCGCTGCCTCTTCGAGGACAACCGCTCCTGCACCGACCCGTAGGTCGGTCGGGTGGCCTTGCGGACGCGGGGCACCACGAGCGCGCGCGCCACGAGGTGCTGCAGGCGTTCGAGCGCCGCCCGCCGGTTCTGCTGTTGGCTCCGATACTCACCGGCAACGATGCGGAGGCCCCCGTCGCCGTCGAGACGCGCCGCCAGCTTCTGCAGCACCCGCTCCCGCTGGTCATCGCGCAGCGCGCGGGTCGTACGCACGTTCCACTGCAGCGTGATGCGGGTGGCGCTCCGGTTGACGTGCTGCCCGCCCGGACCGCCGCCGGCGATGGCGGCCACGTGCAGTTCCGCGAACGGAATGACCACGCCCGGGGCGACCGGCAGGCCGTCCACGCTCTCGTCGTCCGCGCGGCTCACCGGGGCCTCACGACGCCCGGCACGGGCGCGCGGCGAGCGATGCGGTGATCGTGGCCGGGGTCGGCCGCTCGCCCGCCGTCGGTGCCACGTAGATGGTCACGTACTCCTCGGGGCCCGTGCGGGTGAAGCTCCGCCGCCGATACCCGACCCGCGTGAGTTCGCAGTCGAGCAGCGCGGGCGGCGTGCCGTGCCCGTAGGTGGGTCGCTCGAGATCGAGGATCACGAGCGTGCCGCCCGGCTTCATCGAGGATGCCAGATTCCACAGCAGTGCGAACGGCTGGCTGATTTCGTGGTACATGTGAATCATCAAGGCGACGTCCACGCTCGCCGGCGGAAGCCGCGGGTCGTGCTCATCGCCGAGGACGACCTTCACGTTCGCCAGCCGGTCACGCTCCACCCGACGCTGAAGGAGGGCGAGATAGTCGGGCACGATGTCCTGTCCGTACACGACGCCCGCCCCGCCGACGAGCGGTGACAGGCGGGCCACGTAATAGCCATCGCCGGCCCCGATGTCGGCCACCGCCTGCCCGCTGCGGATTCTGGCCAGCCGGGCCACCGTGGCGAACTCGCCGGCGTCGTCGCGGTCGTCCTCGTCGGTCCAGCGCGGGGCGACGATGTCGGCCACCTCGCGCGACGGGGCGGGAAAGGCGCTGGCCGGTGCGCCGCCAGCGGCGGCCGGACCGATGGTGTCGGTCCCCACGGCCACACCCGTGGCCCCGTTACCCATGGCCACCCGCTCCACGGCCGGACGGCAGGCACTCACCCCGAACGTCAGCGCCACGGCGGCAAGCCAGACGCCCGTCTTGCGATCGCTCATGTAGGCGCTCATGTAGGCGCTCATGTGATCTCCTCGGTATGCTCGGCCCGCCGGTGCACGCGCAGCGCAGCCACCCGGCGTCCATCCATCGCCACCACTTCGAGCTCGCCCCCGGGATACCCCACGCGGTCGCCCACTTTGGGCAATCGGCCGAGCGCGGCGAAGGCATACCCGCCCAGCGTACTCCAGTCTCCCTCGGGGATCGGCAGCCGGTGGTCGGAGCGCACGTCCACGAGTGACATCGAGCCCGCCAATTCGAGCACGCCCTCGAAGAGCAGCGCGTCCCGCGACAGCGGGTCGTACTCGTCGGCGATGTCGCCCACGACCTCCTCGACCAGATCCTCCATCGTCACGATCCCCGCAGTACCGCCGTACTCGTCGAGCACCACGGCCAGATGGGCCCGCGTCCGCCGCAGGTCGTCGAGGACGCGCTCGGCGGCCCGGGTGGCCGGGACGAACAGCGGCTCACGCAGATGCTCCCGCAGCGAGAACGCCTCCGGGGCGTCCGCGAGCCAGAAATCCTTGGCCAGAAACACCCCCACCACGTCATCGGCCGTGTCGCGGTACACGGGATACCGCGAGTACCGCTCGCGGCGGAGGATCTCGCGCAGCTCGTCGAGCTCCACGTCCTCGGCGATCGCCACCATTTCCGTGCGCGGGCGCATCACGTCGAGGGCCCGCTTGTTATGGAAGTCGAAGACACCGGCCAGCATGGCCGAGTCGGACTCGTCGAGGGTCCCGTGGGCACGGGCCTGCATCACGAGCAGCCGCAGCTCCTCAGGGCTGTGTACGTGCCCTCCCTCCGACACCGGCTCGACGCCGAAGAACCCGAGCAGCCGGTTGGCGGTACCGTTCAGCATGGCGATGAAGGGGGACATCGCCCGCGAGAACAGCATGAGGGGCCTGGCCACCATCCGGCTCACCGTCTCCGGCCGAGCCAGCGCTACCGACTTGGGAGCCAGTTCCCCCAGCACGATGTGCAGGAAGGTGATCACGAGGAAGGCGACCGCGATACCGGCACCGGTGTGCACCGCCCCGGGGTCGGGGGTGATGCCGACCTGCCGGAGCACGATGTCCACGAGAACGGCGACGGCGGGTTCACCGATCCAGCCAAGCGCCAGCGAGGCGAGGGTGATGCCGAGTTGGGTGCCGGAGATGTACCGGTCGAGCTGGGAGAGCGCCCGCTGTACCACCACCGCGCTGCGATCCCCCTCGGCCGCCATCTGATCGATCTTGCTGCGCCGCACGGCCACCAGGGCGAATTCGGCCGCGACGAAGAAGGCGTTCAGCAGCACCAGAAACAGCACGAACAGGAGCCGGATCGAGATCGTCCCGAGCGTGAGCTCGGGTTCGGCGGCCAGCGGAGGTTCGACAATCATGAGTCAAAGGAAACGGTCGGACAGCTGATTCGTCAGGGTAGTGCAATCTGCAAGAGTCCCGAGGCCCGGGCCTCCATTGCAATCTGCACGAACCCGGCACCCCCCGCCCGTGCGATACACTCCCGCTTTTCCGCAGGACCCCATTCAGGAGATGCTCGAGCCCCGGCGCATGTTGCGCTGGGTGTGGCTCGGTCGCGTCGTCCTGGCCTGCGCCATTCTCGTGGCCGCCGTGTTCGTGTGGAATCAGGCGGCCCCGTCGGATACGCTCGTCGCGACGCTGGCCTTCGCGGTTGCGACGTTGGCCACGATCGGCTCCGCGATGTACGCCCAGGTGGAGCCGCAGCCGCTGAGCCAGTGGTTCTACGGTGGGCAATGTGCACTCGATCTGCTGCTCGTGACCGCGGTCGTACATATCACCGGCGGATGGAGCTCGCAGTTCGCGGCCCTCTACATTCTCGTGATCGCCAGCGCGGCGCTGCTGCTCCCGTTCCGGGAGGGGCTCGCTGTGGCGGCGGCCGCCTGCGTGCTCTATTCCCTGGATGTCCTCCTGCTCCGCCCGGGGGCGGGTACCCCGTTTGTCGGGGTCGGCGTGCAGGTGGCGGTGTTTGCGGTCGTCGCCGTGGGCTCGGGCTATGTCGCGCTGCGCCTGCGGCAGGCGGGGTCGGGGCGCGAGCAGCTGACTGCCCAGCTCGTGAAGGTGCAGCTCGAAGCGGCCGAGATCCTGCGCACGATCCGGTCCGGCATCGTGACCGTGGATGCGCAGGGGCGGTTACTCTATGCCAACCCGGCCGCAGGTGATCTGCTCGGGCTCGATCTGCGCTCGTTCACCGGCAAGCCGCTGCTGCCGTCGCTCATCGCCGTTTCACCGAAACTGGCCGACCTGCTCGAGCGCAGCGCGCGCGACGGCGTCCGCACCCACCGTGCTGAAGGGGTGATCCGCCGCGGCGACGACGAGGTGGAGATCGGCGTGACGACGACCGTGGCGGACGGCGCCCGTCCCGACGGCAGCGTCACCGCCACCGCGATCTTTCAGGACATCTCGGACAGCAAGCGGCTGCAGGCGCTGCACATCCGGGCCGAGCGGCTGCAGGCGGTCGCCGAGCTCAGTGCCTCGCTGGCCCACGAGATCCGCAATCCGCTCGCGGCGATCCGCAGTGCGACCGAGCAGCTGTCCCGGCTGCGCGTCCCGCAGGCGGCCGGTGACGATGACGACGAGGCGATTCTGCACACCCTCATCGTGCGGGAAGCCGACCGGTTGAGCCGGCTGCTGGCCGATTTCCTCGACTTCGCGCGCGCGCGCGTGACCCGGCTCGACGTACTCGATGTCGGTGCTCTCGTGCACGCTGCCGCCATGCTCGCCGCGTCCCACCCTGATCGCGGCGCGGACATGCAGGTGCAGGTCGACATCGCGCCCGACCTGCCGCGTGTCAACGGAGACGAGGATCTGCTGCACCGTGCGGTGTTCAATCTCGTGCTCAACGCGATTCAGGCCATCGG
>Ga0315906_10008856_pt1 | contig 12023 bp, 5 predicted proteins | sample LakEriMetagenome_4_FD_203526 | JGI IMG/M metagenome (GOLD analysis project Ga0315906, IMG submission 203526) | Freshwater fungal communities from buoy surface, Lake Erie, Ohio, United States - Buoy 2 MA122 | ecosystem: Environmental > Aquatic > Freshwater > Lake > Lake biofilm | place: USA: Lake... | reverse complement strand
TGTCCAAGGTTGGTCGCATGAAGTTCAACCGTCGCGTGGGCCGCGACGAGTCCATCGGCCCCATGACCCTCACCGACGACGATATCCTCGCAGTGATCAAGATCCTGGTGGATCTGCGTAACGGCAAGGGCGAGATTGACGATATCGATCACCTGGGTAACCGCCGGGTGCGCTGCGTGGGCGAGCTTGCCGAGAACCAGTTCCGCGCTGGGCTGGTTCGTGTCGAGCGCGCGGTCAAGGAGCGCCTGGGCCAGGCCGAAACCGAAAACCTCATGCCGCATGATCTGATCAATAGCAAGCCGATCAGTGCGGCTATCCGCGAGTTTTTTGGGTCCAGCCAGCTCTCGCAGTTCATGGACCAGACCAACCCGCTGTCCGAAATCACCCACAAACGTCGGGTGTCGGCGCTTGGTCCGGGCGGTCTCACGCGCGAGCGTGCAGGCTTTGAGGTGCGCGACGTGCACCCCACGCACTACGGTCGGGTGTGCCCGATCGAAACGCCCGAAGGCCCGAACATCGGCCTGATCAATTCGCTCGCGCTCTATGCGCGCCTCAACGAATACGGTTTCCTTGAGACGCCTTATCGGAAGGCATCGGATAGCCGCGTCACCGACGAAATTCATTATCTGTCGGCGATCGAGGAAGGCCGCTACGTCATTGCGCAGGCTAACGCAGCGATGGACGCAGAGGGCCGCCTCACAGGCGACCTGGTGTCGGTGCGGAAAGCGGGCGAATCCGAACTCACCTCGCCGGTGAACGTTCAGTACATGGACGTGGCGCCTACCCAGATCGTCTCGGTGGCCGCTTCGCTCATTCCGTTCCTTGAGCATGACGACGCCAACCGTGCGCTGATGGGTTCGAACATGCAGCGTCAGGCGGTGCCATGTCTGCGCCCCGAAAAGCCGCTGGTGGGCACGGGCATCGAGCGCACCTGCGCGGTCGATTCGGGCACCGTTGTCACCGCGCGTCGCGGCGGCGTCGTCGACTATGTCGATGCCAATCGCATCGTGGTTCGCGTGAACGACGATGAGACTGTAGCGGGCGAGGTCGGTGTCGACATCTACAACCTCATCAAATACACGCGCAGCAACCAGAACACCAACATCAACCAACGCCCCATCGTGAAGAAGGGTGACGTGATTGCACGTGGCGATGTGGTGGCCGATGGCGCCTCCACCGACCTGGGCGAACTCGCGCTTGGCCAGAACATGCTGGTCGCGTTCATGCCCTGGAACGGCTACAACTTCGAAGACTCCATCCTGATCTCCGAGCGCGTGGTGGCTGATGATCGCTACACCTCGATCCACATCGAAGAGCTGTCGGTGCTTGCCCGCGACACCAAGCTCGGCCCTGAGGAAATCACCCGCGACATCTCCAACCTGTCAGAGGGCCAGCTCGGACGGCTGGACGACTCCGGGATCGTCTTCATCGGCGCCGAAGTGCTGGCGGGCGATGTGCTGGTGGGCAAGGTCACACCCAAGGGCGAAACCCAGCTCACCCCGGAAGAAAAGCTGCTACGCGCAATCTTTGGCGAGAAAGCCTCCGATGTGAAGGACACATCGTTGCGCGTGCCCTCGGGCATGAGCGGCACGGTGATCGATGTGCAGGTGTTCACCCGCGAGGGCATTCAGCGCGACAAGCGTGCGCAGTCCATCATTGACGACGAACTCAAGCGCTATCGTCTCGACCTGAACGATCAGCTGCGCATTGTTGAAAACGACGCCTTCGAGCGGATCGAGCGCCTGCTAGTCGGCAAAGCCGTCAACGGTGGCCCTAAGAAGCTCGCGAAGGGCGCGCTGGTCACCTCCGAGTATCTGGCTGATCTCGACCGCTATCACTGGTTCGAAGTGCGCCTGGCCGATGAGGCTGCCGCGAGCCAGCTCGAGGCGCTGCGTGAGTCCATCGAACAGAAGCGTCATCAGTTCGACCTCGCCTTCGAGGAAAAGCGTAAGAAGCTCACCCAGGGCGACGAGCTGCCCCCGGGTGTGCTCAAGATGGTCAAGGTCTACCTCGCCGTCAAACGCCGGCTGCAGTCGGGCGACAAGATGGCGGGTCGTCACGGCAACAAGGGCGTGGTTTCTCGCATCGTTCCGGTGGAAGACATGCCCTACATGGCCGATGGCACCTCGGTCGATATCGTGCTGAACCCCCTGGGTGTGCCCTCTCGAATGAACGTCGGCCAGATTCTCGAGACGCATTTGGGCTGGGCGGCCAAGGGCGTGGGCATCCGGATTGGCGAAATGCTGCAGCGCGAGGCGCGTGCTGCCGAGCTGCGCCAGTTCCTCGACCGCATCTACAACACCAGCGGGCAGCGCGCCGATCTCGAGGCGCTCACCGATCCTGAGGTGGTTGAGCTCTGCTCGAACCTGCGGCATGGCCTGCCGTTCGCAACGCCGGTGTTTGATGGTGCTTCCGAGCCTGAAATCCATCAGATGCTCGACATCGCCTATCCGGACAACGATGCGCGCACCCAGCTGGTGGGCTTTACTCCCAGCAAGACTCAGGTGCGGCTGCACGATGGTCGCACGGGCGATGCCTTCGACCGCGCGGTCACGGTGGGCTACATGCACATGCTGAAGCTCCACCATCTGGTCGATGACAAGATGCATGCGCGCTCCACCGGCCCCTACTCGCTCGTCACCCAGCAGCCGCTGGGCGGCAAGGCGCAGTTCGGCGGCCAGCGTTTCGGCGAGATGGAGGTGTGGGCGCTCGAAGCCTATGGCGCCTCCTACATGCTGCAGGAGATGCTCACCGTCAAATCCGACGATGTGAACGGGCGCACCAAGGTCTACGAGAACCTGGTCAAGGGCGAGCACGCGATCGAGGCCGGCATGCCGGAATCGTTCAACGTGCTGGTGAAAGAAATTCGATCGCTCGGCATCGATATCGATCTCGAGCGCAACTGAGCCACGGAGGAAAGCTGCAATGAAAGCGTTGCTCGATCTGTTCAAGCAGGTTCAGGAAGAAGAGCACTTTGACGCGATCAAGATCGGTCTGGCTTCGCCAGACAAGATCCGCTCCTGGTCGTTCGGCGAAGTGAAAAAACCCGAAACCATCAACTACCGCACCTTCAAGCCCGAGCGCGATGGCCTGTTCTGCGCCAAGATCTTCGGGCCGATCAAAGACTACGAGTGCCTGTGCGGCAAATACAAGCGCCTGAAGCACCGCGGCGTCATTTGCGAGAAGTGCGGCGTTGAGGTCACGCTTGCCAAAGTGCGTCGTGAGCGTATGGGCCATATCGAGCTGGCCTCGCCCACCGCACACATCTGGTTCCTGAAGTCGCTGCCGTCGCGTTTGGGCATGGTGCTCGACATGACGCTGCGCGATATCGAGCGCGTGCTCTACTTCGAAGCCTTTGTTGTGATCGAGCCGGGGCTCACCCCGCTCAAGCGCTGTCAGATCATGACCGAGGACGACTACATCGCCAAGTGCACCGAATATGGCGATGACTTCCGCGCGCTGATGGGCGCCGAGGGAGTGCGCGAGCTGCTTCGCACCATCGATATCAGTCGCGAAATCGAGACCCTGCGGCGCGACCTCGAAGCCACCGGCTCTGAAGCCAAAATCAAGAAAATTGCCAAGCGCCTGAAGGTGCTTGAAGGCTTCCAGCGCTCGGGCATCAAGCCCGATTGGATGGTGATGGATGTGCTGCCGGTACTGCCGCCGGAGCTGCGTCCGCTGGTGCCGCTCGACGGCGGCCGGTTCGCCACGTCCGACCTGAATGACCTTTATCGTCGGGTCATCAACCGCAACAACCGCCTGAAGCGCCTGCTCGAGCTGAAAGCGCCTGAGATCATTGTGCGCAACGAAAAGCGCATGCTCCAGGAAGCGGTCGATTCCCTGCTCGACAACGGCCGTCGCGGCAAGGCCATGACGGGCGCGAACAAGCGTGCGCTCAAGTCACTTGCCGACATGATCAAGGGCAAGGGCGGTCGTTTCCGCCAGAACCTGCTCGGCAAACGCGTCGATTACTCTGGCCGTTCGGTGATCGTGGTGGGACCGCAGCTCAAGCTGCATCAGTGCGGTTTGCCGAAGCTGATGGCGCTCGAGCTCTTCAAGCCCTTCATCTTCCACAAGCTCGAGCTGATGGGTGTGGCCACCACCATCAAGCAGGCGAAGAAATTCGTCGAGAACCAGGAACCCATTGTCTGGGACATCCTCGAAGATGTCATTCGCGAGCATCCGGTGCTGCTCAACCGGGCGCCCACGCTCCACCGCCTGGGCATTCAGGCGTTCGAGCCGGTGCTGATCGAGGGCAAGGCCATTCAGCTGCACCCGCTGGTCTGCGCAGCCTTCAACGCCGACTTCGACGGCGACCAGATGGCCGTTCACGTGCCGCTTTCGATCGAGGCGCAGCTCGAAGCGCGCGCGCTCATGCTGGCGTCCAACAACGTGCTCTTCCCCTCCAACGGCGAACCCTCGATCGTGCCGTCGCAGGACATCGTGCTGGGGCTTTACTACACCACGCGCGAGAAGGTCAATGCGCGCGGCGAAGGTATGGTGCTCTCCGACGTGGGCGAGGTGCACCGCGCTTATGACAGCGGCCGGGTTGAACTCGGCACGCGGATCACGGTGCGCCTGTTTGAACATCAGAAAGACGCGGAGGGAAACCTCACGCCAGTTCGTCGCCGTGTCGAAACCACGGTGGGCCGGGCGCTGCTGTCGGAAATTCTGCCCAAAGGCCTGTCGTTCGATTTGATGAACAAGGCGCTCAAGAAGAAAGAGATCTCGCGCCTCATCAACGCGTCGTTCCGCCGCTGCGGTCTTCGCGATACCGTCATCTTCGCCGACCAGCTGATGCAAAACGGGTTCCGGCTCGCCACTCGCGCCGGTATCTCGATTGCGATCGACGACATGCTGGTGCCGCCGCAGAAGCAGGGCATTTTGGAAGCGGCTGAAGCCGAGGTGAAAGAGATCGAGCAGCAGTACACCTCGGGTCTGGTCACTCAGGGCGAGCGCTATAACAAGGTGGTTGACATCTGGGGCCGGGCCGGCGATCTCGTTGGCAAGGCCATGATGGAGCAGCTCGCGACCGAGCCGGTGGTGAACCGTCAGGGCAAGACCGTGCCGCAGGAGTCGTTCAATGCCATTTACATGATGGCCGACTCAGGCGCCCGCGGATCGGCCGCGCAAATTCGTCAGCTCGCCGGGATGCGAGGCCTGATGGCCAAGCCCGATGGCTCGATCATTGAAACCCCGATCACGGCGAACTTCCGCGAGGGGCTCAATGTTCTCCAGTACTTCATCTCCACGCACGGCGCGCGGAAGGGGCTGGCCGACACGGCGCTGAAGACCGCCAACTCGGGCTATCTCACACGCCGTCTGGTCGATGTCACGCAAGACCTGGTGGTGACTGAAGACGATTGCGGCACCGCCAATGGCGTATCAATGAAAGCCCTGATCGAAGGCGGTGAAGTGATCGAGGCATTGCGTGACCGGATTCTCGGGCGCGTGGCTGCAAGCGATGTGGTCAATCCCGAAACTCAGGAAACCCTTTACGAGTCCGGCACGCTTCTCGACGAGACATCAGTCGAGGAAATCGATCGGCTGGGCATCGACGAGGTGCGCGTGCGCACGCCGCTCATCTGCGAAACCCGCTACGGCCTCTGCGCCAAGTGCTACGGACGCGATCTGGGCCGCGGCGTGCTGGTGAACTCGGGTGAAGCGGTGGGTGTGATCGCCGCTCAATCGATCGGCGAACCGGGCACGCAGCTCACCATGCGCACCTTCCACATCGGTGGCGCGGCCTCCCGTGCGGCCGTGGTGAGCAACGTGGAGGCGCGCTCCAACGGCACCGTGCGCTTTGCCATGACCATGCGTTATGTGACCAACGCCAAGGGCGAGCAGATCGTGATTTCACGCTCTGGCGAGGTCACGATTACCGACGATAGCGGCCGTGAGCGCGAGCGCCACAAGGTGCCTTATGGCGCCACGCTGATGGTGCTCGATGGTCGAGCCGTCAAGGCCGGCACGCAGATCGCCACCTGGGATCCCCTCACCCGCCCCATCATCAGCGAATATGCAGGCACGGTGAAGTTCGAGAATGTCGAGGAAGGCGTCACCGTTGCCAAGCAGATCGACGAGGTCACGGGCCTGTCCACACTGGTGGTGATCGATGCCAAGCGGCGCGGCAGTGCGGTCAAGACCGTTCGCCCTCAGGTGAAGCTCATCAACGAAGCGGGCGAAGAGGTGCGCATCGCGGGTACCGACCATGCGGTGACCATCGGATTCCCGGTGGGTGCGCTGATTTCGGTGCGTGACGGCCAGCAGGTGGGTGTGGGCGAGTTCCTCGCCCGGATCCCGCTCGAATCGCAGAAAACCCGTGACATCACCGGCGGTCTGCCGCGCGTGGCCGAGCTGTTCGAGGCCCGTGCACCCAAAGACGCCGGCATGCTGGCTGAGGTCACCGGCACGGTGTCGTTCGGAAAGGACACCAAGGGCAAGCAACGCCTGGTGATCACCGACCTCGACGGCAATGCGCATGAGTTCCTGATCCCCAAAGACAAGAACGTGCTGGTCCACGACGGCCAGGTGGTGAACAAGGGCGAGATGATCGTCGACGGTCCGGCCGATCCGCACGACATCCTGCGTCTGCTTGGCATCGAGGCGCTTGCGCGCTACATCGTTGACGAGGTCCAGGACGTCTATCGTCTGCAGGGCGTGAAGATCAACGACAAGCACATCGAGGTGATCGTGCGGCAGATGCTGCGTCGGGTTCAGATTACCGACCCGGGTGATGCGCCTTTCATCACGGGCGAGCAGGTTGAGCGCTCCGAGATGCTGGACGAAAACGACAAGGCGGTTGAAGCCGGCAAACGCCCGGCCTCGCACCTCAACCTGTTGCTGGGCATCACCAAGGCGTCGCTTTCCACCGATTCGTTCATCTCGGCGGCCTCGTTCCAGGAAACCACCCGGGTGCTCACCGAGGCGGCCATCATGGGCAAGCGTGACGACCTGCGCGGTCTGAAGGAAAACGTGATCGTCGGCCGTCTGATTCCCGCCGGGACGGGTCTCGCCTTCCATCGGGCCCGCAAGGCCAAGGAGGCGGCCGAGGCGCAGGAGCAGGCAGCGCTTGCTGCCGCAGAGGCGCTGTTCGACCCGGTGCCGTCTGATGCAGGGTCGGAGGCTGAGGCGGCGGGCGACGCGACCGCCTGAGACATGCTGTGTGGCAGACGGGCGCGCGAGAGAGCGGCCCGGCTGCTGCGCGGTTCTCTCAGGTACCCCGTGGTGGACGTCGCGCCACAACAAGGGGAGGTCGAGTAAAACCGTCAGCGAATCGCCCCCCGCTTGTCAGGCAGCCTGTTTCGTCCTACACTCGAAGGCTTTTCGCTAGAAAAAGTTTTCGACGCACAGCAGGGTCAGGATCTCTGTGTGTCGATACGTTAGAAGGTTTAGTTACAAGGTTTCGTTAAGGATCTTTCATGCCAACCATTAACCAGCTGGTGCGCCAGGGTCGCGAATCTGCCGCGATCAAAAGCAAGAGCCCGGCGCTTGCCGACTGCCCCCAGCGTCGCGGCGTTTGCACGCGCGTCTACACCACGACCCCGAAGAAGCCCAATTCGGCACTCCGTAAGGTTGCGAAGGTGCGACTCACCAACGGGTTCGAGATCATCTCCTACATTGGCGGTGAGGGTCACAACCTGCAAGAGCACTCTGTGGTGCTGATTCGCGGCGGCCGTGTGAAAGACCTCCCTGGCGTGCGCTACCACATCGTTCGTGGCTCACTCGACCTGCAGGGCGTGAAAGACCGCAAGCAGTCGCGTTCGAAATACGGTGCCAAGCGCCCCAAGAAGGGCTGAGCACCACATCGCGCCGCTCCGGTGGCGCGCGCCCTGTCCGGCTCCGCGGCCGCAGGCAGTTTTGGTTCAGGAGAATCGGCAGCCGCCCGCTGTCGATTCATTTCGTGGGGCCAGGTCTCTTTGGGTTTGGCTCCAGTAAGCGGCAGTGCCCGCCGGCAGCGCGCCGGTTCGGTTGTACCGCCAGGTAGCTTGGGCTCGGGTCCCGGCCGCCAGCTGAATAGAGAGGTGTGAAATGCCCCGTCGTCGTGAAGTCCCCCGCCGCGAGATTCTTCCCGACCCGCTCTACTCGAGCGTGGAAGTCTCCAAGTTTGTCAACGTTCTCATGCTGGACGGCAAGAAAGCGGTCGCTGAACGCATGCTCTACGGCGCGCTCGAGCAGATCAAAAGCCGTTCGGGCAAAGATCCGATCGAGGTCTTCGGCCAGGCCCTCCACAATGTGCGTCCCATGGTCGAGGTGAAAAGCCGTCGGGTCGGTGGCGCCAACTACCAGGTGCCGGTTGAGGTTCGCCCGGTACGCCGCACGGCGCTTGCCATGCGGTGGCTGCGCGAGGCGGCCAAGAAGCGGGGCGAGAAATCGATGGGTCAGCGCCTGGCCAATGAGCTCATGGAAGCGTCCGAAAACCGCGGTGGCGCCGTCAAACGCCGTGACGAAGTGCACCGGATGGCTGAGGCCAACAAGGCCTTCGCGCACTTCCGCTTCTGAGCTCCCGGGCGCTGCGGTTGTCACACAATTTTCATCGCGCGGCGCAATCCTGAACGGTTTGTTCCGCGCGTGTGCTCACTGCACCGCGCTGCGTCTGCATCAACCCCTCGACAAGAGTCTCCATCATGGCCCGCAAGACCCCGATTGATCGGTATCGCAACATTGGTATTTCCGCCCACATCGATGCCGGAAAAACCACCACCACCGAACGCATCCTCTACTACACCGGCGTCAACCACAAGATCGGTGAGGTTCACGACGGCGCAGCCACGATGGATTGGATGGAGCAGGAACAGGAGCGCGGCATCACGATCACGTCGGCTGCCACCACCTGCTTCTGGAAGGGCATGGATATGTCCTATCCCGAGCACCGCATCAACATCATCGACACTCCCGGGCACGTTGACTTCACGATCGAGGTTGAGCGTTCGATGCGTGTGCTCGATGGTGCCTGCATGGTGTATTGCGCGGTAGGCGGTGTTCAGCCCCAGTCTGAGACCGTCTGGCGTCAGGCCAACAAATACGGCGTGCCCCGTCTCGCCTTTGTCAACAAGATGGACCGCGTGGGCGCCAATTTTTTCAAAGTCCACGATCAGATGCGCGCGCGCCTGCGCGCCAACCCCATTCCCATCCAGGTTCCCATTGGCGCCGAAGAGCACTTCAAGGGCGTTGTGGATCTGGTTCGCATGAAGGCCATTTACTGGGACGACGCCTCACAGGGCATGAAGTTCCAGCTCGGAGAGATTCCGGCCGAGCTTGCCGATGTCTGTGAAGAGTGGCGTGAAAAAATGGTCGAGGCAGCCGCCGAGGCCAACGAAGACCTGATGAACCGCTACCTCGAAGGTGGCGAGCTGTCGGTCGAAGACATCAAGCACGGCATTCGCCAGCGCACGATCGCCGGCGAAATCGTTCCCATGCTGTGCGGCACCGCCTTCAAGAACAAGGGCGTGCAGGCCATGCTCGACGCCGTGATCGACTTTCTCCCCTCGCCGGTGGACATTCCGCCGGTCAAGGGCACCGACGAAGACGAGAAACAGCTGCTTCGCAAAGCCGACGACGGCGAGAAGTTTGCGGCGCTGGCGTTCAAGCTCATGACCGACCCGTTCGTGGGCCAGCTGACGTTCATCCGCGTGTACTCCGGGGTACTCAATTCGGGCGACACCATTCTGAACGCGGTGAAGGGCAGGAAGGAGCGTATCGGTCGGCTGCTCCAGATGCACGCCAATCAGCGCGAGGAAATCAAGGAAGTGCGCGCCGGTGATATCGCCGCCTGCGTGGGTCTGAAAGACGTCACCACCGGCGAAACACTCTGTGATCCCGATGCGCACATCATGCTCGAGCGCATGGAGTTCCCTGAGCCCGTCATCTCGCAGGCGGTCGAGCCCAAGACAAAGGCCGACCAGGAGAAGATGGGCATCGCACTGGGTCGTCTGGCCCAGGAAGATCCCTCGTTCCGTGTTCGGACCGACGAAGAATCAGGCCAGACCATCATTTCAGGCATGGGCGAGCTCCACCTCGAAATTCTGGTCGATCGCATGAAGCGCGAGTTTGGCGTCGAGGCGTCAGTCGGTAAGCCCCAGGTGGCGTACCGCGAAACCATTCGTAAGAGCGTCGACGAGGTTGAGGGTAAATTCATCAAGCAGTCGGGTGGTCGCGGTCAGTACGGGCATGTGGTGCTCAAGGTCGAGCCGCTCGAGCCGGGTGGCCCCAATTTCGAGTTTGTCGATGCAATCAAGGGCGGGGTGGTGCCGCGCGAATTCATCCCGGCAGTCCAGAAAGGGATCGAGGAAACGCTGCCGGCAGGCGTGCTCGCGGGCTATCCGGTTGTGAACATCAAAGCCACGCTTCATTTCGGCTCCTACCACGATGTTGACTCCAACGAGAACGCCTTCAAGCAGGCAGCTTCGATGGCGTTCAAGGAAGGCATGCGTCGCGCGAGCCCGGTGCTGCTCGAGCCCATGATGTCCGTTGAGGTCGAAACACCTGAGGACTACGCCGGCACGGTGATGGGCGATCTGTCGTCGCGGCGCGGCATGGTCCAGGGTATGGAAGATATGCCTGGCGGTGGCAAGGCGATTCGTGCCGAGGTGCCGCTTGCCGAGATGTTCGGCTATTCCACCACGCTGCGTTCGCTCACCCAGGGACGCGCCACCTACACGATGGAATTCAAGCAGTACTCTGAAGCACCCAAGAATGTTGCCGAGGCGGTGATTTCGGCGCGCGGCAAGTAAGAACCAGCAGGCGGGCAAGGCCAGGCCTCGCGCCCGCCGGCAACACACTCACACGATATTCGGAGCGTAGAGATGGCAAAAGGCAAGTTTGAGCGTACGAAGCCGCACGTGAACGTGGGGACGATCGGGCACGTGGATCATGGTAAGACGACGCTGACGGCGGCGATCACGACGGTGCTGTCGACGAAGTTTGGCGGCGAGGCGAAGAAGTACGACGAGATTGATGCGGCGCCGGAAGAGAAGGCACGGGGGATCACGATCAACACGGCGCATGTGGAGTACGAGACGTCGGCGCGGCACTATGCGCACGTTGACTGTCCTGGGCACGCTGACTATGTGAAGAACATGATCACGGGTGCGGCGCAGATGGACGGTGCGATTTTGGTGGTGTCGGCGGCGGATGGCCCGATGCCGCAGACGCGCGAGCACATTTTGCTGGCGAGGCAGGTTGGGGTGCCCTACATCATTGTGTTCATGAACAAGTGCGACATGGTCGATGATGAGGAGCTGCTGGAGCTGGTGGAGATGGAGGTTCGTGAGCTTCTGTCGAAGTACGAGTTTCCTGGCGACGACATTCCCATTGTGAAGGGATCGGCGCTGAAGGCGCTGGAGGGCGATAAGGGGGAGTTGGGCGAGGCGGCGATCATGAAGCTTGCCGATGCGCTGGACACGTATATTCCGACGCCTGAGCGTGCGATTGACGGTGCGTTTCTGATGCCGATTGAAGATGTGTTTTCGATTTCTGGTCGCGGCACGGTGGTGACGGGACGGATCGAGCGCGGGATTGTGAAGGTGGGCGACGAGATCGAGATTGTGGGGATCAAGGCGACCACGAAGACGACGTGCACGGGCGTGGAGATGTTCCGGAAGCTGCTGGACCAGGGTCAGGCGGGCGACAACGTGGGTGTGCTGTTGAGGGGCACCAAGCGAGAGGATGTGGAGCGCGGGCAGGTGCTGGCCAAGCCGGGTTCGATCATGCCGCACACGAAGTTTGAGGCGGAAGTGTATGTGCTGAGCAAGGAGGAGGGCGGGCGTCACACGCCGTTCTTCAACGGGTATCGGCCGCAGTTTTATTTCCGCACGACGGATGTGACGGGTTCGGTGGATCTGCCATCCGGGGTGGAGATGGTGATGCCCGGAGACAACGTGAAGATGACGGTGGCGCTGATTGCGCCGATCGCGATGGAGCAGGGGCTGCGCTTTGCGATCCGCGAGGGCGGACGCACGGTGGGCGCGGGCGTCGTCGCCAAGGTCATTGCGTAAGCACGTCAATGCGCAATCCGCGCGGGG
>Ga0315906_10008853_pt1 | contig 12026 bp, 3 predicted proteins | sample LakEriMetagenome_4_FD_203526 | JGI IMG/M metagenome (GOLD analysis project Ga0315906, IMG submission 203526) | Freshwater fungal communities from buoy surface, Lake Erie, Ohio, United States - Buoy 2 MA122 | ecosystem: Environmental > Aquatic > Freshwater > Lake > Lake biofilm | place: USA: Lake... | reverse complement strand
TTGCCCCCGAGGAAGCCCTGCGATTTGCTGCTCATGTAGGGCATGCGAAGAAGCGGCACAGTCTGCTTGTCGTCGTCGTAAACGCGCCAGAAAATGTCGCGGCGCATGTTTTGCTGGAAGCTGCCATCTGAATTGAGCTGCCAGGCGGCCCCCGCGTTGGGCACGCACGACTTCATCTCGAGATTGTTGAGCTTCATCCGCTCGTAATCCCTGTCGCACGTGGTGGGAAGCATCTTTAGGCGCGTGGGCGCCTGGTCCGACGAGTTCCACCACTTGTTTGGGTTGGCGTCGGTCTTGGAGAATATGTAGTACGGGCACGTTCCGGCGTTGATGGTGCAAACCTGCGCAGAGGGCGATTCGCTGCAGCCGCACTGCTCCACAGTGTAGAGATACTCTCTCCAGTGCCTGTACGAGCACATTCCGTGCGCCTCCAAGAGGTCCGGCACGTAACCCCACGGGGAGCCGCCGCGCATGGTGAACGACTGGCCGGAGCACGACGTGGTATGGGCCCGGAAGCTCACGTCGGAATCCTGAAGGTTCTCCACACTCAATTTGGGCACCTCGCAAACCCCCATGCCGGTGCACATCTTGCCGTCGCTGCAGTCGGCGTGGCGCAGGCAGCCCACGGATAGCTCCATGCACACACCTGGCGCCATGCACCTGTACCCAGTGGCGCACTCGTATCCCGATTGGTAGCAGTTTGGAATGGAGAAATCCTGGCACTTATCGCCCCAACCACTGACCGCCATGTCGTGCTGCGGGCCCACCACGAGGAGTCTGTCCACCACCGAGGGGTAGTACGGCGCGTCCACGTCGGGAAGGTTCGGCAGAGTCCCCACAGAGTAAAATGCAGGGTCGTAGTAATCGTAGTGCGTGTAGTCTCCCCAGGGCAAATCCTTGCTGCTCGAGCTGCAGCGCGGGAGGCCCATGGCGGGCGTAGAGTTGCCCCCGCGCGGGACGTGCACGTCGGAATTGTCCTCCGCGTCCGACACCCGGACGCACACGCGCATGGTGTTGGTCTCAAACATGTCGAAGCCAAAGTTGGTGGTCCGGCAGAGGCCCCCTGCGCCAAAATTGGAGTCGACGAGCTCGGCGTCCCTGCTCTGGTCCTCCATGTAGCGCATCACGGGCAACCCGGACGAGTCGGTGTCCAGCACGAAAACATTGTCAAAGGTGCGGTAGGCCGCGTCGGACTGGTGGCACGGAGTGGTCACGTGGTAGCCCACGGGGTAGGCGGCCTCGTCGGGCCAGTAGTCGGCCACCATGTCGCAAAAGAGGCCGCTGTCGGCCAGGTAGCCCTCGGCGGTCGCCCAGTGCTGCGACCCGGCCTGCATGTTGCCCGCGGCAGAGCCCCGCGACAGCAGGGCGTCCTCGAACCTCTCCAAGTCGAGCAGGTTCAGCGCGTCGGCCCTCCAGGCGTTCCAGGCCCTCGCCTGGTCGGAGGGGTCGTCTTCGGCCCACCACGCCAGCTCAGCGGACTGCACCACGGTCCTGGGGTCGAACCGCAGGGCACACGCGCCGCTCTCTAGGTCGGACCGCTTGAGCCACCAGGTGACCTCGGAGGGCTCGCACCACTGCGGATTGCACAGGCACGGGTCGTAGAAGAAATCCCCGATCTTGACCAGGCAGTCGGGGGTCACGTACATGTCCTCCCCCGGGAAGGTCACGTTGCGCAAGAGGCGCCACGGGTGCAGGCACGACCAGGGCTGCGCGCCGCCGTCGTGGTACAGGTCCAGGGCCCCGCACATGCCCACGAGCTGCACCTGGGTGCCGCACTTGGTCCTCCAGCGCTGCACGAGTTCCTTCTGGGCCACCACCACGCGCACGTCGAGGCCAGGGTGGGACTCGAAGAGCTGGAGCGCGGACAACTCCACGGCGAAGCGCAGGCAGTACGAGCCCACGCCGGACTCGCCCACGCCCTGCGCCATGGGGAAGAGGCCGTCCACAAACTCCCTCAGCAGGTCAGCGGTGAAGTTCTGGGCCCGCGCGTGGGCGTCACAGCCGTCAAGCCTGGCGTCCTCCCGCGAGTGCGCCCGCGAGGACTCGTTGAAAAACTCGGAGATCACCGCGTCCAGACCGGCGGAGAAGCGCGCGCCCAGCCCTAGGTCGGGCTCGGACATCCTGGGTAGATTGCCCACTTTAAGGCCGCCCGCGCCGTAGCGCAGGAGGAATTCGGCAGATGTTTGCAGCTGCACCTCGCCGCGCAGCCAAGCCTCCGTCGCGGCGGGGTCCATGAAGCCGAGGTGGTCGCTCAGGCCGAGAAAGGTGGAGGTCACGTTCTTGCCAAGCTCCCCGGCGTCGAAGCCCAGGACGGGAATCTTGGGCACGTCGGACCCATTGAGCAGGAGCATGCCGTTCACTGCGAAATTGGAAAACGACGCCGAGCCCCTGGGCACAGCCCGCTGCTCCTCAGCGCTCCTGCACACCCGCGACTGGGAGGGGTGGTGCCGGGGTTGGTAGTGCCGGTACAGGGGGCTCGACTCCTTGGCGCCCGCCGTGATCTTCCTCACGGCCTCCACGATGTTATCCAGCGCCCCGCCACGAAACTCGGGGAAAACCCCGCGCACAGACCCATCTTCGGTCACCGGGATCGTGAACATGACCTGCCTCAGCGCAGAGTGGCACGTGTGCCACAGGCTGTACGCGCCGGGGCTGGCGGCTTCCGCGGGGACGTAGCCGACCGTGGGCATGGCGGGATGGAACGCGGCCAGCGGCTCGACGCGGTGCGCGCCGGCCGTGGCGTTCCAGACGTACTTGGCGCGCTCGTCCCCAGCCAGGAAGCTCAGCCACGGCTCCGTGTAGTTCATCGCGTTGCCGTAAAACTGCCGCATGCGGTCCCGCAGCTGGCTCACGAGCTGCTTAGAACCGAGCTCGAGAGACACAGCCGCCAGGTCGCGCGGCAGGTAGCTCCCTGGAGCGCACCCGCCGCTACTATTGCAACCAAACTTGCCGGGGTTGTACCAAAGCAGAGTCTGGTTCGCTAGCCACCCCCGGACAAGATCGCGCACCCCGTCGGCCCCTCCTTCGCCGAACATGAGGTACTGCTCCACAAAGTCCTTCACCATGGCGCGGCGGGTGGGGCTCCCGCACGTGAAGGGGAGCTCGCCAGACGGCTGGCAGGCGTCGAGGTCCAGCGAGCGCGACCTGCCCCGCCCGGCGTCCCTCGACCAGTAAGGACCCACCAGGCAGTCATCCTGCGCTGACTCGTCGCACCGCGGCACGGGCCAGTAGTCCATCCTCGCGTAGGGGCCCAGGAAAACGCAGTCCATGAGCTGGTGGATCACGTCCCCCTCCGCGCTGAACACGGCGGCCACGAGGTCCTTGTTTTCGTAGTCGCCGAGGGCCTCCAGCTTGGACCGCACGAGGTCGCTCGCGCGCTGCATGCGCTGATCGTAGGCGTCCTGAAGGCTGTTGCCGGCGCCGACAGACACGACGTGCCGCTCCGCGACGGGCACGGCGTTGGCAGAGGCTGGGGACCACACAAAGCCGCTGAGGTCGCAAGCGCGGTCGGGCTCGCCGTACCCGCCCAGGCACTCCTGGAAGACCCGGCGCCTCTCCATGGAGACTGAAGCGTTGGAGGCGGGGCCGGAGAACACCAGGCACGCGTCCACGAGCTCCCCAGACAGCGACTCCCCGGCCGCGGTGTACGCCCAGTAGGCGTCGTTGAGGCCGCGGTTCATCAGGTACGAGTCCAGGCAGGCCCCGTTGTCCACGCCGTTTTGCACGCTGTCGAGCAGGCACCGCCCGACGCCGCCCGACGCCGCGGGGTCGCCGGGCAGGAACTCGACGCCCCCTTTGAGCTCCCGCAGCATCACCCCGGAGTCGAATCTGGCGTAAGCCGCGGGGTCCCACTGCTTGTTCACGTAGTTTTGCCTGCACCTCGTGAGCACAGCAAACACAGACACGCCCTGCGCTGCGAAGACGGGGTCGTTGAAGGGGACGGCCATGGAGTCTTTGCTGGCGGCCTCCAGGTAGGCGTCCAGGCGGCCGCCGACGATGGCCTGCAGCTGCTCGTACGTGTAGGGGTTCCACACGACCTGCAAGCGGTTGCTCCCGTCGACCAGGCTGAGCGTGCCGGTGCACCACATGGCGAGACCCTCCAAACCTTCCCTGCGGCGCTCCGCGGCGATGCGCAGGGGCTTGTCCCCGCACGCGCACTTTACCGTGCTTGGAAGTGTCACGTCGGGCAAAACGCACCGCCGAATGTCAAGGGCCTGAAGCACGTCCCCTAGCTTGGCGGCCACGCCAATCAGGTACGTCAAGGAGCCGTCCGCCATGTGCATATAGGGCTCCAGGCGCTTCAGGGCGCTCCCAGTGCCCATGTAGGACAGCATGTGCGACACCTGCAGGCTCGTACCGGCGAAGGCCTGGGCGTCCCCGGTCTGCAGCGCGCCGACCTCGGCGCCGCGCGTGAGGCACTGGCCGCTCACCGCATCAGTCGCAGAGAACTTGGCGGGCTGGATGTTGATGGAGAAGCCCGTCCTCCCAATGACTGCGAGGGTGCCGCTGACCTGGCACATCATTATCTTGTGGCCCACGGACAGCACGTACACGGGGAGCAAAGCGATCTGGTTCAGGAAGCCGGTCACAGCGGCGGTCGACATGCTCATCGCGGTGTTGACCGAGGAGTCCAGGGGAGCGGCCACGCCCAGCACCCGGCCCACGGCCTGCACCCGCTGGGAGGCACTGTTCACCGTGGCGGTCAGGATCGAGATGAGCTCCGCGCTCACGTCCTTGGCGGCGCACATGTTACCCAGGAAAGCGTCGTCGGGGAAGCTCACGTCCACCCCGGGCAAATTGTTGACGACCTTGAGCTGCAGGAGAATCATGTAGATGTCCACAAACATGATCCAGGCCCCCTGAACGTTCTCCACGCCCACCGCGCCGAGGGACTTGATCGTGCCGCCCACACCGCAGAGGGGGCGCTTCAAGTTCACGGGCGTCCCGATGCACCTAAACACGGCGCAGCGCTGGTAGGCGGAGCAGAGCGAACGCAGCAGCAAGTCGGGGCACCCCCGGCAGTCGAGGCCGTCGCAAGCCGTGACCACGCTCACCTCGGCGGGCACTGGCTGCGAGTTTGCCCACGACGCGGAAGTCAGGGAAAGACCGGAGCCGCTCAGCCTGAGCTGGCGCAGCCAGTCGTACGTATCGCCGGAGTTGGCAAACATGACCAGCTGGCCCAGCGCCCGGTCCTCGCGGAGGGTCTTGCTCAGCACCAGGCTGCGCGGCACCAGCGTGGCCCTCGCCAGGAGGGTGTCGGCCGCTTGAAAGGGCTCCAGCGAAAGGACCTCCACTGTCGTGTTGGTCCAGCGCAGCGTGAGGCGGCGGAGGCCGCCCTCGGTCGTCAAGGGCCACAGCAGGAAGCTGTCGACGCCCTCCTCGTTGTCGGGGTAGGGGTACTCGGCCACAGCGTACCCGCGCCGGATCGACCTCAGGGGGGGGTCGATGATGGCAGGGAACCTGTCGTTGTCATTGCCAAAAACGTCCTGGACCGACGCAGGGTGGACCCAGAGCGTGGCCACAGACCTCTCAAAGTTGCCGCCAGAGTTGACGCGCACCGCCACGTTCACGAGCAGGCGGCCGCGCACCACCATGAAGTCCATGAGGTGCAGCGGGTACATGGACGCGTACGGCAGCGACAGCACGGCGTCCACGTGCATCACCGTCTTGGGGTCCGCGCCCCTCTGCAGGAAGAGGATGTACTTGCCCATGAGCGCGGCCAGCGAGGAGCCGGCGTGGTCCACAAACTGCACGGACGAGGCGTTCCAGCCCCCGCCGGCCGACTCCCACGAGAGGTCGGGGACGTCGCTGGCGTAGACCACGGCCGAGGGGTTGGCGGGCACGCAGTAGTACGTCACCTGCACGGTCTCCAGCACCACAGAGGCCACAGCCAGGCAGTCGTCGCGCCCGTCGCGGCACACCCACGTGCCGCAGGCGTGGGGGCGCGTGATGGCCACGACAGTGCCGGGGGCGATCATGTCCGCCACAACCGTGGGGAAGAACATGCTGTCGACTTGGCGGGTCATGTTCTTGGAGCTGGTGAGCCTCGAGGGGTCGTAGGGGGCCACCGCAGACTGGAACGCGCCCCACGTGCCTGAGCACTTGGCCTTGCACGAGGTGGTCGCGCCACAGCCCTGGAAGTAGTCGACGGGCTCGGGCATGATCACGACCACCTGGGGATTCTGCCAGAAGTCCTCGCACCTCCCTGCGTCCGAGTCGAAACCCACCATCATGTAGTCGACCAGGTTCCCCAGCGCGTCCAGCGAGGAGTGCACGGACGAAAAGTAGGGCCGCATGGACTTCTCCATGGCCGACCTCGCGTAGGCTATCACGTTGGGGCACAGCAGGGAGTCCCCGTACTGCACGCCCTCGGACGCGGCCACCATGCCCAGCAGCAGGGGGCGCATGCTCTGCGGCGCCTTGTCCAGGCAGTAGTCGCGCACGTACCTGCCCACCACGCGGCCCTCCGAGTCCTTGCACACGCACTTGACCACGGGCGCGTCGACGAAGAGGTGCAGGAAGGAGTCGAAGGCGCCGTCGAGGAGCAGCGCGGAGCTGGTGCACGAGTGGTAAAACAGCAGGCCGGCAGGGTTGGCCCCTCCGAACATGACCTGCAGCCCCAGGCACGCCGAGACCGCCCGGTCCGTCACGGCTGACTTGAAGAAGGGGCGCTGGTCGTACATGGTGCCCACCATGCTCTGCCACAGGTCGCCGAGGCCCAGCCCGCCGTTGGAAACGACCCTCTGCGCCACGTCCGCGCCCACCACGGCAAAGAAGCGGGCGGAGAAGCGCGCCCACGAGCTCGCGCCGCCCACCACCTTGGCCGCCCCGGAGACCACGCCGGGGTTCCTGACCAGTGCGTAGGCACTCGAAAACTGCTCCGCGACGGGCGTGTTGAGCAGGGAAATCACGCCGCCGTTCTGAAGCCCAGCGATTCCCACAGCGCCGCGCCCGTAGGCGCCCAGGCCCCGCAGCAGGTCCGACGCGGGGGAGTACTGCACAGTCTTGCCCTGCTCGAGCTGCTCCGCGATCCACACGGGGATGCCCCAGAAAATTCCAGAGGAGGAGTCCAGGCTGTCGAAGAAGTCGTCCAGGTCGAACACGGTCCTCCCGCAGCTCTCCATCACGCTGTGCCCGCGTGCCACCAGGGGGCACGGCGCGCGGGCTCGCCACATCGAGACCAGGCCCGGGGCGTACAGGAAGGCACCGAGGATCCTGTGGAGCACGTGCAGGCCGGCCACGGCGAGTTCAGCGCCCAGCGAGCCCACGTGCGGCACCCCAGAGGCAACCACGCAGGTCCCTACGCTGGGCGACTGCGCCTGCTCGGTGGGCCACATGTCGCCCAGGCGGGCCGCCATGGTCTGAGGGTTGAGCCAGTAGGTCACGTAAGTCGAGTTGCTCCCGGCGCGGAGAGCAGCGTCGTAGGTCTTGTCCGCGACCTGCACCGTCACGGCCAGGTTCTGCTCGTTGACGTACTCGAGCCCGTCGATGGACGCGTTGTACACGCGGCTGCAGTCCTGGGGAAAGTTCTGGGCCGAAAATTTGCCGTCTGAGAAGCCGTCGAAGGTGAACTGCGCAGCGAGGTCGCCGCTCTCACAGTTGGACTGGCAAAAGGCCCGCACCCTGTACACGCGAAGAGCAGAATAGCTGGAGAACATCATGACCTGCACCTGCGGGAGGGCAGTGGCGCCGCTGCAGTAGTCCAGGTAGGCCTTAAAAATTTGCAGGTCGGGGCTCACGGCGTAAAAGACAAAATTGCGGCTGCTCGTGGTGGGCACCCTCCCGGACACCCAGTCCAGGGGGACCACGACCTTGCCGCGCTCCTCCTGCGTCAACTCGAAAATCGGTACGTGCGACTTGGGGGCGGCGGGAAGGCCGGCCCAGCCGGGCTTGAGGCTGTAGACGTCCCTCTGGTTCCCGCTGAGCCGGTCCACCTCCACCGTGGCGGCCCCGCCGGCCGTGTCAAAGTGCAGGAGTGCCGCGTCCCCCGCCACGGCAAAGGGCTGGCCGCGCCTCCGCACGTACGACGGCACAGACCGGGGATCGGCCGCGGTGGCGTTGGCGGGGACCCAGCTGGCCACGTTGGACGCACCTGTGCAGCGCCGGGACGACGACCGGGAGGACACGTACAAATTTTCGGAACTCCCAGCAGAGGACAGGGAGGTCTCGCCGTAGGCAAGGGCGCTCGACACGTCCGCCGACAGCCGGAAAGTCTGCGAGGCCTCAGAGCCGTCCGCGGCCAGCGCGCAGTCGCGGCCCAGCAGCTGCGTGCCGGCGCGCCACGTGCCCGCGTCGGCGAAGACGGGGCGAGCGGCCCGCGAGCCGGCCACGCGAGCGGCCAGGCAGAAGGGGTAGCACGAGGTGCCCAGCGCGACGTCGGAGCACTGCTCGGGCCTCAGCAGGTCGCACCGCGGCACCAGCCAGATGGTAGCGTCCACGGACTCGCACGTCCCGCGGCTCACGCAGTCGAGCTCGGGCACGTCCAGGAAGCTGTCGGACTGGAACGGGACGCTCTTGCCCTCGTACCGGCGCACCGGCCATCGCACGCTACGCACGCTCAGCTCGGCGGAGGCGCAGGTGAGCTGGGAGGTCCACGTCCGGTCCTGGAAGGCGGCGTCGAAGGAGTGCGTGGCGGCCGAGTAGGGGCCGGTCAGCGGCAGGACGGAGCACCGCACCACCAGGCCGGCCGCGGAATCGACGCAGCGGCAGCCCAGGAGGGACGTGGTCTGCCGCGCCGAGGGTCGCTGGCCCTGCGTGACACCAGACACCTCCACCTCGGCGGCCTCGTCGAAGCTCACGGCGGCCAGCCCGAAGCTCACGTCCACGGGCTCGGGCCAGACCCGCGGCGCCACGTCTGCGGTCACGTGACCGAAAAAGTAGGCCAGGGTGCCGTTGGCGGACGCCATGAGCCAGTCGGTGAGGCCCACGGACGTCTGCGGGCCGCTGAGGAGCCCGCGGCGGAACGCGGAAGGGTCCAGCGTTCGGGACGGGCAGACCGCTGCCTGCGCGCCGCCGGCCGCGCGCTGCGCCAGGGCGGCGCCGACGCCGAGCCAGCTGTCCATGCCCTTGCCCAGCTCGCGCAGGCCGACCACGAGGAAGTCAGCGGCGGGCTGCAGGTCGGGCGTGCACAGGAGCAAGTCGAAGGGCGTGCCGGACCGGCCGTGCGCCTGGCACCTCTTCAGAGCGGCCTGGGGAACGTGCACGAGAACCTGCAGCGCGCCGTTGACCAGCCCGTGCAGCCCGCGGGCCACGTTGACGTCCATAAGGGGGTACAGGGCGAACTCCAGCAGCCCTGCAAGAGGGGAGCACACAGCGGCCCCGAGCCGCGCGCCCGTGGCGGCCATGCCCCGCACGGAGCCGAGGGGTGATACCAGGTCCAGCGCGGGGGGGCTCTCGAGGCACGAGAGGTCCGTGCAGTCCAGGGCCCACAGGTAGTTGACCAGGGACCCCACGAGGCTGCTCAGGGCCGACGCGGCGAACGCGGAGAGGTCCAGCAAAAGGCCGCCCTGCTCCCAGAAGATGGGCAGGAGGCCTTTGGACAGCAGACTGCGCAGCATCCACACGACGCCATTGTAGAGGGGGAGAACGCCGCGCAGGATCAAATTAAGCAGGTCGAGGGGAACCAGGAGGTACCCGTGCAGGAAGGGGCCGATCCGGCTGCTGTAAAAGCGGAACACGTAGTCCACCACGGAGGGGTACTGCTCGTACAGGACGAACCACGCGGCGCTGAGGCAGTAAAACAGCAAATACCACAGGAGGAGCCAGCCCACGAGGGAGGCGCTGCGCACGACGACGAGGACGCAGCCGTTGCCGGCGCTAACGAGCAAATTCAGCGCACCCCCGACGAGGAGCTGCTCACGGAACGGGTCCTTGCTGCTGTGGCCGGGGGGGCCGCGGTAGAAAAACGAGACCAGCGCGAAGGTGACACGCTCCGCCACGGAGAGCGTGAGGAGCGAGGCGCCGAACGGCAGAAAGAGAAACACAGCAGACATCACAGTCAAAACTTTCGGACATCAAAAAATAACATTTATATAGTCTTTTTAAATTCCGCGCACGCAATCGTTTTGGATAATTGCATCTCCAGGGTGTGGTCGTTCATCCTCAGGATCTCCACCAGGATCGTGCCCTCCGCCTCGGCAAGGTCGTAGTCGGACACACAGGGCATGGCTCCAAGCCATTCTGCAAAGACGCCGCAGGAGCCCATGCAAACCATTTTTTTTTCAGTCAAGGCAGTCGCCGGAAGTTCCTATATAACCAAGGAAAGCCACAAAGCAGATCAAATGTCAGCCGGGGGTGGGCATGTGACCATCATGTTCTTCACCACAGAAGGCCTGGAGAAGATCGACAAGACCGCGGCGCTGGCAGAGAGGTTCGTGGCGTTCCTGGAGCACGTGCTCGACCCGTGGGACGCGGGGTACCAGGACGTCCACGCCGAGGTAGTGCTCGACAACGGCGAGGCTTATTCGGCAGTCGGCAGAGAACCGAGGCCGTGCGTCATCCAGTACAAGGTAACAGAAAAACTTTTGTCCCAGCCTTTTGTCAGGCTGGTCAAGGTGCCTGTCAACGACGTGGAGAAGGCTAGGAAGTTCCTCCGCAAGGCGGCAGAGACCAAGGCCACGTACGACATACCGGTCGCGCAGATGCTGGCCCCGGACGCGCTCCTGCACGCAGTGCGCGCAGACCTCGACGCCACGCACCCGGCCACGTGGCACCACCTGTTCTGCTCCCAGTTCGTCCTGCTGTTCCTGCGATACTGCCACACGGAGCGCATGCTGCCGCTAGCAGACCGAAAGCTAAAAATTTTGTGGAGCGAGGACAGCGTGAAATGGACGCCGGCCCACCTCAGGAGGAAACTGGAAGAGATCTTGTAAATGCATGCAGCGAGTGCCTCGGCGGACAAATCATGCAGCGAGTGCCTCGGCGGACAAATCATGCAGCGAGTGCCTCGGCGGACAAATTGTGCTGCAGGTATTTCATGGTTTGCATTTTTCCGGCTCTGAAAAAAATTCCGTAAAGATCTGTAGGGAGAGTGGCACGAGCGTTAAGGGGCTGCACTAGGGCTGCCACAGGGTGACCGGCTTCCAGGCAGCACCGCAGGATCAAAATTACGGCCTGAGAGGAGTGCAAGCTGGGAGCCGAGAAAATGTCGCGGTCGGGGCGCGGATAGTAAAACGGCAAAAATCTCGACAGGGAAAGGTCGTACGCGTTGAAACTGCGGGAGACACTCGCGCATGCCACGCACGTATCCCAGCACTTCAGTGCAACGGTTTCATCGTCGGAGACCAGGTAGGCCCACACGTCGTTTTTTAAAATGGGTTTGTGCAAGACCATGTCTTCCCCAGCTGCGCTCACATTTGAAAAATGCAAAAAACAGTTGCTCTTTCCTCGGCTGTCGCAAGTAAAGACATGGAAGCAACCGCGTTTCTCAAAAAGAAATCCACAGTTTCCTTCCATTCTTAAGTGCGGGCTCCACATCGAGTGAGAATCGGGAAAAAAAATGACGTATAGTTTATTTGTCTGAGACATTTGGGAAGCGTGCGCGCTTTTGAAAAGAATAAAAACTTAAATAATAGTTCCTACAAAAAGTCTTTTTTTCTTTTTTTTTAATCGGTTACACACTGAAAAAACGAACACAAAAACACGCACAGATGGGACTTACAGGGGGGACTCAATGTCCTCCCACGCCCGGCCCTCAAAAGTGGGATTTACAGCAAAGACTCCAAGGTCCTTGCATACCCTGGGCGAAAAGGAGCCGCGCTATTACGACTTGCCGCCTTGCGACCACGGCAGATAGCACGTGCAATTCGATTCGCATCGGCAGGGATCTCCACGGTTGAAATCTTGGCAGCAATCCTCACATATGCAATAAGGCTTGCAGATACAGATCTGGGAGTCCGAACCTTGTACTGCAGGCACATTGCTAGCCGAATCAACTGCAGGCACATCGCTGGTAGGAGCAACTGCAGACACATTGCTGGTAGAAGCAACTGCAGACACATCGCTGGTAGGAGCAACTGCAGACACAT
>Ga0315906_10008852_pt1 | contig 12027 bp, 8 predicted proteins | sample LakEriMetagenome_4_FD_203526 | JGI IMG/M metagenome (GOLD analysis project Ga0315906, IMG submission 203526) | Freshwater fungal communities from buoy surface, Lake Erie, Ohio, United States - Buoy 2 MA122 | ecosystem: Environmental > Aquatic > Freshwater > Lake > Lake biofilm | place: USA: Lake... | reverse complement strand
GCGATATCCTCGGCGCTGATTGCTTGCTTGGCATCTAGCTTGGTGATCTTCAAGAGTTCTTTTAAGCCAAGCGGTCCGTGCTTGGACATCCACTGCAGGGCGGTTCGAACGAGGATGCGGTTCTCATCGATCAGCGGAACCACATCGGCCACCGTACCGATGGCGGCGATGGTCATTGCCATAAGCAGAAAATCGCGATGTTCCACAGCGACTTTGCTGCGGTTGTCGGCCAAGATCTGACACATTCGCCAGGCTAGTTTGAAGGCCACTCCCGCACCGCACAAACCATGAAAAGGATAATGGGCATTGGGGAGATTTGGATGGACGATCGACAACGCATCGGGAAGCACTTCACCGCATGCATGGTGATCGGTAATGATCAGGTCCATCCCGAGCTCGCGACACAACTGAGCTTCTCGATGCGACCCGATCCCGCAATCGACGGTTACTAACAGCTTGCGTCCAAGCGTTGCGAGTCGAGTGATCGATTCGCAGCTCAAGCCATAGGCATCTTCAAGCCGATTTGGGACATAGTAAGTCACATCGGCTCCGAGCATTTTCAGGAAAGACTCTAGGATCGCCGTGGCGCACATTCCGTCGGCATCGTAGTCGCCATAGATCACGATCGGCTCGCGGTCATGGGCTGCTCGCAAGATCCTCTCCGCAGCCGCATCGATCCCGGGCAAATACTGAGGGTCTCTCAAATCGGAGAATTTGCACTCCAAAAAAAGCTTGGCCGCATCGACTTGGGAAATCCCGCGTGACAAGAGCAACTGAGACACCACCGGGTCGATCTTGAGCTCATTTGCAAATTCCAAGAAACTACCAGAATCATGGGCTCGAAAGATCCATCGTTTGGCCATCGAATCCTTCCTTCTGCTAAGTATCGCAACTATGAATGATAAGTTATGAGCATCATACCTAGAAGCCGGGAAAACGAAAACCGCATCAGCGTTCTGAGGTTGGAATTCCCCAACAGAAAGGATCTTCGGGATCGACGATGATTTGCAGATCGCCGTTGACGAACGCTCTGGAAGTGATCGAAGGTCGAATCGATTTTGACACTTTGTCAACCCACTGGTACGAAGCTTCGAACACACTCCCGATGTAACTTTCTTGGTGCCAAATCTCCCCTGGCGAGAGTTTGTCGTCAGCGGCCAAACATGCCAGTTTGGCACTCGTTCCAGTGCCGCAAGGAGATCGATCGTACTGGCCACCTGGGCATAGTACGAAGGAGCGAGAATTGCATTTTTGAGAACTTGGTCTGTCAAACAAGTCGACATGATCTACATCGGGATAGCTGTGTCGAACCAGTTGGAGAATTTCGGTGCTGAGCTGAATTAGGAAATTCGGGCCGCGACTCATCGAGTCGGTGTGGCTAATATCCACAAGAGCAAAATGGTTTCCACCGTAGGCGATATCGGCGAGCAGAGATTCACCCGATGATAGAGTCACAGGAAGGTCTTTGGCAATTCGATAACTCGGAACATTGTCGAGTGTCACGCGGCGGTCTTCGTGAAGCAGGACCTGAACCTCACCGACGCAAGTCTCCAGGACATGAACGCCCGGTTGTAACTTACCCAACCAACGCAGGGTCTCGACGACACCGATCGTGCCATGGCCGCACATGCCTAGATAACCAACGTTATTGAAGAAGATCACCCCGGCGGCGTTTCCAGAGTCGATCGGGGGTAACAGGAGTGCTCCGACCATCACCTCCGATCCACGAGGCTCGTGAATCAGAGCCTTGCGCAAATCATCGAAGCGATTTTGCATGTCCGTGAGTCGTTCTGCAACACTCGAACCGACCAAGGGTACATCCGAGACGATCGTTCGAGTTGGTTCGCCCCCGGTATGGCTATCGATCACTCTGATTTGCATGTGTGTCCTTTAACTTTCAAGTCTTCCGACATTTGAGAAGTGCTCATCGAAATGCCCGGCGAGGAAACTGTCTAAGAACTCGGGCATGCTACCGAGGAGGTCTTGGCGATTTTGAAGCATTTGGGGACTCATCCACAAGCACTCTTCGACCTCTTGGGGATTGGCGATGGGTTCTTGCCCGGCGACTCGCTGGCAAACGAGCCACTCTAGTTTTGTTCCCCAACGGGTCTGGCTAGTCCACAGGTGCCCGCATACGCGAACCGCAAGGCTGAGTTCTTCCATTAACTCCCGCTTAACGGCCGTGTGGAGGTCTTCTCCTGGTTCAATTCCACCCCCTGGGAAACAAATAAGCCCTGGAGCTCGAACAAATTGCGAACGTCGAATGACCAGAAAGTGTCGGTCTTCGTAGAGAATCCCGACAACAGCATGGCGACCTTGATCCCGCGATGCCCCCTGCCCTGACGGATCTTCAGTAGACTGTTGAGGCTGCCGAGGAGACTCTGATTCGCTAGAATTCGACGTTTCGGAGCTCATGTGACACTTTCTTTAAAGGCTTTCAATCAATCACAACCGATCATCATAGGGTTAAGTCCAAAGCAACGGAACACACAACAAGCACGATGGCATCTGAAGGACCACTTTTTCCTGCAAGTTCGATCGATCGGCAATTCGCGCACGAAATCGTTCGCAGATTGGTCGACCGTGGCTATGTCGCTTATTACGCAGGAGGTTGTGTCCGCGATGCGCTGCTAGGATTAACACCCAAGGATTTTGACGTAGCGACCAATGCTACCCCAGACCAAGTCCGAGAAATTTTTGGTCCTGAGCATACGCGAGCCGTAGGCGAAGCATTCGGCGTGGTGCTGGTGCATGGACGGATCGCAAAAAAACGTTGCCAAGTCGAAGTCGCCACTTTTCGGACCGACGGATCCTATTCCGATGGACGACGTCCTGATTGGGTCGAATACGCAACGGCCGAAGAAGACGCCCAGCGACGCGACTTTACGATCAACGGCTTGTTCTATGATCCGATCGCACAGAAGGTGATCGATTATGTTGGCGGCCAAGAGGATCTTGCAAGCCAAGTACTGCGGGCCATTGGAGACCCGTATGCTCGCATCAGTGAAGACAAACTCAGGATGCTTCGCGCGATTCGCTTTGCATCCAGGTATAGCTTTGCACTCGAGTCTTCCACGCGACTTGCAATCCAAGAGTCCTCCGCGGGGATCAAGCTCGTCAGCGGCGAACGCATCGGCATGGAACTCGAAAAAATCCTCGAGCATCCCAACAGGCATTGGGCTTGGCATCAACTCGATGCTTGCGGCCTTCTGAAACATATCGCTGCCGAACTCCTGCCTGAAAGCAGTTGCGAATTGTTTGCTTCCCTGCCCAAAGAGCCACTCCCTCTTGCCGTTGTCCTTGCATCATTGGTTCATCCCTGGGGGCAAATCGGCGTGAATACCAGAGATCAGAAACTCATCGATGCTCCTTGTTGGAGATCCATTCTAGAGACAATCCAACATCGTTGGAAACTCCCTAACGAACTCTTCGAGTCCGCTTGTGTCTGCGTCGAAGCCTCAGGTGTCATCGCCAACTCCGATAACCTAGCTTGGTCGCAAGTTCAACCCAAACTGCTACGAGGATGGATTGACGAATCGGTTCTTCTTGCTGAGTGTCTAAATGCTCTACGCCAATGGCCAACCGATGGAATTCAAAATTGCATGCAGCGTCTCGCTCAACCGATCCAAGAGTGGAATCCCCCCCCTTGGATTACCGGTAGTGACTTGATCCAAGCCGGTCTAAGGCCCGGGCCAGTATTCGGTAAACTACTAGCCCAAGCTCGATCGATGCAACTCGACGGAAAGCTTACAAACCAACCGATGGCAATCGACTGGTTACGAGCTCAGATCGAAAAAACAGCCTCAGGTCAATAGTCCTTTCGTTCTGCTTGGATTGGTTTAAAATCCGTCCGCATCGGACTCGAAGCAGTCCCTTCATGCGAGTCTCTTTTGAAGCTTTGAGAATGACAGAAAAACGTTTATTCAACTTTTCCGCGGGACCAGCCGTCTTACCCGTGAGCGTCTTGGAGACGATCCGTGACCAAATGCTCTGCCTGCCAGGCTGCGGAGCCTCGATTTTGGAGATTTCGCATCGAAGCAAACAGTTCATAGCGATCCAAGAGCAGACCAAGCAGCGACTGATCCGATTGCTGAAGATTCCCGAAACGCACGAGGTGTTGTTTCTCCAAGGTGGAGCGAGACTTCAGTTTTCCATGGTGCCGATGAACTTACTGCGAGGTTCTTCGACACCGGCTCAGTACATTGTGACTGGTTCTTGGGGCAAGTATGCGGTTGGAGAAGCCAAGAAGGAAGGCACCGTAGAAGTGATCTACGATGGCTCGAGCCACAATTATTCCCAACTACCAAAGCCAACTGAAGTGAAGATTCGACCAGATGCTGCTTACTTGCACCTGACGAGCAATGAAACGATTCAGGGGATTCAGTTCCAAGAGGACTGGCAAGTCGCTTGTCCATTGGTGGTCGACTGCTCCTCGGACTTTATGTATCGTCCGCTGGAGATATCCAAGTATGGGATCGTGTATGCTTGTGCGCAAAAGAATGCTGGACCTGCAGGAGTCACTGTTGTCATTATTCGCAAGGACTTGCTTGAGCGCAGTGCGGATAACTTGCCAGGATACTTAAGTTATCGCAATCATGCCCAAGAGGACTCGATGTGGAACACTCCGCCGACGTTCGGCATCTATGTGATGGGACTCGTTGCCCAGTGGCTCGAAGAAACTGTTGGCGGTCTGGAGGCGATGCACCGGATCAATCAAGAAAAAGCCCGCTTGGTGTATGCAGCGATGGATCGTCACCCGAAAATGTACATCGGTCACGCGAGGGCGGAGGATCGTTCGCTGATGAACGCAACTTATAAACTCCCGAATGATTCTTTAGAGAATGCGTTTTTGGCCGAGGCAAAGACGCTCGGTTTGGATTCCCTTAAGGGCCATCGCAGTGTTGGTGGGATTCGTGCTAGCATCTACAACGCCATGCCTCTTGAAGGCGTTCAAACGCTCGTCCAACTCATGGACTCCTTTGCATCCAAGCATGCTTAGTCGTTTCGACCTTTAATGACCGCTTACGTTTCAGAATACAACGACATGAAGACTCGCATTTTGGTTTTGGATCCGATCGCACCTGAAGGTCTCGCGATGCTTCGCGCTGACTCGGACTTTGAGTACGAAGAAAGGCATGGACTCAAAGGTCAGGAGCTCAAGGATTCGCTAGCACAATTCGATGGAGCGATTGTTCGCAGCGGTGTTAAGATCACCGCCGAGTCGCTCGAAGGAAATCGACGCCTCAAAGCGATCGTTCGAGCAGGGGTTGGTACCGACAACATCGATAAGACCGCAGCGACCCGCCAAGGGATCGTTGTGATGAACACCCCTGCTGGAAACACTCTAAGTACCGCTGAACACGCCTTTGCATTGATGCTCGCTCTGTCGCGGTCGATTTCACCTGCCTACCAGTCGTTGTGCTGTGGTAAATGGGATCGCAAGTCGTTCATGGGAGCTCAGCTTGCAGACAAAGTCCTCGGTGTGATCGGCCTTGGACGCATCGGTCGAGAGGTTGCACTACGAGGCCAAGCATTCGGAATGCGCGTGATCGCTTACGATCCATTTTTGTCCGATGAGCAGGCCGCTAAGTTGCATATGGAGAAAGTCCAAACCGTTGCAGAGATGTTGCCCAAGGTCGATTACCTGACGGTTCATACCCCTTTGACCGAGGAAACAAAGTACCTTGTTGGTATGAAACAACTTGAACTGCTTAAGCCAGGCATACGATTGATCAATTGCGCTCGAGGTGGAATTTATCAAGAAGAAGCACTTGTCGAAGGACTCAAGCGAGGGATCATCGCAGGGGTCGCACTGGATGTGTTTGAAGAGGAACCTTGTACCAACAGTCCATTATTCGGAATGCCCGGTGTGGTTTGCACTCCCCATTTGGGGGCCAGCACCGAGGAGGCTCAAACGCAAGTTGCGATCGAAGGAATTCAGCTTTTGATGAATTTCTTCAAGACTGGTGAGATACGCCACGCAGTGAATGTCGCATCACTCGATCCTAAGATGCTCGAAGGACTTCGTGGATTCCTCGATGCCACTTACCGTCTTGGATTGCTCATGGCCCAGTGGCACAGCGGCACGGTCAGCTCCTGCGGTTTGCATTATCGCGGTGAGGTTGCCGACAAGGACACCAAGTTATTGACATCGGCTTTCTGTGCAGGGCTATTGCAGCGAGCGATGGCCGACGAGGTCAATATCATCAACGCGGAGATGCTCTTCAAAGAGCGCAGCATCGATCTGATCGAGCATCGCAATCGCGACCTGGGTGCCTTTAGTTCCTCCGTGACAGCAGAGGTTTCCGGTGGATCGCAAACCGTTCGGGCAGGTGTGACCGTCTTTGGCAATAGCATGCCTCGGTTGATCTCGATCGACGAGTATCGCATGGAAGCTTATCTCGATGGGCACATGTTGTTCTTCACTCACTACGACGTGCCAGGGATCATTGGCAAGGTCGGAACTGTATTTGGCAAGCACGGGGTCAATATCGGGCAAATGTCCGTCGGACGCGTCCAGCAACAACAGGGTGGGTTGGCCATCGGGGTATTGAATCTGGATTCTCGTCCACCGCAAGCAGCCTTAGAGGAACTCGTTTCCATCGATGGGATCAAGAAAGCCCAGTGGATTGAACTCCCGGCAGCGGGTGTTCTCCCCCCCTGGCTGGCTTAGTGCTTAAATCGAGCAAGTCTAAGCATGGCCCCCTTCGGCGTGAAGCCGGGTGGTGCCCCTGAAGTTTTAACCACGATAATTCATGAAGAGCCATCTGAATGATCCAATTTCACACATCACTCTGAACGTGTGATATGATAGATTTCTCGTCGAGTTTTTCTATGATCCAAAAATCCTTTTCTTCATCGAGCACGCCATGCACGATAAATCGAACTTCGCCGGACGTATCGTTCTTGCCTTGGTCTTAATGTTTTGTTTTTAAACGCTCGCCTTGGCTCTTGCGGGTATGTTGATTTTTCTGCCAATTGGCATGGTGGTTTTTGCCAATCGTATTCCTATAAAGCTTGCGATTCTTTCGCTCATAGGAGGATGCATGATCCTCTGGTCGGTTATGCCTCGTTGGGATCGTTTTATCGCACCGGGTCCTCGCTTAACCGAAAAAGATCAGCCAGAACTATTTCGGCAACTTCAAAGTGTCGCTCAGAGCACCGAGCAAACGATGCCGGCGGAAGTTTACGCTCTTCCAGAAATGAATGCATGGGTGGCCAATCGGGGCGGAATTATGGGGATCGGATCTCGCCGCATCATGGGTATTGGAATACCGCTGATGCAAGTTCTCTCCTCAGAACAACTTCGCGGAGTTCTTGCCCATGAATTTGGTCACTATCACGGAGGCGACACCAAGCTTGGACCGTGGCTCTACGTGACCCGATCGGCGATCGTTCGAACCGTTATGAATCTTGCTTCAAGCGGATCATCCATCCTGTATCTTCCCTTCGAATGGTATTTGAAACTCTTCTTGCGATTGACGCAAAAGGTCTCTCGGCAACAGGAGTTCACTGCCGACGCGCTCGCTGCAAAAATCGTCGGTCCACAAGCGATCGGAGAAGCGCTCAAGGTCGTGCACTCGCAAGCGATGGCCTTCGATGGCTACTGGCAAAATGAGTACTCCCCTGCCCTTGAGCGTGGATACAGGCCGCCGATGGCCCAAGGCTTTCGTCAGTACGCTGATGCACCGGAGATCAAGAAAGCTGTCGAGGAAACCCTCAAGCAAGCTTTGGAGGAATCCAAAAGCGATATCTATGATTCGCACCCTGCGCTCAAAGAAAGACTTTCCGCAATAAACCTAGTCAATGGCCCGAGATCAACAGCCCACGATCCACCAGCCATCAATTGGATCCGTGATGTCGATGGACTCGAAAAGCAAATGATCGATCACATGGCCAAAACACTTAAAGTCAGTGCACCTCAAGCGATCGGATGGACAGAGACTGTCGAACGTGTACTTGTCCCAAACTACTTTCAAATGATTCATGATCTTGGAGGAAATCTCAAAGGACTAACGCTTGAACATGCTGCACAGAAACTCAGTACTGCTGAAAAGTGCGGTGAACTGATCAGCGCCACGGTGTTACCCCACATCCCCGATGGAGAAACCAAACGATCACTTGCTTCTCAAATCGTCGGAACTCTTTCGATCCTCGCGCTGTATTTGCGTGGATGGGGGCTTCAAAATCCGATAGGACAAGCACCCTTTGTTCGAAATGCTCAAGACGATCGTATCGAGCCTTTCGAATGGATAAGGGAGTTTTCGGAACAAAAATGCTCCCTCGATGACTTGATAGCAAAATACAGAGAATATCAGATCGATTCTTTTCCGATCGATGAGATCCTTAACCATAAAATAAACTCGGACGCAAAATGATACAGGGGCTCATACCGGTACTAAGAACCTGGGATTTCGAAGCATCGATCGCGTTCTATCAATCGGTATTAGGTTTTGAATGTGTCTCTCGAAACGATGAGCTTCGATGGGCGCAGCTCAAGCGAGATAATTCCGCGAGGCGATGATCTCTGGCCCTAACGATTATTTGGGAGAGACCGAAGCGCTCGAAGACTTCGATTACGGCATGAGAGAGTTTGCGATCTACAACAATGGCTATCTGTTGCAGTTCGGCCAGTCGTTGCAAGCCGATTAAGCGTTCTTTAGCTTTGTGCCGCGTAGTCTTCCCACCAACCATCGAGTCCCACGGTGTCTGCAGGCATTGGCAAAGGTAGGTTCTCCGACTGAGTCCAAATGTCGTTGGAGATGTCGGTCGAATCCGCCGATGCAAACGGGTTGGCAGTGGGCTCTTTGCCTAAGAAACCCTCTGAATCGATCCACTCGTGCTCAAACCACAACGGCAACGATTCAACGATGGGATCCTCAGTGACGAGTTTGATTGCCCCAGTTGTTTCAGGCTCTGGCTTTGGCGTGAACACTCGCGTTCTTGGTGGCAAGACAATGGGTTCGGGTTCCTGGGCTGTAACCACAGGTACATCGATCACCAGCGCTGGTGGTTCGATCAGCTTCTCATCGACCTTCTGGCTAATCTTTTCAGTGACTCGGACAACGGATGCATCTGGGCGATAGACCTCCGCGACACCTGCTTGACCTTGTGCGGGCAATACCCGAACTTGGACACCGATCGAATCAAACATTCGCATGATATGCTCATGGCATGTAAACATCACGACTTGATGACCCAACGCCGCAAAATCTCTTAGAACCTTGGCAGCACTGGTCGCTCGAATCGTATCGAAATTCACAAGCACATCGTCCAAAACCAGTGGCAACGTCGCTCCTCGACGAGAGTAAGCTGCTGCGAGCGACAATCGCAATGCGATGAAGACCGCTTCGCGAGTCCCACGGCTTAATACCTCCAGAGGCAGACTCTGGCCCTTGTCGTTGTCGATCCTCAAGGCGTTCTTGCCCAACGGAGTCCAGACGCGAATGTACTTACCCTCGGTCAATTGCTTGAGGAATGCAGAAGCCTCACGCAGCGTTTCAGGTTGCCTTTCGCTCTCGTAAATCTCACATACTTTTTCGAGCATGCAGGTGGTAAATCCGAGGGTTCGCCAATGATCGGCACAGAGCTCGACTTGTCGCTCCAGGCTCGAGAGCTCGAGTTTGGCTTCGGCCAACCGACGGTCGCCTGCCAGAGTCTTCATCTCTTGGTTGATCTCGCCTTGTCGCAGTTGCAACTGGCCGATCCGTTCTTGGGCTCCGGCGACGCGCGTAGTGAGAGTCTCCCAGCGTTTTTCTAGTTCGTGAGCGGGAGTGTTTTTAAGCATGCGCTCTATGGCATCGTAGGACACATGGATTCCGAGCGTAGTACGGATCCGTTCATCGAGTCCTGCGATTTGTTTTTCTAGTTGCTCATGTTGCTCTTTGCGGTTCAAGAGTGTTTCGAGTTGTTCGAGCGACTCGACTCCGATTTCGGCCAGATAGCTCTGACGAGCGCTGATGAGCCGATCGACAGATCTCCGAAAGCCTTTTTGCTTTTTGAACAACTCTTCATCCTGAAGCTTCAGATCCTTGCGTTGGGTTAAATACTGCTTCTGCTGTGCGAGTGTATTTACTAATTGCTGCAAGCGTTGCTGTGGGACTTCTACCGAAAGATCACTGGGTTTGAAATTCAGTGAGTCTCTGCCGATCTCTTTCTGGCTCGAGGTTTCTTTGCGGGCAACTTGCGACTCCCCAGCTGGTGACGCCAAGGCGACTTGCATCTGAGTATGGATCGCATCGAGTTTCTGCAGAGTGCTTGTAAGCTCAATACGACGTTGCGAAAGTTCGTCCGACTGGGTGGTCAGTTTCTTGCGAGTAATGAGCAACGACTCGTAACCCTCGGCCAATATTCGCAGACTCTTGGGCGAGAGGGATTCGGCAAGTCCTAGCTGATGCAAGGTTTTCTTCCAAGCAATCCTGGCCGACTTGAGCCCCTGCGCCGCATCCGAAGCCTGTTTTCGGGCGGCATTGTAACGGGCCTTGGCTGCCGCTTGGTTGTGGTAGATCGGTAGATACGACTCGCATTCGCTCAGTTCGTGTTCTGCTTGCCGCAACTGTTGTTCCGTCGAAGCATTGGGTTCGGGCAAAGATCCGATCAGCTCTTGCTTTTCATGCTCAGTCTTTCGGATCTGGGAAACCAGTGTATCGAGTTGAGTTTCCACATCGGTCAATTCACCTTCCATCCCCTTTTCCATCGACTTCCACCACAGATAAGTCGCAACGAGGATGATCAGGCCCAGAACCGTCATCAGCACGCCGGTGTTTTGCGTATCGGTCGACTGCAACTGAAGAGCTCTTGCCGTTGCAGGCATATTGGCATTGTTGTACCAGCCAAAGAAGTTGTTCAGGCCCGAGATGAGCATGAAGGCTCCGATGAAAAATGGGATCGCAAGCATGATCACTCGCTCCCAGGAAAACCCGTCATCGCTCTCGAGATCGATCGTTTCGCCCTCGAGTTCCTCTCGATGGACACCGAGCTTTTGCAATCGCTCGTCGACTTGTTGGAATTTGCGGATCGATGCGATACGTTCGGCGGCTTGCTGAATCGAAGCCTGCAAGTCGTCCGAATTACGAGTCTCCAGAAAGCCGGAGATCTCGCTTTGCAATCGCTCGATTTCCTTCTTCTCACTCTCGACCCGCTCTTTGGCTTGTTTAAGCCTGATTTGTTGCATCCGCACGTCGCGAGCCGGACCTGCGAGTTGACTGATCGCCGGTCGGCTAAGGTCTGGCAAGCTCGACAATCGTCGATCATTAAGCAATGCTTCTTGGTCCGAGTCGCTAAGTCCGAGTCGCTTCGCATCTTCGACGAGTTGCTCTTGAGTTTGCTTGTACTCAGAGTCGAGTCTTTGGATCTGTTTTTGAAGTTGGGTGATCCATGGGCCCTGTTCGCTTGCCGATTCGATCTTGCTGGCTAGCCCGAGAATATTGCGATTCAGGGGTAGCTCAGAGGCACGCTTGCGGAGCGTTTGACGCTCTTGGGCAATCGCCTGAATCATTTGTCGTTTTTGATCGATCTGCGATTGCAAATCAAGCAGCTTTGTTTTCGATTCTCCATGCACATCGGTTCTTGCATGAAGTTGTGCGAGTTTATCGCGGAGCGAGTCCCTTTGTTGCCAAGGCTCACGGATTTGAATTGCCGTTTCGACCGTTTTGGATTCCAACTCCCATTGTTCGATACGTTGCTTGAGTTCTTCGATCTCATTTTGTTGATTGCGACGAACCGATGCCAGTTCGCCCCAACGCCTTCCTCGCAAGGTTAGTTGCTCGATCTCATCCCTGAGTTTTTCCCGCTTGGAGAGCATCGACTGCAGTTGTGCCGACTCGTCGGATGCCGAGGCGATCGTCGAGCGTGCGGTGCGCAGTTGACGAATCACATCGACTAAGGAAACGCGATCCAGGCCGCTCGAAAGCTTGTAAAGTTCGTCGGCTGCAGCCGTATCATCAAGGGTGCTGAGTTCTTGAAGTTCTCGTAGCCCGATCGCAAAGACGTTGGTAAAGATCGATTCGTCAACATTCCCAAGCAACG
>Ga0315906_10008851_pt1 | contig 12028 bp, 9 predicted proteins | sample LakEriMetagenome_4_FD_203526 | JGI IMG/M metagenome (GOLD analysis project Ga0315906, IMG submission 203526) | Freshwater fungal communities from buoy surface, Lake Erie, Ohio, United States - Buoy 2 MA122 | ecosystem: Environmental > Aquatic > Freshwater > Lake > Lake biofilm | place: USA: Lake... | reverse complement strand
TATTTATTCACAGATATACCTTCCGGTACATATTCTATAGAGGTTCAATCTACTACTCATGAAACCTTTATTGTTAATGACGTGAACGTGTTAGTAAACAAAACCACGGTGGTCCAAATAGAACTGCAGGAAATCATAGTAAAAATTGGAGCAGCCGAAGTTAAAACTCAAGCATTCGAGAACAATCGCAGTAATCCAGTATCGGGTTACAGCTTTTCACGCGAAGAGATTTCACTTAACCCAGGAGCACAAGGCGATATTTTTAGAGCTATAGGCATGTTGCCTGGCGTTTCAAGCAGCGGCGGCATATATTCGGCCATAGCGGTAAGAGGGCAAGGCGTGCGCGATAATGTATATCTCGTTGATGATATTCCTTTGACGGAAGTGGGACACCTAGAAGGCAATAGTTTTTTTAACGACCCAAATGGTGGAAGATTTAGCATATTCGCACCCCGTGTTATTGATAATGCCCAATTCATAGGAGGCGGATTTAGCGCGGATTATGGAAGGCGAAGCGCTTCCTATTTAGGCTTGCGAATTAAAGAAGGCAATAATGTGAATAGCATATTCGACGGACAGGTTGACTTACTTGGCGTAAACTTGAATGCTGAAGGTCCAAGTAAAATCATGAAGAATACGAGCTTCTTCTTATCTGCCAGATATCAGAATTTTTATGGGTTGGTGAATTTAATTGGGCTAAAAGATATTGGGCTGCCCATCTATGGAGATTTTTTATTGAAAACAAGCACAGCATTAAATGCGAAAAACAAACTCAACTTCTTATTTATGGTGTGTCCTGAACATTATGTCCGCGACATAGACAATGCGTATGCTGACAAAAATCTAAATTTATTATATCTGCCAGACTTCAAACGAAATAAAATAATTATTGGGTTAAATTTAAGAACTTTAACAGGCACAAATAGTGTGTGGAAGAATATTCTATATTACAACAAATACACTTCGAATGTCGCAGTAGGTAAAGCATACCCAACTGCAGACTCCTCTGCTACACTGTTAAATCCAACCATCCCGTTTGATGTAAGTATTCAAACTCAAAAATACAGTGAAAGTAAAATAGGATACAGATCCCTTTATAATTACAATTTACACAAGAATCATCGTATTTCCTTGGGGTTTGAATGTGATGTTTTAGCCTTAAAAAATGAACGCAGGCTAGAGAACAATGACACCAATTTTGTATTTAGAAGATCCGAATTAATTCAGCCCAATGTACTCTATCAGGTTATTTCACCCAATTTAGTAAATGCTACTTTTGAGGATTTAAAGTTCAATACATCCCTATTTTCAACATACTCACTATCCCTAGGCAAGAGGATATCTTTAAATATGGGCATCAGATATGATTACACTGGTTTTTCCAAGCAACACGCTTGGTCTCCCCGACTGAGTGGAAGCTATTATCTAAGCGACAACAGCAGTATAAGTATGGCACTGGGGAAATACTACCAAGACCCTGTGTACTCGGATATCGCAGACAATCAAAAGTTAAAAATGGAAGAAGTAACCCAATACATTGCTTCTTTCAAGCACACCTTCGGCATGGGAATTCGATTTACACTTGAAGCATGGTATAAAGATTTTGACAACCTAGTAGTTACGCCTATTGGCGGTAGTATTTTTAAAAATAACAATGGCACAGGTTACGGCAAAGGCCTAGATGTGAATTTAACCAAGAAGCTCGTTAAAAAGCTGCACGGTCAGATCGGATACTCTTACATCGAAATCTTACGCAATGACCATGACGGATTTGGATCCTATAATTTCGCTTTTAGTCAACCCCACCAGATCAACTTTATGGTAAGCCATAAAACCTCAAAGCATTTCACGTTCTCTCTCAAGTACCGATACGCTACCGGAAAACCGAAAGATGAATATATTATCCATAGAGATGTGCTAAACAACACTTCTTACCTTCGTTATTCCAAGGAAATCATTGGTAAAAATGCAGCAAGACTGCCGAATTTCAAAAGTCTAGATATACGTGTAAATTACCATTTCAATGCTAAAACAGCGCGACTCACAGCTTTTTTTGATGTTGTAAATATCGCAAACAAGCAAATTGCCAATGCTGAAAGTTTCAATCCAATCTCAGGAAAGAACTACTTTGATGGCCTTGCAATATTCCCTACAGGCGGTTTAAAATTTGAATTTTAAACTGACTCTTTTACAAAACCACCCTCAATCCATCCGATATACAGGCACACGGTTGTGGCTAGGCTCATACCAGCGGCTGTTTTTGTAAATCCAACTCAATTGAGCCCAACTGTCAGCTGCAAATACAGCATCCTTCTTTTTCACCTGAAAACGCGCCATCAGCATAGGGTCTGCTTCGAGCAACTCCTGTGCTTTATCTGCCCACACATAATCACTGAATCCTTCCTTCTGCTGCAATACCGCATCGAAAAAACCCCAGGCAAAATAGCTATCCGGGCTTCGCGGTTCGAGCAACTGCGCCAAAGCCTGCCGGTTGGCAGGTGTTACAATGACATAGTAATCTCCGCGATAAAGCTGCACAGGAATAAACGTATCTCGTGTTTGTACCTGAGAGTGCAAATAATGCCCCTCATAGGGATTCTTACCCGTTTGATACTGCTGTATATAAGTCGCCCGAAGTTGCCATAAACTGTCCTGAGTTAATCTGCGCATATCTATGCCCTGATTTTGCAAACGAAAAACCACTTCACGCCATGCTTGCGGTATAAAATACATCCTTGGCATGAGCACGCTATCCGTAGGAATAAAATGCCTGTAATACGGTATATTCATTTGCCATGGCGTATTGGTGTAATGCAGTAAAGGCAATCCCGTAACTGGGTGAACCACATAGTTGAATGTGTAGCCTTTAAAATTTACACTATCGCAGCGCGTTTCATCCAATTTCCAAGCGATGTACTCTTTTCGATTTCCGCGTATAGGACTGTTGTCCAAGGCCGCGTTTCGCCATGCGATGAAAATATCTTCTTGTAATTCAACTGCATTTCTCAAAAAAACTTCTTCAAACTCCAAGGTGGCCCAAACCCGATCTTCAAAGGGTTTCCACATATGGGTTTCTACTGTAAAACCCAAGCAATGGTGTATGGCCGCATAACCTGTGGCAAAACGTGGGGTTTCCCAAAATGCAACAATCCCACTATCTGGCACATTTCTGCGTGTTTCAACATATGGAGCCGTGGGATAACCGCGCTGCAACAATACCTTTTCCGTGCGTGATGCCAATGACTCCAGCGGCGCAACCAATGCGTTGTGCAATTTTTCTGGCCGGGTATGAAACCAAGTAAGCGTGTATTGGTAGTCAGCGCCATTGGAGGTGTGGTTATCTACAAATAAATGAAACTTATATCGGGCAAAATAACGCGCAAATGCCTGCGCATTTTTGCTATCGGCCTTCGCAAAGTCTCTGTTCAAATCTAGGTTCCGAGCATTGGCCCTAAAACCGTAATTATCAGGACCATTTTGGTTCGCACGGCTGCAGCACCCGCGATTTACGGTGCCATCTATATTGTATTGACAAATGATATGAAGGTCTATCCCATTCCGCACCGCATCCCAGGCCCCTTTTTTATTTTCTAGTATGCGACGGGCAAGCAACATACTTGCATCCGTCCCTTCCGGTTCACCCGGGTGAATATTATTCATAATCAACACCCTCAGCGGAGTAGCTGATTCTGGATAGGCTGAAATACGAAAGACAAAAATCGGGAAACCACCATCGCTGATACCCATGCTATCTATACTACATTGTTCAGGATACGCACGCTGCAAGGCGAAATACCAATCGCGGCATTCTTCATAGCTCGCCGTAGCTCGAAATCCACTCTTTTCAAATGGTGTTATGTGCGGTGTATCCGCTGCCTGCCTTGCCTGGGCCAAACTGGAGCTTAGCGCAAGAATTGCGAGTAAAAAACCTTTCATAACCGATTAGCGTATGCGGTCCATACTCTTCAGTAAGTCTTCATCTTTTCGTATGCTTCTCCATGCTAAAAACAGAAACACAAGCATACCTATGGGAAATATACTCCACAAGCCAGGATAACTGTTACTATCCGGGAATTGACCGCGCATACTGTTAAAGTCCATGACCATAATCAACACCAAAACGGCGGTAAGCAAACACATATAAATGGCCAATTTCTTTTGTAATTCCCGCTTCTTATACAAAAAGATGGCGAAAAGGCTTCCAGCCGCTATACCTATTAAAATCAAGACATTGATCCATTTTTCTACCGTTGTGGGCACTTCGCTGCCCTTATAGATTTGGGTTGAAACATAGTGCAGTTCAGATGCATCGTTTTTGGCAGTCCCAGTAAAACCCGCGTAACGCGGATTTGCAAAGACCAAAAAAGTAGCGATTAACGCCACCAACAACAAATAAACACTTTGAATTCGTTGAATCATGTTACAAATATAAGCAGGGTTTGCAGCCAATAGTACCGTCCAGCACTGACGCCTTTTAGGCAGGGCCTAAAACTTCATTTCGTTGAGTACAATTCTGAAGGTAGTGCGAATAAAGGGAATACTCTCTTTCACAAATATTTGGCCCTTGTGATAGTCGGTAACAATACGTTTGGCAAGGGAAAGTCCAAGTCCCCAGCCCCTGCGCTTTGTAGTAAAACCAGGCTTGAACACGGCTTTAAAATTATTTCGCGGCATTCCTTTTCCATTATCGCTAATATCTACAAAAACCTTGTGATTTTTGACAGAAACCGTCATCAACAATTTGCCCTTACCCTCCATAGCATCGATGCTATTTTTAATCAGATTTTCTATAACCCAGTCAAACAAATTGACATTCAACTCCACGTAAACGACACCGGGATGCAGCCTTATTTCAAACTCTACCCCATGCCCTACGCGTACTTCCATGTAATCGGCAGCATTGCGCAGCACCTTGTTCACATCTACCATCTGCAACACGGGTTCAGATCCAATTTTGCTAAACCTTTCGGTAATGATGTTCAAGCGGCGCACATCCTTGCGCATTTCATCTCCCGCCTGATTGGGCAATGTACCCAACTCCATCTCCAAATATTCTACCCATCCCATAAGTGATGTAATGGGTGTCCCCAATTGATGGGCGGTTTCCTTGGCCAATCCCACCCACACCTGATTCTGCTCTGCACGGCGCGAAAAGCTAAAGGCAAAGTAACTGACCATCATAAATAAAGCCATCACCGTAAGCACCACATAAGGATAATAGCGCAACTGGCGCAGTACCGTACTTTCACCGTAATACACTTTGTGATTTATCCCCTTGACAACCGGCACCAATATGGGTTCGTTTTGCAATTTAAACAACTCAAGCTGCTGCTTTAAAAATGCAGGCTTCAAAGATTTCATGCTATCCAAATTGGCATGCTGCGTAATCTTACCTGTCTCATCTACTACAATGGCAGGAATGGTGGTATTGGTTTGAATAACCTCAAGATAAAAGGTTAAATCCGCTTCGTCATCCGCATTGCTCAAACTCTGCACCGCCTTGGCCCACAGCGCCACTTTTTTCTTCTCCTCGGCCGCTACTTTTGAGGTAAGCACCCTACTTAAAAACAGCACAGTTACGCTGATTACAAATGCTGCAATCAGGAGTATAATTTTGAAATATTTTTTGAGAAGATAATTATTCAAAATCGGCTGTTTTTACAAGTTACTACAATTTTAAGAAAAAACAATACGACTGAGCAGTTGAATATCCTTATTTACAGAATAATCGCGGGCGTAAGCCAAATTCACATTGGCTTCAAGGGCAGCATTGGCAAATGTCATTGCAGGGTAAAAAACACCGGATTTCATCTCTGGCAAACCTTGAACGGCATCACGTCCCGCATAGGATATCCATGTTTTTTGGCCCATGAACACCCATAAACTTTGAGACAACATTGTCCTGAGTTTGGTACGCAAAAGCGCCACAGGAAAAATAGCCCATATCATGAGACAAATTCCCATATCCAATATTCTCTTTTTGCGCTGCACATGTCGGTTTGAGAGTGCAAAACCCACATCTATAGTATACAATTCTCCGGGTGTATTTTTATCCGAGGATCCGATAATACTCAGCGAATTTTCGGGTACGATTTTAAAGTTTACCTGCTCATGAGAAAGTTCGCCCATACTAGACATAATCTGGGCGGAAGGCACATCCATTGCAGAGAAAATTACCTGATTAATATCAAATATTGCGACTACTTCTGACAGCTGATTCAGTGTACCCAGCCATCCTGTGGGTTTATTTTCTGAAGGGTGCAACATACCTAGAAATCCATATTGCACACCACTTTGCACCAACAAACTCTGTATGCGCGCCGCCTCACCTTCAGCTGCCACAATAATAATGCGTCTATCTTCTGCTGCAGCCGTTCTCAATTTTCCTGTGCGGGCAAACTGAAACAATATGCGAACCAAGGGCAATGCAAGCAAAGCCCATGCACAGCCTAACAATAAAATAGCCCGAGAAAACTGCATGTCTTTGGGTAAAAAACCATAAATAGCAAATACCAAAACAGCCCCCACCAATGCACCTCGAATTACCCTGCGCAACGCAATAGGGCGGTCGTATCCCCCGCTGAGAAACACAGAAATAATAATGATAAAAATATAGGCTGGAATATGCACTGCATAATATTCCGATGGATAAAATCCACGCACAAATTTGTTATATACTTCCCAATACCGGGCAATGGCAAAAAAACCAAAATACACCGCCAAAAGGTCTGCAATAGGAGTAACTATTTCACCCACAAAGCGCCATATCAGCGCTAGAAATGCACGAAAACGAACCGCAATTTCTATAAAAAAGGCAAACCATCCCGCCATATTTTGACTGTAATGTTTGCGCGCGAAAAGCACCATTGCATTGTAAAATACTTTTACATAATTGGCACTTTTTTTCTTTGTACTTTCTCCTTTGTAATGGATAATTGTAGTTTCAGGAAAATAATAATTCTTGTAACCTGCCTGGGTAATTCGGTAGCTAAGATCAATATCTTCTCCATACATAAAAAAGGCTTCATCTAAGAAACCAATCGTATTCAGCACCGATTTGCGCAGCAACATAAAAGCACCACTTAACACATCCACACTGTGCACTTCATGTTCGGAAAGGTACTGCAAATGGTAACGACCAAAGCGTTTGCTGCCCGGAAAAATGCGACTCAAGCCTGTCATTTTGTACAAGGCTACTTCAGGGGTAGGCAGGCCGCGTTTGCTCTCAGGTAAAAATTTACCCTTACCGTCAATCATCCTCACGCCCAATCCACCTGCATCTTCATGCGCATCCATAAAATCGCAGCATTTGGTAAGCGTGTCTTCGGCGAGCACCGTATCTGGATTCAAGAGCAATACATACTCTGCCTCGCTTATAGCAATGGCTTGATTGTTTGCTTTTGAGAACCCTACATTGTCTTTATTGGCAATCAAATGTACCTGCGGAAATAGCTTGCGCACCATATCCACACTATCATCTACGCTGTTGTTGTCCACCACGTATACATCCACATCTAGGCCTTTTGCACTGCGAAAAATACTAAGCAATGCCTGCTCTAAAAAGTGGCGCACATTGTAATTGACAATAACTACGGATAGCTTCATACTTTGTCTTTTAAATGCTGTAGGGCGTGCGATTCACAATACTGCGGCCTAGGGTAATTTCATCGGCGTATTCTAGCTCGCCGCCAACAGAAATTCCACGGGCAATACAGGTAATTTTCACTGGATATTCTCTCAATTTCTTTGCAATATAAAACATGGTCGTGTCACCTTCAACTGTGGCGCTAAATGCCAACAGTACTTCATCAACACCACCATCTGCCACACGTTGCAATAAAGATTGAATATTTAATTGTTCAGGTCCAACGCCTTCAATGGGCGCAATGAGTCCGCCAAGGATGTGATAAAGGCCTTGGAATTGCGCGGTAGACTCCACAGCCATCTGGTCTGAGAAGTCTTCAACAACGCAGATTACTGCACTGTTTCTTCTGAGATTGGAGCAAATACTACAAATTTCTGAGTCGCCTACATTTCCGCACACACGACATAAATGCAGCTCTGTTTTCAATTTCAGCAAGGCATCTGCCATAGACGCGACCTCATTGCCTGGTCGCTTTAACAAATACATAACCATGCGCAACGCAGTTCTGCGACCCACGCCCGGAAAGGAGGACAGGGCCTCCACTGCTTTCTCAACGATGCCAGAGTTGTATTCCACGTAACCGAATAGACTGCGAAAATAGGGAGAGAAATCGTAGTGCCGCTTTGTGAATGCATATTTTGAGGTAAATTTGCAGCCTTCATGCTGATAGAAGTATTGCAGGCTAAAATCCACAATGTGCGGATTACGCAAACCGAGCTCAATTATACCGGGAGTATCACGATTGATGAAAATCTTTTGGATGAGGCTGGCTTAATCGCCAATCAAAAGGTTTTGATCGTAAACAACAACAACGGTGAACGCTTTGAAACCTACATCATTCTAGGTGAAAGAGGTACGGGTATCATTGGCCTCAATGGCGCTGCTGCACGCAAAGGTCAGGTAGGTGACGAACTCATCATCATGACTTTTGCCACCATGAGTCCTGAAGAAGCCAAATTGCATCAACCCCGGAATATTTTTCCGGACCGCAACAACAAAATATCTTGACACTAAATCGTAAAACCATCATCAATGCCTTGTTGCTGCTTTTTGCAGTCGTGGTATTTGTATTGATTGGCATTAAAACGGATTGGCACAAAACCTGGCAATCCGTCCAAAATGCGCACCCTATTTGGTTTCTTGCTTCATTGGCCTTCATGCTCTCTGCCCATTGGGCAAGGGGTGCACGCTGGACTTTGCTTACCGAACCTGCAGGATTTCCTCTCAACAAACGTCGTTCTTTCTATGCCGTTATGGTAGGTTACCTCGTAAATGTGGCTACCTCCCGCGGTGGTGAATTTGCGCGCTGCGCCCTCGCTGCACGCAGTGAAAAAGCACCTGTTGAAATGCTCATTGGCACGGTTGTTACCGAACGTATCATTGATATGCTCATGCTATTGTTGGTATGCCTTGCTACCCTGCTGCTGCAATTCGAGTATATCTATGGTTTTTTCGAAACCTATGTATTCGACGGCGTGGCGAAGGTTGCTACAACTCAAAATTTGGTAATTTTAGCTGTAGTTCTAGGTATGGCAGCTGTCGTATTTATGTGGTGGCGCAAACGCCAACAAGCGAAAACCCCTACAACTGCAGAAAACCCAGGCGGAATTAAAGGCATTATTCTTCGCTTTGCGAATGGATTAAACACCGTTTTTAAACTTCAAAAACCTTGGCTGTTTCTCACATTGTCAGCAGCCATCTGGGTTGGATATTGGCTTTCTACTTGGTGCTTGCTGGAAAGCTTAGAGGTAACCTCTGGACTCAATGCCTTGAACGCCTTATCCGTGGTCATCTTTGCTTCTATTGGCATCGCTATTCCTCTCCCTGCAGGCGCAGGCGTTTGGGGTGCCGTGAGCTTAGGACTAAGCACCGTTTATGGATTGAGCACCGATGCGGCAGAAACTTATGGATTTTATACCCTTGCAATGTCCAACCTCAATATGATTCTTATTGGTTCCATTTGCTACGGACTGCTGTATTTCGAAATGCAAAAACTCCTCAAACATGATTCCTGAGGTATTAAAACAAAAAATATGGAGCCGCGAAAAAGCAGCGGCGCACGCAGCCGAACTGCGGTCTCAAGGAAAATGTATCGTTTTCACCAACGGAGTTTTTGATATTCTTCATGCAGGTCATGTCAGCTATCTAGCCGATTCTGCAGCCTTGGGCGATTTCTTAGTGCTTGGACTCAATAGCGACGATTCTGTGCGAAGACTGGGTAAGTCTCCTGCACGCCCCCTTCAATCCGAGAATAGCCGCGCCTTGGTGATTGCCGCTTTACAGTCTATTGGAGCTGTGGTTATTTTTGACGAAGACACCCCTGCCCAACTCATTTCAGAGATCCAACCCCAAGTGTTGGTTAAAGGCGCGGATTACCGCGTAGAACAAATCGCCGGTGCTGATTTTGTTCTGGCGCATGGCGGAGAAGTGCGAACCATTCCCCTATTGCAAGGTTACTCCACCACTTCCATAGAGCAAAAAATTCTCCGAGAACACAAAAGCTGATGCAAAAGAAGCTCATTGCTGCTGCGAAAATTGCCGTAACACTGGGTTTGGTTTGGGTCATTTACCGCTACTTTGTGCATATCGACAACCCAAGAGCTGTTTGGACTGCGTTAACCCAATTCTCAGGCATATGGCTCTGCATTGGAATCCTTTCCTCCTGTATCAACTGGGGCTTAGAAGCCAAAAAATGGCAAATACTCATTCAGCAACTGGAATATCTACCCTTTAAAACTGCATTTAAAAGCACCCTAACAGGTACTGCCGTAAGCAATATTTTCCCCTTCAAAGTGGGTGAATACTTGGGAAGGGTGATGTATTTATCGCCAGAAAATAGAATTCCGGCAGCTGTAAATTCCATTGCAGGGAGCACGATTCAACTTCTGGTCTCAACCGTTTTCGGAATTCCTGCCATATTTAGCATGGCAGACCAAGGCAAATACCGCTGGGTAGGCACTGCCGCCATTGCAGCTCTCATTATTACACCCTTGCTGATGTTCCTTGTTTTCTATGCGATACAACATGGCAATTTCAAGTATGCTTGGTTCAAAAGAATACAAGAAGACATTCGCAAATTCACCCGAAAACAATTTCTTTTTACCATTCTTTTAAGTGCCCTGCGCTATGGGGTTTTTGCAAGCTTTTATGTTTACATACTCTACCAATGTGGAATAGCACAGAACATTAGCTACCTCTATAGCGGTGTGGCAACAGTTTATCTGCTGCAAAGCTTCGCCCCAGGCATGCTCATCACCGACGCGGGATTGCGAACAGGACTGCCCCTGTTTGTGTTTCAAGTACCCGCAACTATGCAGGCGACGCTTCTTGCTGCGGCCATTTTTAATTATATCATCAATTTATTATTGCCCTCGGTTGCAGGATTGTTCTTTATCATTGTACAAAAAATTAAAAAGTGATACTTGTACTGCTGATTATTGCCCTTGCAGGATTGTATGGCATCGCTGTCATCTATGCCGCAAATCGCTTTTCAGATAGTAACATTCCCGCTTTAGAAATCCAACAAGAACGCGAGAGTTTTTCCATCATCATCCCTTTTAGAAATGAGGCAGAAAACCTCCCCAAACTGCTTCAGTCCTTAGAACATATTCAGTATGATTTTGAAAATTATGAAATCATTTTCTGTAATGATCATTCTACTGATTCAAGTTGTAATATCATTCAAACCTGGCTCGCTATATTTCAAGGCAATGCCTATTTGATTCAAAGCGCATCACCCGGGAAAAAAGCAGCCCTAGCCGCTGGCATAAACACTGCCAAACACATTTGGATATTGACCACAGATGCAGACTGCACCTTAAGCCCTCAATGGTTGCATGCTTTTAATTTTGACTTAGCAAAAAACGACCGGCTCTGCCTAACGGGTTTGGTATATTATCAAAATAATAGAACGTTTATTCAATATTATCAAAGCTATGAAAATGCGGCTTTGGTCGCGCTTTCAGGTTTGGCAATAACGCATGGGAAAACACTAAGTGCCAACGGTGCCAACTTTTGCTTTCACAGGCAAACCTTTCTCGAAATGGGCGGATACAAGGAACACCAACATATCGCCTCTGGTGATGACGAATTCACCTTACATGCATTTGCGCAGCAGCATCCGCACAAGATTGGATTTATGCGGCATAGAGAAGGCATGGTACATACCAATCCACAAGCTTCAATTGCCGAATTCATATCCCAACGCGTGCGCTGGGCAAGCAAGAGTCGCTGGGTGCGCAACAGCAACGTTATATGGATGCAAGTTGCTACAGTTTTGTTTCTGCTTGCACTTATATCTACTGCTATTATTGGCAGCACGAACCAGGGAATAGGCCTTCTCGCTTGCATGCCACTACTGCTAAAATGCGCTGCTGACGTTTA
>Ga0315906_10008847_pt1 | contig 12029 bp, 2 predicted proteins | sample LakEriMetagenome_4_FD_203526 | JGI IMG/M metagenome (GOLD analysis project Ga0315906, IMG submission 203526) | Freshwater fungal communities from buoy surface, Lake Erie, Ohio, United States - Buoy 2 MA122 | ecosystem: Environmental > Aquatic > Freshwater > Lake > Lake biofilm | place: USA: Lake... | reverse complement strand
CCTTGGGCTCCAGTTGACCCTTGTGCTCCGGTCGCTCCTTGTGCTCCTTGAGGTCCAGTAGGTCCTGTTGCCCCTTGTGCTCCAGTTGCTCCTTGTGCTCCAGTTGCCCCTTGTGCTCCTTGAGGTCCAGTAGGACCAACTGCGCCTTGAGCTCCTTGAGGTCCATTAGGACCAACTGCGCCTTGAGCTCCTTGAGGACCTTGAGGTCCAGTAGGACCAACCGCTCCTTGTGCTCCAGTCGCTCCTTGTGCTCCAGTTGCTCCTTGAGCTCCTTGAGGTCCAGTAGGCCCAACTGCGCCTTGAGCTCCTTGAGGTCCAGTCGCTCCTTGTGCTCCAGTTGCCCCTTGTGCTCCAGTAGGTCCTGTTGCCCCTTGTGCTCCGGTTGCTCCTTGAGCTCCTTGAGGACCGGTAGGTCCAGTCGCACCTTGTGCTCCATTATTTCCTGAGGTACCATTAGTACCTGATGTTCCGGCAGCTCCTTGAGCCCCTTGTGGTCCGGTTGCTCCCTGTGCTCCGGTTGCTCCCTGTGCTCCGGTTGCACCTTGAGCTCCGGTCGCACCTTGAGCTCCAGTTGCTCCTTGAGCACCCTGAGGACCAGTAGGTCCAGTCGCTCCTTGTGCGCCATTGTTTCCTGAAGTACCATTAGTACCTGAGGTGCCGTTCGTTCCATTTAATCCACTTACACCTGATGTTCCATTTGTTCCTGACGAACCACTACTTCCACTAGTACCATTTGTACCTGATGTTCCATTTGTTCCTGATGAACCACTAGACCCTGATGTTCCATTTGTACCGCTAGTTCCATTTGTACCATTTGTTCCTGATGTTCCGTTGGTACCAGATGTTCCATTTGTTCCATTTGTACCAGAAGTCCCATTTGTTCCTGATGTGCCGTTAGTACCTGAGCTTCCTGATGAACCACTAGAACCTGAAGTTCCATTAGTTCCAGATGTCCCGTTGGTACCAGAAGAACCTGAACTACCTGACGAACCGCTAGTACCATTTGTACCTGATGTTCCATTTGTTCCGCTAGTTCCTGACGAACCCGAAGAGCCGCTAGACCCTGATGTTCCATTAGTTCCAGAAGTTCCATTTGTACCATTAGTTCCGTTTCTACCTGATGAACCCGAACTACCACTAGACCCTGAAGTGCCGTTTGTACCTGACGTTCCATTAGTCCCACTTGAACCTGAGCTTCCACTAGAACCAGAACTACCCGATGTTCCGTTAGTTCCTGAAGTACCATTAGTACCTGATGTTCCGTTGGTTCCATTTGTTCCATTAGTTCCGCTTGTCCCCGAACTTCCAGAAGAACCACTTGAACCTGATGACCCACTAGACCCTGACGTTCCGTTAGTTCCAGATGTACCATTTATTCCTGAAGAGCCACTTGACCCAGAACTACCGCTAGAACCCGATGTTCCATTTGTTCCGCTAGTACCATTCGTACCTGATGAACCACTTGTTCCATTAGTTCCACTAGTACCGTTGGTTCCATTAGTGCCTGACGTTCCATTAGTACCTGAAGAGCCGCTTGACCCTGAAGTTCCGTTTGTTCCTGAAGTACCATTCGTACCATTTGTTCCACTTGTTCCGTTAGTTCCTGAACTTCCACTAGAACCGGACGTTCCGTTAGTACCTGAAGTACCATTAGTACCATTTGTTCCGTTTCTACCTGACGAACCTGACGTACCACTACTTCCTGACGAACCACTTGTACCGTTTGTACCTGATGTTCCATTTGTTCCACTAGTACCTGAAGAACCTGATGAGCCTGATGAGCCTGAGGTACCATTAGTACCCGATGTTCCGTTTGTTCCACTAGTACCTGAACTACCGCTAGAGCCAGATGTTCCGTTTGTACCCGAAGTTCCGTTAGTACCATTAGTTCCACTACTACCTGATGAACCACTTGAACCTGAAGAACCTGATGTTCCATTAGTTCCCGAAGAACCACTACTTCCACTTGTACCGTTTGTACCTGATGTTCCATTTGTTCCGCTAGAACCTGATGAACCGCTAGAACCTGATGTTCCATTTGTACCGCTAGTTCCATTTGTCCCTGAAGTACCATTCGTACCTGAAGAGCCACTTGAACCAGATGTTCCGTTAGTACCTGATGTACCATTCGTTCCACTAGTACCATTAGTTCCGTTAGTACCGTTTCTACCTGATGAACCTGATGTACCGCTAGACCCTGAAGAACCTGAGCTACCTGATGTTCCAGAAGAACCACTTGTTCCGTTAGTACCTGAAGTACCACTTGAACCTGAGGAACCACTAGACCCAGACGTTCCGTTAGTACCTGAAGTACCATTTATTCCTGAAGAGCCACTTGACCCTGATGTTCCATTTGTACCTGATGTACCATTCGTTCCGCTAGTACCTGAAGAACCTGAAGTGCCGTTGGTTCCACTTGTACCGTTAGTACCATTTGTTCCGCTTGAACCTGATGAACCAGAAGTACCACTACTTCCTGAAGAACCACTAGTACCATTAGTTCCTGATGTTCCGTTTGTTCCACTAGTACCATTCGTACCTGAACTACCGCTAGACCCTGAAGTTCCGTTTGTTCCACTAGTACCATTTGTTCCATTTGTTCCTGAAGAACCCGATGAACCCGAAGTACCATTTGTCCCCGATGTACCATTGGTTCCATTAGTACCGTTAGTACCATTTCTACCTGATGAACCTGATGTTCCACTTGAACCTGATGAGCCACTTGAGCCTGAACTACCCGATGTACCATTTGTACCTGAAGTACCATTAGTTCCCGATGTACCTGAGCTTCCAGATGAACCACTACTTCCACTAGTACCATTTGTACCTGATGTTCCGTTGGTACCACTAGTACCTGAAGAGCCAGATGAACCTGAAGTACCATTTGTTCCCGATGTTCCGTTAGTGCCATTTGTACCTGAGGTACCTGAAGACCCACTTGTTCCACTTGAACCCGAGCTACCACTTGAACCTGATGTTCCGTTAGTCCCACTCGTTCCATTTGTGCCTGATGTACCTGAACTACCGCTGGACCCTGACGTTCCATTTGTTCCGCTAGTACCATTAGTCCCTGATGAACCTGAACTACCACTTGAACCCGATGTCCCGTTAGTTCCTGATGTGCCGTTAGTACCGCTTGAACCTGAAGACCCTGATGTTCCGTTAGTACCGTTAGTACCGTTTCTACCTGACGAACCACTTGTTCCACTACTTCCTGATGACCCTGAACTACCACTTGAACCGCTTGTTCCGTTAGTTCCTGAAGTACCACTACTTCCGCTAGTTCCATTTGTTCCGCTTGTACCTGAACTACCTGATGAACCTGAACTACCACTTGTTCCATTAGTACCTGAAGTCCCATTAGTTCCTGAACTACCGCTCGAACCTGAAGTCCCATTAGTTCCTGAAGAGCCCGATGTTCCGTTAGTTCCGTTAGTCCCTGAAGAGCCCGAAGTTCCACTACTACCTGAAGAGCCAGATGACCCCGAAGTTCCATTAGTCCCTGATGTACCATTTGTACCGCTAGTCCCTGAAGAACCAGATGAACCTGAAGTTCCATTAGTCCCCGATGTACCAGAACTTCCAGATGAACCTGAGCTACCACTAGAACCTGAAGTTCCATTGGTTCCTGAAGTACCATTAGTTCCACTAGTACCTGATGACCCCGAACTACCACTTGAACCGCTTGTTCCGTTAGTCCCTGATGTACCATTTGTTCCGCTAGTTCCACTTGTTCCCGTCACCCCGTCAACACCACTTGTCCCTGATGAACCACTTATACCACTTGAACCCGATGAACCACTTATACCACTTGAACCCGATGTACCATTAGTTCCAGATGTACCATTAGTTCCAGATGTACCTGAACTTCCTGATGAGCCACTAGAACCTGAAGTTCCGTTTGTTCCACTTGTTCCATTAGTTCCAGATGTACCGCTAGTACCTGAAGACCCCGATGTTCCGTTGGTTCCATTTGTACCACTTGTTCCGTTGGTACCATTCGTACCAGAAGTACCTGACGAACCACTTGTTCCACTACTTCCTGATGACCCTGAACTACCACTTGAACCGCTTGTTCCGTTAGTACCATTTGTTCCCGACGTTCCATTTGTTCCGCTAGTTCCACTTGAACCAGAAGACCCACTGCTCCCACTAGTACCATTTGTACCTGAAGTTCCGTTTGTACCAGATGTTCCGTTAGTACCGCTAGACCCTGATGAACCACTTGTTCCATTGGTTCCGCTAGTTCCTGAAGACCCACTTGAGCCAGAACTTCCTGACGTACCATTTGTTCCTGACGTACCATTTGTTCCGCTTGTTCCTGAAGAACCCGAACTACCCGATGAACCACTAGTACCATTTGTTCCATTTGTTCCTGAAGAACCGCTAGACCCTGAAGTACCATTCGTTCCGCTTGTTCCAGATGAACCACTTGACCCCGATGTTCCATTTGTACCTGAAGACCCCGAACTACCACTACTTCCTGATGTTCCATTTGTTCCGCTAGTTCCGTTTGTACCGGATGTTCCACTTGAACCTGAACTACCACTAGACCCTGAAGTTCCATTAGTACCACTTGTACCATTAGTACCCGAAGTACCACTACTTCCTGATGTTCCAGAAGAACCACTTGAACCAGATGTTCCGTTTGTTCCACTTGTACCATTAGTACCGGAAGTCCCATTTGTTCCATTAGTCCCACTAGTTCCTGATGCACCACTTACTCCACTAGTACCACTAGACCCTGAAGACCCTGATGTTCCACTTGAACCTGAAGAACCAGAAGTTCCTGATGAACCTGAACTACCATTTGTACCGTTAGTACCTGACGTTCCATTTGTTCCACTACTACCCGATGTTCCATTTGTTCCGTTAGTACCTGATGTTCCATTTGTTCCGTTAGTACCTGATGTCCCATTTGTACCAGATGAACCCGAAGTTCCGGAAGAACCTGATGAACCACTAGACCCTGAACTTCCTGATGAACCACTTGAGCCAGATGTTCCTGAAGAACCGCTTGTACCGCTAGAACCTGATGTTCCTGACGAACCACTCGAACCACTAGACCCTGAAGTCCCGTTAGTACCACTTGTTCCATTAGTACCTGAAGTCCCTGAAGAGCCATTTGTACCACTAGTACCGTTTATACCTGAAGAACCTGAAGTTCCACTTGAACCTGATGTTCCGTTTGTGCCGCTGGTACCATTTGTTCCACTAGACCCTGAACTTCCTGAAGAGCCGCTAGACCCTGAAGTTCCATTTGTACCATTTGTGCCTGAACTACCACTAGTACCTGAAGAACCACTCGAACCCGAAGTTCCATTTGTGCCGTTTGTACCACTACTTCCTGAACTACCGCTTGAACCTGACGTTCCGTTAGTTCCAGATGTGCCATTTATACCTGAAGAGCCACTTGACCCTGATGTTCCATTTGTTCCTGACGAACCACTTGTTCCGGAAGACCCCGAACTACCGCTCGAACCTGAAGTTCCGTTAGTACCATTTGTTCCTGACGAACCACTAGTACCACTACTTCCTGATGAACCCGAACTTCCTGAAGAACCGCTTGAACCTGAGGTTCCATTAGTTCCATTAGTTCCATTGGTTCCTGAAGTACCTGAGCTTCCAGATAAACCGCTAGACCCTGATGAACCTGACGTTCCGTTTGTACCACTCGAACCCGAACTACCACTACTACCTGAAGAACCACTAGTTCCATTCGTTCCGTTTGTACCACTACTCCCTGATGTTCCATTTGTACCTGAACTACCACTTGTTCCTGAAGAACCTGAACTACCACTACTTCCTGATGTTCCATTTGTACCTGAAGTACCATTTGTTCCACTAGTTCCTGATGAACCACTTGTACCATTAGTCCCGTTAGTTCCATTTGTACCGTTGGTTCCTGAAGAACCACTAGTACCACTACTTCCTGAAGAACCTGATGTTCCATTAGTTCCGCTAGTCCCAGACGAACCACTCGAACCAGAACTTCCTGACGTACCATTAGTTCCACTAGTACCATTCGTACCGTTGGTTCCCGATGTACCTGAACTTCCTGAAGAACCACTAGACCCTGAAGTTCCATTTGTACCATTAGTACCTGAAGTACCATTTATACCTGAAGAGCCACTTGACCCTGATGTTCCATTTGTTCCGCTTGAACCTGATGTTCCTGAAGAACCAGAACTTCCACTTGAACCTGAAGTTCCGTTAGTGCCTGAAGTCCCTGAAGAGCCACTAGACCCTGAACTACCTGAAGAGCCACTTGTCCCGTTTGTACCATTTGTACCTGAACTTCCTGAAGAGCCACTTGAACCGGATGTACCATTTGTACCTGAAGTACCACTTGAACCGGATGTACCATTCGAACCTGAAGTTCCGTTTGTACCATTAGTTCCAGAAGAACCACTAGTTCCATTAGTACCAGATGTTCCACTTGAACCGGATGTACCGTTTGTACCTGAAGACCCGTTAGTTCCGCTAGTACCATTTATTCCTGAAGAGCCACTTGACCCTGATGTTCCGTTGGTACCGCTAGACCCTGATGAGCCACTAGTTCCATTTGTTCCATTTGTACCTGATGAACCACTTGTACCACTTGAACCCGAACTTCCACTAGTTCCTGATGAACCACTTGAACCCGAACTTCCGCTTGTTCCTGAGCTTCCACTAGTTCCTGAAGTACCACTTGAACCCGAACTACCGCTTGTTCCTGAAGAACCTGAAGAACCTGATGTGCCGCTTGAACCTGAGCTACCACTAGTCCCATTAGTACCTGAACTACCTGATGAACCACTAGTTCCGTTTGTTCCTGATGAACCTGAACTACCGCTTGAACCTGAAGTTCCGTTAGTTCCGTTTGTTCCCGAAGAACCTGAAGAACCTGAACTACCCGATGAACCACTTGAACCTGATGTTCCGTTAGTTCCTGAAGAACCAGATGTTCCTGATGAACCAGATGTTCCTGATGAACCACTTGAGCCTGAAGTTCCTGAACTTCCACTTGAACCTGAAGTTCCATTTGTGCCCGAACTACCTGATGAACCACTAGTTCCATTAGTACCTGATGTTCCGTTTGTACCTGAAGTACCACTATTTCCTGATGAACCTGAACTTCCACTAGTACCTGATGAACCACTTGTTCCACTTGAACCTGAAGTACCAGATGAACCTGAAGTGCCAGATGAACCTGAAGTGCCAGATGAACCTGAAGAACCACTAGTTCCTGATGAACCTGAACTTCCACTTGTTCCGGATGAGCCTGAGCTTCCACTTGTTCCTGATGAACCACTTGAGCCAGATGTTCCTGAACTACCTGATGAACCACTAGTTCCATTTGTACCTGATGAACCACTTGTACCTGATGAGCCGCTTGTTCCTGATGAACCACTTGTACCACTAGTTCCTGATGAACCTGATGTTCCTGAACTTCCTGATGAACCTGATGAACCCGAAGTACCTGAAGAACCACTTGAACCAGACGTTCCTGATGAACCTGATGTACCACTTAATCCTGAACTCCCTGATGAACCTGATGTTCCATTGGTTCCGGATGTTCCATTAACACCAGAAAGACCGCTAGTACCTGACGAACCAGAAGTTCCTGATGAACCACTAGTTCCTGATGAACCACTTGTTCCTGAAGAACCACTTGTACCTGAAGAACCCGAACTACCACTTGTTCCGCTAGAACCGCTAGAACCAGATGTCCCTGATGAACCACTTGAACCAGACGTCCCTGATGAACCTGAGATACCTGAACTTCCTGACGAACCCGATGTCCCACTACTTCCTGACGAGCCTGACGAGCCTGACGAACCCGATGTCCCACTACTTCCCGATGAACCACTAGTTCCCGATGAACCATTAGTACCTGAAGTACCTGAACTACCCGACGTACCAGAAGACCCACTCGAACCTGATGTCCCTGAAGAACCCGAAGACCCACTTGAACCTGATGAACCGCTAGTGCCTGAAGACCCACTCGTTCCACTTGTACCTGATGAGCCGCTAGTACCTGATGAGCCACTTGTTCCACTTGAACCTGATGAGCCACTAGTACCTGATGAACCTGAAGTTCCACTACTTCCTGAAGAACCACTTGAACCTGAAGAACCTGATGTTCCATTAGTTCCCGAAGAACCACTACTACCTGAAGAACCTGATGTTCCATTAGTTCCCGAAGAACCACTAGTACCTGAAGAACCTGAAGAGCCACTTGAGCCTGAACTACCGCTTGAACCAGAAGTTCCTGAACTACCATTAGTTCCACTTGAACCTGAGCTACCACTAGTGCCGCTTGAGCCGGAACTTCCACTAGTACCTGATGACCCTGAAGAGCCGGAACTTCCACTAGTACCAGATGAACCACTTGTACCAGAAGAACCATTCGTACCTGATGTTCCATCTGTGCCGCTAGTACCAGCTGAACCTGAACTTCCTGACGTTCCGTTAGTTCCATTTGTACCACTTGTTCCTGAAGCTCCACTTACACCTGAAGTTCCACTTGAACCTGAGCTTCCGTTTGTACCTGATGAACCTGAAGTTCCACTTGAACCTGAGCTTCCACTAGTTCCTGATGAACCACTTGTTCCACTTGAACCTGATGAACCACTAGTGCCTGATGAACCTGATGTACCACTAGACCCAGAAGTACCTGATGAACCTGAACTTCCACTCGTTCCTGAACTTCCTGAAGTACCTGATGAGCCTGAGCTTCCGCTTGTTCCTGAAGAACCACTAGACCCACTTGAACCTGAAGAACCTGATGAACCACTCGTTCCTGATGAACCACTAGTACCTGATGAGCCGCTTGTACCGTCAGTACCTGATGAGCCACTTGAGCCTGAGCTTCCGCTTGTTCCTGATGAACCACTTGAACCGCTTGTTCCTGATGAACCACTTGAACCGCTTGTACCTGATGACCCATCAGTTCCGCTCGTTCCTGATGACCCTGAACTACCTGAAGAACCACTGGTACCACTAGTACCGTCAGTACCGCTAGTACCATTAGTTCCTGACGTACCATCCGTTCCACTAGTTCCTGAAGAACCACTAGACCCACTTGAACCTGAAGTTCCCGATGACCCACTTGAGCCAGATGAACCTGAACTACCGTCAGTACCATTAGTCCCCGAAGTACCATTAGTCCCCGAAGTTCCGTCAGTACCCGAAGTTCCATTAGTTCCTGACGTACCATTTGTTCCGCTAGTACCCGAAGAACCACTTGAACCAGATGTACCCGAAGAACCACTTGACCCTGAAGAGCCGCTACTTCCTGAACTACCGTTAGTACCGTTTGTACCACTAGTTCCATTTGTACCGCTAGTTCCGTTTGTGCCTGAAGTACCATCAGTACCTGAAGAGCCAGATGAACCTGAAGTCCCGTTAGATGTTGTTAAACCTGTTATTACAACGTCACTACCGTCGTTTAAATATAATGTTAGAGTACTTGTTCCTGAAACATAAGTACCACCTGTAACGTAATAATCAGTTATTCCTGTGACAGTAAAAGTACCTCCAGTACTATTTGTGAAGGTCTCAATACCTGTAGATTTATTATATGTTCCTCCCGTTACATAAACGTCAGAAAATGATACACCTGTTAACAGGTAATCTTGTAAATCAGACATGTATGTATGTACAGTATCACCTGTTACTGCAGAGTAATATGTAACAAGGGGAACTAAATCTGCTGATGTAATACCCGACTTGGGTAAATATGGTAATTGGGATATCCTCTTATCTGCCATTAAAACATTTTTTTAATAAATATTGATTGGGTTAGAAAGTGATAGATTTTATTAGCAACAAAATTCACTTTCAACAAAAGAATCTAAAACAGTAACAAAAATTCTTTCTCGTAGTGGTAATATTATGGTTCCTTGGTCGTTAGTAACTTTGAACTCTACCTCGTATCTTGCAACGTTTGTTGTGTTTCTTTTTGTGTATTGATATGTGATAGTATAGTTTGTTGCATCGTATACACAAGCCCCGTTTGTAATTTTATATATTCCTGTTTCAACATCCTTCATAGATAGGGTGATTGTAGCGCCCGTTAATGATGTTTTATTATAGTTATAATCTAATTTTCCGTCCTTAAAAAGGTTAATTTCTAAAACGGGTAATGTTGCCTTTTTTCTTATATAAAATTCCATATAAATAAATACCCTATAAAAAAGAAAAGGTGTCCAAACGGACACCTCTCTTAGATACGTGAACACCCCCTTTTCTTTGAAAAGTTTATGAATAAAGAGTTCTACCTCTTGATTCCTGTTTTAAGCCGTTGGATTTAAACCACCACTAACGGCATCTTGGACTTGTTTTAATTTCTCGTCCATTTTAGTGGTGATGTCTTTGATTGCAGGTTCAATAAGTTTTGCAACTTCTTGTTTGAATTTATTTTCATCAACACTTGCAATCATAATTCCTGATAACCCCTCAGTTCCAAATTGTGTTTTATAATTTTCTAATGCTTTTGTTGCTACTTCATTACTTAACTCATCAACTCTATTTTCTTTGATTGCTCTTTCAATCATATCTTCAGGTAATTCATTAAATGCTGAAAGAATCATTTCATGTTCTTCTTGTTTGTTTTTAACTTGGTCAGCAATTCTTTGACCTAAACGAGTTTTGATGTCTGATAATACATTCGTCCCATCATTACCATAAAGACCTTTCATAACGTCTAAAAACGATTCTCTAACCAAAGATTTATTATAACCAAATCTAATTAAGTTATACTTCTCGTTTCTTAAAGCTCTTTTTGTTTCAGTAATGTTTTTTTTATTGATACCGATTAGTGAAAAATTAAGTCTTTCTTCTATTAAAGTTTTTTCGGTTTTAGTTTCGATAGTCTCAGAAATCACTTTTCTGATTGAATTATTAAGTGACATATTTCTATTTTCCTTATAAATATCTCTAATCTCATCTTTGGTGAAAGTAAGTTGAAAAAAAGATAAATCGTTTTTAACGTTTATTAATCTATTGATTATTTTTTTAAATCTATTTGGGTAATCGTCTTTAAACTTCATATAACAGTTTTTAACGTCAACCGCATTTTCTTTAACTTTTGCAATTCCACCTAAATCTTCGATTGTAATTTTATCATCATCAAAATCAACAAGATTTTCTAAATGTGTTTTAGTTAATTTTCTACATGCCTTTTCATCTAATACCTTTGGTGGTGGTACAAATGTCTTTGTGAGTTTGATATTGAATTCGTTTGTTTTTCTTTTTGATAAAGTCAATTTACCTTGTTTTGTGTCGTACCCATTATTTGATGCGACGTAATAAATATTAAAAGAATTTTCATAACCACCTCTTTCTAATTTTTCCCTATCTAATGTGCCTGAAAGTGGGGGAGTACCTTTATTTATTAATTCGGTGTTTTCTTTGTCTGAATATAGAAGAACATTTGATTTATTTAAAATATCTTCATTTTCACCATCAATAACATTAACCTTATAATTTAAAGACGCAGGGATATCGATATTTAAAATATTTGTATTTGTTAAATCAAAATCAGTTTCTTCTGTTTTTATTTTAATTCTAGAAATAGTTTCAACACCATCAATATTTTTTATATTACCGTTCCATACACATATCTCAAATTCTTTTTGATTTGATGTATTACCAAAAGTCGCTTTAACAACGATTTTAGTTTTTGTATTACATGGTTTAGTGGTTCCATCTATTATTTTTAATTCAGGATTTTTTTCACCATCTAAAATAATATTTTTTAAAACCCCGTCATCGTTTGTTTTATCATTTAATAAACTAATTTTGTTTTTTTCTGAATCAAAAATTTCAATTTTACAAGGACCTATTGGTTCACCATCACCATCAACAACACTTATATCAACTAATGTTGTTTTAATTGTTTTTTTGATTCCAACTACCGTTACTTCCTTTTCTTCTTTGAAACCAGTAAAAGGTAAATCTCTTTTATATAATTCTTTAGAATTTATTTCAATAGATTGAGTTTGCTCTAAATATTTTCTATCTTTATCAATAAATTTAATTAC
>Ga0315906_10008845_pt1 | contig 12031 bp, 2 predicted proteins | sample LakEriMetagenome_4_FD_203526 | JGI IMG/M metagenome (GOLD analysis project Ga0315906, IMG submission 203526) | Freshwater fungal communities from buoy surface, Lake Erie, Ohio, United States - Buoy 2 MA122 | ecosystem: Environmental > Aquatic > Freshwater > Lake > Lake biofilm | place: USA: Lake... | reverse complement strand
CCGGGTTCACCCTACGAAGGTCACTATCTTCACAGTAAGGTTGAGGTGAATAGGTTGCCACTTGACGTACAGGCTCATAGCGGTGACTGGCTAATTCCTGTAAATCAGGCATGTAATCGCTACATTGTGGAGACCTTGGAGCCGGAAGCGCACGACGCTTTTTTTGTTTGGAATTTTTTTGACAGCGTGCTGCAGCAAAAGGAATGGTTTAGCGATTATGTGTTTGAGGATGAAGCTGCGGACATGCTGCGAGAAAATCCTGAACTGAATGAGGAGTTCGAGCGGCAGAAAAAGGTTGATGCATCTTTCGCCTCGAACCCGAAAGCGCAACTGTACTTTTTATATCAGCGATCAGGTAATTTTGAGATTACCTTCAATAGATATCCTATCTATCGCATTTTTTCCAGGGAAAAGGTCGAATGATTCTTCTTCATATTTCCATCGACGGGGAGAGGCCTAATTGTTAGTGTTTGGATACCGGGCGAATTCATTGCTATAGGGCTTCGCATTTCGGAGCCGAAATTTTCTACGGAAAATCCTGTCATTTTGTCCGTATTTTGCTCTGGATTAGGGGAGGGACTTTACTTCTCCACCATCGATGAACATTTTTTAACAATTCTTGCCTTGGGTAGTCTAATTTTTCTTACCTTCACATCACCTTTACCAAAGACACGAATGATCTATAAAAACTGCATTATGAGAGGGGCAATCGCGATAGCATTGCCTCTTTCCATGAATTTGGGTCTTAAAGCCCAAATTGACTGTTACCCACTAGGGGATGCTGCTTTTGTTCGGTCGATCGTAGGTCATCCCTGGGACGATTTCGGGGTGAACACGTTCGCGAACATCAACAACATGAACGCTATTTGGGGCGTTGGCCAATGGTCTGATTTGCGTTACGAAACGCTGAATGTCAATGATCTTTTGGCTAACCATGGTGTAATCTACCTCGAAGGTGGCGACGACAACGCCCAGGAAATGGAAAACTTTCTGGTAGCGAATATTGGCGCCCTCGAAGATTGGGTGGAAGCCGGAGGTCGGCTTCTTCTTAATTCCGCACCAAACGAAGGCGATGGTATGAGCTACGGCTTTGGAGGTGTGGTTCTGCAGTACGACGGTTGGAACTCGCTAAACAGTGATGCTATTCCGGTAGATTTAAACCACCCGGTTTACACTGGCATTGTCGCCAATTATTTCGATGGTAATTATATGGGTCACTCCATCATCGCAGATAATGGTATCGCATTGGTGGATATTCTTCGCTCTTCCGATAACGTCAACGAAATTATGTTGGCTGAATTGGACTATGGTGCTGGTAAGGTGCTATTCGGTGGTCTTACCCTTCCGTGGTACGAGATGGCACCGCCGGCTTGGGGTCCTCAGACAGACCTTCAAGAACTCGGGTACAACATTCTTCTCTATCTCGCTCAGGGAGACATAGAATGTCCGCCAGACTGTAACGGCGATCCGGGTGGAGAGGCCTATATAGACGATTGTGGAATCTGCGTAGAGGGACTTACCGGCTTGTTGCCCTGTGTGTTGGGTTGTATTGACCCCGGCGCTTGTAACTTCGACCCCCTTGCCGATACTGACGATGGTTCATGTGCATATGAATACGACTGTCTTAACGTATGCGGCGGAAACGCCTTCCTCGATCTTTGTGGAAACTGCTACGATCCGGATGAGTTTGGTGATACCTTGACGTATTTCTATACAGGTTTGGTTCAAACATTTGTTGTTCCGGAAATGGTAGATACAGTTACGTTCCACTTATACGGAGCGCAAGGAGGTAAGTCCGGTAATTGCGCAGGTGGTGCCGGGTTTGAAGATGATGGAGGTTTGGGTGGCTATACAGTTGGTTCTTTGGCGGTTACTCCGGGAACTACTTATTATATATATGTAGGCGGTCAGGGCCAGCTTAATGGTTCTGGTGGATGGAACGGAGGTGGCGCCGGTGGCCAGTATGGCGGCGGCGGCGGTGGTGCTTCTGATATCAGGACAACGCTCGGCTTCCTGGGAACTCGTAGACTTGTTGCCGGTGGCGGCGGCGGTGGTCAGACGGGTTGTAATGTTAACTATGGCGGCGGCGGTAATGGCGGCGGTCTTACAGGTACCGCTGGTATTACGCTTCTTGGAAATACCGCCGGTCAAGGTGGAACGCAAGTTAGTGGTGGTGCCGGTGGTAATGCCCCATCATATAACGGATCTTTCGGTGTTGGAGGAGGTGTCCTCGGTACACATAGGTCTGGCGGTGGTGGTGGTTGGTATGGTGGTGGATCCGCCTATCAGTCCGGAGCCGGCGGTGGCTCAGGTTACATTGGAGGTGCCGGTATATTTGATGCCTCAACTACAGCTGGAATAAATTCGGGTAATGGTCGCGTTGAAATTACCTTTGTTTATGATATTCCCAACTGTAACGAAGACTGCAATGGAGATTTGTTCGGGGAGGCCTACATAGACGATTGTGGAACGTGCGTAGAAGGTCTTACCGGCTTGCTTCCTTGCGTTCTCGGCTGTATCGATCCGGGAGCTTGTAATTTTAATCCTCTCGCTGACACCGACGACGACAGTTGCGAGTATCTTACTTGCGCAGGATGTACTGATCCTCCCGCTTGCAACTTCGATCCGGATGCGCTAATTGAAAATGGAACCTGTGAATACCTCTCTTGCGCAGGGTGTACAGATCCGGATGCAGACAACTATGATCCGACCGCTACTCTCGACGACGGCAGTTGTATTATATATGGATGTACATACCCGACATCTCCGAACTACGATCCTACAGCCACTATTGACGATGGTTCTTGTACCTGTGGTGAAGTCTCTGGAAACTTTGGTTGTACTGATCCCAATGCGTTCAACTATGAACCTTTGGCCGATGTGGATAATGGCGGTTGTATTCCGGTTCAGCCAGGATGTATGGATGGCTTAGCGCTCAACTTTAACCCCTATGCCAACACGGAAGACGGATCCTGCTTCTACATTGGTCCATGCGGTGAAGGAACCTATTGGGATACTGATTTCGAAGAATGCTTGGTTATACCAACATGTCCGGGAGACTTCAATAACGATGGTTTTGTAAATACAGGAGACCTACTTATATTCCTTGTATACTTCGGGCTGGATTGCTCGCAGTGGGGTGAATAAAAGACTCTTTCTAATTTGGAAAAGGCCTCATTGAAAAGTGAGGCCTTTTCTATTGTAGAGGGGGGCAGATTCTTTTGCATCAATTGTTTTCGTATGCCCAACCGTTCGAATATCGGCTTATTCGGAAATTCTGTTTGGTTGTAAGGGTATTTAAACTTGTGTCTCATCAAACTATGAGATACCATGGCAGGCAGGGCCTTTCAAATTGTTTTCTGCGCAGTTTATATACACGTTAAGACATATTTCAACAGGAGGCTGTTGGCGAGGCGGTAAGCAAGCTTTTTATTAGGTGTAGGGCTTAAATGAGTCGATGAAAGCCATTATTTTTAAGTCTAAAATATTAGGACTTTGCTTTAAAAGGAGTATATTTGGTTATTGGAAATTGGGGGGTGTTAAATAGTTCTGAGTTCTACAAGGGTAGTGCAAGGTTTCACCGCTTCTAGCTTCCATGTTTTCATTTGCCAATCCAAATTAACCAATACCTCTATGAACCGTTTGTTTCTTTTAATCTCGGTAGTCTGTTCTGGGCTGATTACGATGGCTGCCCAGGGGCAGTCGGGTTGTACTAACCCAACAGCGTGTAATTACGATTTTTTTGCGGTAACAGATGATGGCTCATGCATCTGGACCGTTGACTGCGCCGGAAATTGCGGCGGTACCTTCATTCTCGACGAGTGTGGTAACTGTTATGACTCCGCGGCAGGCGATGAAATTGTGCAATTTGACTATACTGGTTCAATTGTAAACTGGACCGTTCCCGAGGGAGTAACAGAAATTTCCATAGAGGCTTGGGGAGCTCAGGGAGGGAACAGTGGTGGTTATTCCGGAGGTTTGGGAGCACGAATGGGCGGAACCTTCGCCGTTACTCCCGGAGATGTCTTAAAAATTCTTGTTGGGCAGCAGGGGTATTCGGTAAATTGTGCTGCGGGTGGCGGTGGCGGTTCGTTTATCGCAACTTCGGCAAACTCGCCTCTATTGGTTGCCGGAGGAGGTTCAGGAGCAACTTGTTCGAGCTATGGTAAGCCAGGTTTAGTTACACCAAATGGGGGTAATGGAGATAGCTGTGGTTCTAATGGCGGTATAAACGGAAATGGAGGGGAGGATGCACAGTCGTGTGGTAATGGCACCGGAGGTGGAGGTGGTTTTTATACCAATGGTTCTGGAGATGGTTCGTATGGTTGGCAATTTGGTTATGGATTTGTAAATGGCGGTGCCGGTGGAAGTTCGGCTACAGGCAATGCGTACGGAGGCTTTGGTGGTGGTGGAGGAACCCACTCTAGTAATACCGGTGGGGCGCCTGGCGGAGGTTATTCCGGTGGTGGAGCTCCTTACCATGGCCAAGGGTATTCCGGCGGCGGTGGTGGCTCTTTCAACGGAGGGGTATCCTTTGTGGCTGAGCAGGGAGTTCGCAGTGGAAATGGGTTGGTCCAAATTTCCTATTCCTCCATACCTTATTGCGAACTCGGATGTACCGATCCGGTGGCAGACAATTATAGCCCCACTGCTACCAACGACGATGGGTCTTGCTCATACGATTTTGGATGTATCGATCCTTCTGCGTGTAATTTTGATCCCATTGCAATTTATAACGATGGATCTTGCGCTTATTTCTTCGATTGCAACGGAACATGCGGAGGTTCCTGGGTAGTAAATCCCTGTGGAAATTGCGTAGATCCTTTAAACGATCCATGCCTGGGCGGTTGTACCAACCCTGAAGCTTACAATTACAACTCCGATGCCGATTATGACGATGGCTCCTGCACGGTGCTGCTTTGTGATAATTACGATGGTCCTGCCTTAGTGAATTTCACAAAGGGTAATTACGCAGATTACAACTCTACCTATGATGAGATTTTACCTGGCTACAGGATTTCCCGAGGAAGTAGAAGAACGTTGTTTCGTGTAGGAATTGATGGGGCAGAGAACTGTTGTTCAGGATACCCCTCTAATACCCAATGGAAAAGTGGAGATTATAATTCGCCCTATTCTTACACGAACTTCAGGAGTGCCTCTACTCAAAACGGAAATTCCCTGCGGACGAATCTCCAGAATCCAAATTTTGAGATGACTCTCTATATTGCTTCCGAAGGCTTATACTTTAATATCAACTGGGATTCGTGGACTTCTAATAGCAATGGTGGAGGGTTTAGTTATACTCGTACACTGCTGGCGGATGAATCCGGCTGTATTGAAGTTCCGCTTGTATCGGGTTGCACAGATTCAGAGGCATATAACTACAATTCAAATGCCACCCTCGATGACGGATCGTGCGTTTATGCGGGATGTACAGACCCGATAGCCTACAATTACAATCCAATTGCTACTATCGAGGATGGTTCCTGCACCATTCTTACAGGCTGTGATTTTGATGGTGAGCCAGTGGTTACCTTCACGCGAAATAATTACGCTGCTAATAATAATTTCGACCTGATAGTTCCAGGAATTCAGATTACCCGAAATAACAACGGAGGTTTATGGAATTACGGTGTAGACGGCGGCTGGAATGGATCCGGACCTACAAATACCCAATGGAAAATAGGCAACTACTATTCCGGTTATTCTTTTAATTCCTGGAAAAGTGCTATACATTACGTAAATGGGACCCAATTGCGCTACAATCTCGGTAATAACGGCTTTGTAACCACCCTATATCTTCCTGCTCAGGGTTATTACTTTGAAGTAGAATGGCATTCATGGACGGGAAGTAATTCCGGCGGAGGTTTTTCTTACACCCGGAGGTTCCTTCCGGCAGAATCCGGTTGTGAAGAAGTTCCGCTGGTCTATGGTTGTACGGATGCAGAGGCGTGTAATTATAATCCACAAGCAAGTCTCGACGATGCTTCGTGCTTTTTCGGCGGATGTATGGATCCATCGGCCTGCAACTACGATCCGAATGTTACGTGTGATAATGGAACTTGTTCTTATTCATATGATTGCAATGGAGTTTGTGGTGGCTCATGGATACTCGATGGTTGCGGTAATTGTTTTGATCCGGAATCGGTTGAAATCCTTCAGTTCAACTATACCGGTTCTATCCAGCAGTGGACGGTACCTGCGGGAGTTAACGAAATTACTATAGAGGCGTTCGGTGCTCAAGGTGGCGGTGGCGGTACAAGTTTGGCAGGTGGACTTGGTGCCCGAATGAGAGGAACTTTCAGCGTGAGTCCCGGACAGGTGTTCGATATCTTGGTGGGCGAGCAGGGGCAAACAGGTTCTCAGACCTATGATCCACATGGCAATGAGAATGGCGGTGGTGGTGGTTCGTTTGTGGTGTTGAACGCCGGCAATGTGCCTTATCTTGTTGCTGGCGGTGGCGGTGGCGGTCCCGCCTTGAGTTATGGTACTTCATGCAGCCGAGACGCTAGTTATGGTCACGGCCAGATAAGCGAGAGCGGTGCCAATATTTCCTGCTCCAATTTTGCCAGTGGCGGAACCAATGGAAATGGTGGCTCTACGTCAGGATCCTACATGGGAGGCGCTGGCGGTGGTTTCTATTCTAATGGTTCGAATGGTGTTAGTCATTGTTGCACATCAATTGGCGGTGCGGCCTATGTAAATGGTGCTGCCGGCGGTGGGGGTAACTGTTGCTATGGAACGAATAATCGTGGCGGTTATGGCGGTGGCGGTGGCGGTCAGTTGGGAGGTCCTGGCGGCGGCGGCGGATATTCCGGTGGTGCTACTGCGGCTAGTTGGAGCAGTTATTCAACGTACGGCGGCGGTGGCGGTTCCTATAATACTGGCCTTAATCAGGATAATGCATCCGGCATACAGAGTGGAAATGGTTTGGTGATAATTTCTTATCCCCTTATTCCCGACTGTGCGCCTGGTTGTACAGATCCTTTGGCAGATAATTATGACCAAGGCGCCAATTTTGATGATGGCTCATGCCTTTACGACCTCGGTTGTATGGACCCTGTGGCATGTAACTACGATCCATTGGCCGGTAACGATGATGGCTCTTGCGCGTATTTATTTGACTGCAATGGAACCTGCGGAGGCAATTGGTTTGTAAATCCTTGCGGCGACTGCGTAGATCCCAATAATGATCCATGTATTGGCGGTTGTACTAACCCGGGAGCGTATAACTACGATCCCAATGCGGACTTCGACGATGGTTCCTGTACGGTTCTGGATTGTACCTTTCAGGGAGAATTTGTTGTGAACTTTACCAAGGGTAACTATGCTGATTATAACTCGGTATATGATGAGATTCTATCAGGATATAGAATATCCAGAGGATCATTAAGGACTCTTTTCCGGGTTGGTTTTGATGGAGCTAATGATTGTTGCTCGGGCTACCCTTCCAATACACAATGGAAGACCGGTAATTTCAATTCCCCATATTCGTATACCAGTTTCCGCAGTGCATCTACACAAAATGGAAATTCACTCAGGACCAATCTCCAAAATCCTAACTTTGAAATGACCCTTTATATACCTTCAGAGGGTTTATACTTCAATATAAATTGGAATTCCTGGACATCGAATAATAATGGCGGTGGTTTCGGTTACACGCGTACCTTCCTTCCGGAAGAATCGGGCTGTGAAGAAGTTCCATTGATTGCCGGATGTACCGATCCTCTGGCTGTTAACTACAATGCCACTGCGAACTTCGAAGATGGTACTTGCGATTATTTAGGTTGCACGGATCCGCTAGCTTGTAACTACGACTCTCAGGCCACAATAGATGACGGTACCTGCGATATACCCGATGGAAATGGCTTCCTCGAATGCCCGGAAGATATTACTATAGTTGCACCAGAGGGGGAGATCTGCGCAGTAGTTAATTATGACCTTCCAGAATTGCAAGGTATTTGTGCTGTTAACCCCTTGTCTCTTACCGAGGGGCTGGCGAGTGGCTCTTGCTTCCCCGGCGGAACGACGGCGGTTACTTGGACATATACCGATGAGTTTGGTTCAATATACTCATGCAGTTTCGATGTTACGGTAAATATAGATGGCTGTACCGATCCGAACGCATATAATTATAACCAGTATGCCAATGTGGACGATGGATCCTGCACCATTCTCACCGGATGTGATTTTGAAGGGGAGCCGATAGTAACCTTTACCCGCAATAACTACGCCGCTAATAATAATTACGATTTAATTGTCCCAGGTGTACAAATAACCCGAAACAATAATGGTGGCCTTTGGAATTATGGTGTAGACGGCGGCTGGAATGGTTCGGGACCCACTAATACCCAATGGAAGATAGGTAATTATTATTCCGGATATTCTCTGAATAGTTGGAGGAGCGCCATGCATTATGTAAATGGCACTGCTCTTCGCTACAATTTGGGTAATAATGGATTCGTAACAACGCTTTATCTGCCCGTTCAAGGTTTTTACTTCGAGGTAGTATGGCATTCGTGGACGGGTGGAAATTCGGGAGGTGGATTTTCTTATACCCGGAGATTCCTTGCAGCGGAATCCGGCTGCGATGAAGTTCCTCTCGTATATGGCTGTATGAATGCGCAGGCTTGCAATTACAATCCTTCGGCTACCCTCGATGATGCCTCCTGCATATTTGGAGGATGCATGGATAATACTGCTTGTAACTATGATGCAGCGGCCACCTGCGATGATGGCACCTGTATTTACTTTGTTGATTGTGCAGGTACCTGTGGCGGCTCGTTTGTTTTGGACGATTGCGGCAACTGTTACGATTCTGAGGCCGGAGAGGTGGTTCAGTTCAATTATACCGGTTCTATACAGCAGTGGACAGTTCCTGCAGGAGTTACCGAGATCACTATCGAAGCTTTCGGCGCTCAGGGTGGCGGTGGCGGATCAAGCTACGTAGGAGGTCTTGGCGCCCGCATGAAGGGCAAATTTACCGTCAACTCAGGCGATGTTTTTGATATTCTCGTAGGTCAGCAGGGTCAGACAGGTTCTCAAACCTACGATCCGCATGGAAACCAGAATGGTGGCGGTGGTGGCTCGTTTGTGGTTCTCGATGCGGGAAATATCCCATATGTAGTTGCCGGAGGTGGTGGCGGCGGCCCTTCGCTAAGCTATGGAACAGCTTGCGGACGCGATGCCTCTTATGCCCATGGCCAGATTACGGAATCGGGCTCCAGCATTTCCTGTGCCTACTTTGCCAGTGGCGGAACCAACGGAAACGGCGGTTCAGCATCTGGATCATATATGGGTGGAGCAGGGGGAGGCTTTTATTCCAATGGATCTAATGGCGGCACACATTGCTGTACTTCTATTGGTGGAGCCGCTTATTTGAATGGTGCAGCAGGAGGTACAGGCGATTGTTGTTATGGAACAAATAACCGTGGTGGATACGGCGGTGGTGGCGGTGGACAGCTCAGCGGACCCGGCGGTGGCGGTGGTTACTCCGGAGGTGCAACGGCAGGTCAATGGAGTTCTTATTCTACCTATGGCGGGGGCGGTGGTTCGTACAATTCGGGTGCGGAACAGGACAATGCTCCTGGTGTGCAAAGTGGAAATGGTTTGGTAATCATCTCTTACCCGCTTATTCCGCTATGTGTTCCCGGTTGCGACGATCCACTCGCATTCAATTACGATCCGGCGGTGAATTTCAACGATGGTTCTTGCATCTATTTGGGATGTACAGACCCTACGGCTTGTAACTTTAACCCCGCGGCCAACGAGGATAATGGCTCTTGTCTCTATATTGTCGACTGCGCTGGTATTTGCGGAGGTAACAGTACGTACGACGATTGTGGTAATTGCTTTGACCCCGATAACATTGTTACTATTACGTTCCCTTATACGGGTTCACTGCAGAGCTGGTGTGTACCTGAAAATGTTACCAGTATCCATATAGAAGCGGCCGGCGGTCAAGGTGGAGGGGCTAATGGAAGTACAGGCGGTTTGGGTGCATTTATGTCAGGCGATTTCGCAGTTTCCGGTGGTCAGCAGTTCAAAATCCTGGTTGGTGGTCAGGGAGCGTTTTCGCCCACCTCAGCTTCTGCCGGCGGCGGCGGCGGTTCTTTTGTTACCGATTACAGCAACCAGCCCTGGCTTGTTGCCGGCGGTGGTGGAGGAACAGTTGGAGGTCCAAATAATGGCAACCAGAATGCGCCAGTAAGTAATAATGGTCGTAACGGATTTAGTCCGAATAGCCCTACCAATTATGGCGTAGGTGGATCTAATGGCTCTGGTGCTAATAACGTAGTGGGAGGTTTCGCTTGTGCCGGTAATGGAGGAGGTTTATTTGGAGACGGTGAAGAGCCATTGTGTGCGTTGATAGGTGGCAATACAAGTGGTTTGGCCTTTGCTAATGGCGGATTATCAGGCACTTCCGCATGTGGAGGCGGTATTTCCGGTGGTTATGGCGGTGGCGGTGGCGGCGGTTGCTTCGGCGGCGGCGGCGGCGGCGGTTATTCCGGAGGTGGTGGTAGCTACCACATCGGCGGTAATGGCGGTGGCGGCGGTTCCTTCAATGCCGGAGGTAACCAAAATAACATTGCAGGCTCTAACGAAGGAAATGGGTATGTAATTATTTCTTTCCTCGATGCCCCGCTTTGTATTCCCGGTTGTACCGATCCATTGGCAGACAATTTTAACGAGGAAGCAACTTTCGATGATGGCTCATGTACCACCTCAGGCTGCACAGATCCAATCGCGGCGAATTTCAATCCGAATGCCACGAACGAAAATGGGTCGTGTATTTACCTTGGATGTACCTATCCTTCAGCGGTTAACTTCAATCCCAATGCTAATGAGGACGACGGATCCTGCATGTTCGACACTTGTCCGGATCCGCAGGGATGTACCGATGTTTTGGCATGTAACTATAACGCAAATGCAATTGTTGATGACGGCTCTTGCGAACATGCGGAGGCCTTCTACGATTGCGATGGCAACTGCCTTAATGATTCTGACAACGATGGAATGTGCGACGAATTGGAAATAGGCGGATGTATGAATGTTTTAGCCTGCAATTACGATCCGGCTGCTACCGATGATAATGGTACCTGCGATTTTAGCTGCTACGGTTGTACCTATTCAGATGCCAATAACTTTAATCCGACAGCTACCATAGACGATGGAAGCTGTACCTTCACCCTAGCCAACTGCGGTGCGGGAACTTATTGGGATCCTTTCTTAATGGCATGTATGCCTGAGGCGAACCCCTGTCCGGAAGATATTAATGGTGATGGTACCATCAATACTGCCGATCTGTTGGATTTGCTTTCCGTGTTTGGATCGAACTGTCAGTAACGATATTCTGTTTAGAAAAAAGGCTGCCCTCTTCGGCGGCCTTTTTTCGTTTTCGGGTGAACCCGGACTCCCTTTAGTAGTCATTCTAGGTTCACCCGAAATGACCATATTGATTGCCTCGGGGGAAGTGCAAATTTCCCACGGCAAGGTCGCTGTGCCGATTTTCAGTTAGGATGTAATTCTGATGTTTTGTAATCTGTAGGTATGTTTCAATGGAAAATCTCCGATGAACCTTGAATTTAAACAAGGTTAATTAATGCGCTGATTTGTAATTTTATAGCTCTTTATTGGTAGGTGTTTCATACTTACTCGGAGTATGGTCAGCCGGGGTAACCTGTAGGAATTGTTAAAGTTTGGTAAATGGGCGCAAATTTTTACTACTTTAACGCAGCCTAAACAACCAAACCAAAGTTGAATTATACCAATCGTTCAGCTTGTTTTCCTTTGTCTTTCTGGTCGCTATGCGCCGGAGTTGTTCGGTGTTGTCCACCCTTTTCAATTCAAATCCATCAAAATTTTAATGTTATGATTAAACTAGCCAAGGCAATGCTTATTGTCCTATCGGGCTTTGTTAGCACGTATTCCTACGCTCAGGGGGGCTGTACCTCTCCTGGCGCGTGTAATTACGATCCGTTTGCTGTAATCGACAATGGTACTTGTTTGTGGACGATTGACTGTGCGGGTA